>Ga0114993_10000515_pt1 | contig 44924 bp, 29 predicted proteins | sample ArcticOcean_MG_C_FD_87042 | JGI IMG/M metagenome (GOLD analysis project Ga0114993, IMG submission 87042) | Marine microbial communities from western Arctic Ocean - ArcticOcean_MG_CB2_150 | ecosystem: Environmental > Aquatic > Marine > Oceanic | place: Arctic Ocean: Canada Basin | collected...
AATCAAAAAAGAATGGAGAACAAAACCTGAAAATAAAAGCTCCATTCAGAACAACAAATATATAACCGACAAAAATATCCGAATCTTAATGAAGCTGGCCCTTACCAATGAAGAGACTCAGGAATGGATAAAGAAATCAGCCGACGAACATATACAAACATTAGAAACCAACCCAGAATCCGACATCTTAATCAAGATCTGGAAAAACCCTCCCGTATCAATATTACCTGAAAACATTAACACATACATATCTACTAAAATGGGAGAAGATCAGGATTTTGTTACTGGTATCCTCATTGAGAAAACAGCAGAATTAACTTTTGAGGACGCACAAAGAGCAATTATTAGACTTAAAATTAAGGACCTCCAAAGTAAAATAGATACAAACAAGACCAAAGTTACTCAAGCAAACCTCTCAAATCATCAAATTATAGAGATAACTAGCAAAGTTGAGACTCAACGAAAAGAATTACTTGATTTCAAAATGGCCCTACAGAATATTGCTAGCACACGGGAATAAATTAACTAGAGTTTCAAGAAAAATCATACTTAATAATCCACCTTATGGCGGAAAAAACCTCCTCGAAAAATAAGAAGCTTACTAAAAGAACTGCTCTTAAAAAAAGCAGCTCAAGTAAGGGAACTGCAAAAAGATCACAATCATCGACATCACAGCCATTGGCTAGAAAAGCTAAACCAAATAAAGGTAAGGCTTTGATAAAAAAGAAAAGCCCTACCAAGGCAGCTACTATACAAAAGACAGAGCCCGCCAAAGAAAACCCTTTACCAACGATTGAGATGGAAAGCGTTCAGACTATCAAGGGCATCATTGAGCTACCAAAGAGAAGAAGAGGCAGGCCAACTATAGAGGAAGAAGATCTTAGAGAAAAAATTCTTAAAAAACACGGCATCACTGGAGATCCTCGCGTAAAAAGACCAAGAGGCCGACCACGAAAAGATCAATCAAATCAGTCATTACTTTCAAGCACCTCAATCAGTGATGCTACTGGAAAGAAACTTGATATCGATTCACCTCAGATCCAAGACAAACTCCGTCAACTTATCAATCTTGCCAAAGAGCAGGACTACCTAACCTTCGATGACGTTAATGAAATATTGTCTAATGACGGCAATGAAGCCGTAGCACTAACAGAAGCCGTCATACTTCGACTTAATAATTTGGAATTTGATATCATCGACGCTTCTCAAGTAGATAAAGTTGGTGAAATTAGGAAACAAAAAAAAGAAGGTGGAGCAACTCTCAAGGCTGAAGCCAAATTAGACATTCTCGATGATCCGGTCCGCATGTATCTAAAGCAAATGGGTCAGGTCCCCTTGTTAACGAGGGAGCAAGAAGTTGAAATCTCTAAAAGAATAGAAACAGCTGAAGAGAAGGCTAAAGGCATTCTTCACCGCTTTGGCTTTGCTGCAGAACTTTATTTAGGCCACGCAAATAGACTTTACGAAGGAAAAGAAAGATTCGATAGAATAATTTTAGACAAAGAGATAAAAAGTCGTGAGCGCTATATGAAGTCTCTGAAACGTTTAATCAATCAAGTCACTGATGCGAGCAGAGAAGCTGATACAGTTTACGAGAAATTACAAAAACCAAAAGTTAGGTCTAGGAAAAATCTTGAAGAAGAATTTGAAAAGCTAATTAAAAAATTGGACAAATGCTACAAGAGATTCCACTTCAAAGAGACAGTCATTGAAGACTTTTTGGATTCAACACAATCCCACCAAAAAGAATTTTTAAGGCTTGAGAAAAAACCAATCGATTCTGAGGATTTTACAAAATTCTGCACACAATCATGGCAGAGCCCTGATGAGTTCAAAGCCAACTATAAAGAACTAAGAAAATGGGTGAAGGCTTCCATATCAGCTAAAGGTGAAATGGTTGAGGCTAACCTTCGACTAGTTATTTCAATTGCTAAGAAATACACGAATAGAGGACTCTCCTTTTTGGATTTAATTCAGGAGGGCAACATGGGATTAATGAAAGCAGTTGAAAAGTTCGAATATCAAAGAGGCTATAAATTCTCAACTTATGCAACTTGGTGGATAAGACAGGCCATCACTCGCTCAATAGCTGATCAGGCACGGACAATTCGAATTCCTGTTCACATGATTGAAACAATCAACAAGTTGATGCGAGTTCAAAAACAACTCGTTCAGGAATATGGTCGCGAACCAAGCGCCGATGAGATTGCAGAAGAAATACATCTGCCAGTACAACGAGTCAGAGCAGTCTTGAAAATGGCCCAACAGCCGATTTCATTACAAGCACCCGTAGGCGATAGCGACGACACTAGCTTCGGAGACTTTATTGAAGACGTTACTGCTGAGAACCCAATGGAATCTACAGGGCTTGCGATGCTTAAGGATAAAATCAAGGATGTTTTGGACACTCTTAGCGCAAGGGAACGCGCAGTACTGGAGCAACGTTTCGGACTTTGTGACGGTTACAGTCGAACCCTAGAAGAAGTCGGTAAACAATTCCAAGTAACAAGAGAACGAATTCGTCAAATCGAGGCTAAGGCATTAAGAAAAATGCGACACCCTACGCGCATACGCAAACTCGAGGGCTTCATTGAGATGTCTTACATTTAAGACTACTCACCAAATGGTAAAAGTGCATCCAAAAGACCCTGCCCTCCCTTGAGCAATTTGGAAGGCAGTTCAAAGGTTTCTTCCACGAGATCCTTAAGGATTCCATCAATCTCTATTGCTATTCCCAATTCTTGAGCCGCACGTTTTATATTTGCCATTCCAAATACTCCTCCAGGATCTACATCATCAGCTATTAAAACATCGAGGATATCAACTCCTTTGTCATTTGCTGTTTCTGATAGCAATTTAATAGCCTCTAACGCCTTTTGACTAACGCCAACAATGTCTCCCCATAAGCCGGCTCCTCCAAATTCAAAGAATTGACGCCTCAGGTCAGATGTATAAGGATCTGAGGAATTTCTATCAATGTTAGTTACCGCCCAAAGAAATCCCTCAGGAGGTTTAGTGACACCTTTTGGGTTGTCAGCAAACACTCGCTCAAATGCAGCATCGCGATTATAACTGAAAACCTTGGTTATATTTCCCTTTTTCAATAATGGAACCCACTTAATAGTCTCAGGAGTAATGCCGATCATGTATGCGCCACTCGTTACTTTGCCATTATTGTATTTTAATTTGCCACTGAGACATGCGGTTCCTGATGTTAAAACGTAAACATTAATGATGTCCCAGGTTTGGTTGTCTAACCTTTCAAAAGAAACAGTAAAATCATTAAAAGAGAGTTTTCTAAATTTACTAGAACCTAAGAGAGCATCTATCCGATCAAGAATAGGCATGGCTTCAAGACTACCCTCTCGCAACGTTGCCTTTCCCGAGACATTACTGTCATCATTAGTTCCAGATAAATCCAGATCCACATCGATTGCCCCCTTTAGCCTCTTGATCCAATCATCAGCCAATAATTCTGACGCGGGAACATCCCTTAAATTGCTTCGTAAGGACCAACTCGTTTCGTCTTGATTAAATTCAACGTCACCGGAAACGCTCAATGATGAATTTTCAAAAAGTCGGAAATCTGAACGGTCAATTATAAGGTTACTAGAACTGGCTCGAAGCTCAGCGTCGATCAATTCTAGCCGCTCAAAACCTTTTGGCCATAAATCACCACCAATGATTTTAATCTTATAGAATTCTGAAGACGAACCTGGAACGGATAAAAGTGAAAACTTTCGACCTTCCAGATTCAATTGGTCGTCAAAATAATTAAAGTTTAATTCACCTATTCTAATTTGATTAACCTCAAGTTTATTTGGTAAAAAGCGTTTTAAAAAACCATTATCTTGAGAATTCAGTCCTTGTCCTATAGCGTCGCCTAGATTCTCACCGGCATCTGTTAAGCGGTTAGAATCAATTAGTAAGTTAATTCGATTAATGTCTAACCCTGTGATCTCCCATGCTCTCCTTTTAACGGCTCCGATATTAACTCTTGCACGTATGCCGTCAGCTTTAAGCTTAGAAAAGATCGCACCATCATAACCCTCTATTTTAAGTTGGTCAGTATCCACAGTAGTTCCTTGCCAACGAAATTCATCAAAACTACTACTTACTTTAAGCTCGTTGTTGATTCGGTTCTCAAGTGATATTTTAAACTTGTCACTCTTCAGATACTTATTAAGAAGTAGAAATACAACGAACGAAAAAAGAACAAAAACAATAAATAACGTAAGTCCAAAAAAAAGTATAACCCTCGCACCTTTGCGAAACCTATTTTTATCTGATATCTTTATGTCAATTTCAGGCATCCGTTTTAGTGTAAACTACACAGCCAATTACAAAACTTCACCATTATATTTATTTTGCCATTACTAAAGTAAACAACCCTCATTTATAACAAGATCGTGTTAAAACTTAACAAGGTAAGCTTTGCCATCAATGACAATGAAAATGAAATGCACCTAATAAAGGATGCCTCAATTTCAATACCTCCTGGTAAATTCATGGCTATTGTCGGACCCTCTGGGTGTGGAAAAACCACTCTATTGAAAATCATTGCCGGAATTAATGAGGAAAGTTCAGGAACAATAACTTGGGGTGGGAGAAATTTGTCAGAAGAGGATCTGGCGGCTTCTGAGGTCGGCTACGTGCCTCAGTTCAGTATAGCTTTCGACGAGCTCACAATTGAAGAGAGCATTGGATATGCATTGCGCCTGCGTGTGAACAAAAAACAAATATCTAATCAATCAGATCTTGTCGCCACTATAATTGAACAAGTCGGACTAAAAGACTTATTTGACAGGAAAGTTAAAGTCCTATCTGGAGGTCAAAAAAGAAGGCTCAGCCTCGCACTTGAGCTCGTCACTAATCCTACACTATTGCTATGCGATGAAGTCACTAGCGGATTGGACCCAAGGTCTGAAAAGGAAATAGTAAACTTGCTACATTCTTTATCTCAAAGCACTGAAAGAATTGTTGTTAACGTTACCCACAGCCTAAACCATCTGGATTTGTATGATATAATCTTAGTTCTTTACGAAGGACGTGTCGCATATCAAGGCCCCCCGAACAAAATAACTCATTATTTCAGCGTCGAATCAGCTGAAGAAATCTATCCACTACTTGGATGTAGAGAATCTCAGGAATGGCATAACTCATGGAATAAGCACAAACACACATACTTAATTGAAGCAGAGGACACTCATTACGAAAATCAATCTGCCCAGGCAAATCCGTCTCCGAGCCCCATCTCCCAATTTTATGCATTAATTTCCCGGAGGTTTAAAATCTTCACACGTGATAAAACACAATTAATTCTTCAGGCGGCAATGATCATCGGATTTCCATTACTTGTTATTGTATTCGGATTGGACGGGATCACACAGCCAAAAACCTTACCTACCAACAATACTGGTAGTATTATTGAACAGTTTAATCACCAAGTGTCAGTGTCTGAAAGTCAGATCAAAACAGGATCCCTCATCTCAGGGCTCATCATGTTTCAAGTAATACTACTGACTCTTATTGCTTCAAATAACTCAGCACGTGAAATCGCTGGAGAGCGTGAAATATTTGAAAAGGAAAGATTCGGCGGCCTCCACACCGCGAGTTATATTGGAAGCAAGATTGCATTTCTTACAATCTTAGTCCTCATCCAATCCCTATGGATGGGGATATTCGTACAAATATGCATTCCTACACTTCCAGGTTCACCTGTAACTAGACTCTTAATACTTTTCCTTGTCACAGCTGCGATGACATCAGTTTGTTTAGGAATATCAGGTTTGATGAAAAATCCTGAACAGAGCTCATTAATGTCAATATATCTTGTCGGATTTCAGCTTCCGCTATCAGGCGCGATACTTGCATTGCCTCAATGGTTAGAACCACTTTCACGTCCATTCATTTCTGCCTTTTGGGCTTGGTCAGCTAATTTAGACATCATGACCGGAGGTTATTTCGGACAATCAATTCATGCGGTAACAGAAGAATCATCCCTTCAGCCTCTCAATGTTTGCATTGCATGGCTAAGTGTACACATTTTAACCGGAATATTTGCAGCTTACGCAGGAGCCAAAAGACCTCAGTGGTGATCTAGCTACAATAAACTACTGATTAATCTACGAATTTGTAATTATACAACATCGATATATTGTTTTGTGTTAATGGCAAGACGTGCACAGAAAGGAATTAACAAGCTGTTCATAGCAATATTTGCTTTGCTTATAGCTGTAGTAGGTTTCCTGATCGTCAAAATAATAGGAAGCCCAAAGGACTCAATGAGGACCGTCACTGAGTTAAATGTCTCAGATTATATCAAAGAAGGAACTACTTTAGCTGGCACTGAAGGAATTGTGACTGGCGTTGTCGCCGAAAAATTAAGGTGGACTCCCGATCGTGGGGAAATGATATCGGTTGCCGTCAACCTAGATAAGAATCAAGAACTTATTCCAATAATGGTTCCCCCTGAATTTAAAAATGTAAATATTGCAAGAGGTGATAAATTCACATTCAAAGTTGAAGTAGGAAAAGAACAGTTACTAATAACTAAGGACCTGAAGCGAAGATAACATTATGTTTTCTAATCCAAAAACAACATTAGCCAATTTGATTGCTGCCATAATTACATTCGCAGCAACCTTAGCTGCCAATTCCCAAGTCCTTACTGGACCAACTGGGAATCAAACCAACAAATCGACCACAACAAAACCTGACGGCACAACGATCGTCAATAATGAACCCGAACGATCTAAGCAACCTTTCCTTGGAACTGATCTCCCTGTTTTTAATCCAGGGACTGAAATCTTCAGTTGGGACGGACAAAATTGGAACATTAACAATAACAGGTTAATGCGAGCACGGTTTGAAAAATACCTTAACGCTCCAGCTGATAGCACTGAAGATGACAATGAATACCGCTCAATCATTAAAACTATTCTTGATGAACTCTCACCCCATAAAAAAGGAACTGGGCACCTTCAACGCGCAGTCGCAATGCTTCCAAGGGCATCAAATTACAGGATAGATTCAAATCTCTGCGATTCCCTCTCACAAGCTATACTTGGAGTCTATTATGGACAACAAAATGCCGTAGCATTAGCAAGATCAAACAAAGCACTGGAACAGGAAAAGAAATTGTTACACTGGAACGTTGAGGTCGCCACATCTGAAAATCTTATAGATGAAGCCAAAAAAAGAGGCGCTGCCGGCAAAGGAAGTGAAAACAACGCTGACGGCAAAGGAAGTGAAAATAAACAACAAAACACAGGCAAGAATGTATCTACCGCAGGAAGAGTAGCTGGTTACGTCCAAAGATTAGCAGAAATTGAAACACTAAGGTTAGCAAACAAGGCAAAGATTGGCATATCTGAAGTTCAAGCAAAAGTAGAGTTTCAAGGTCTCATCCTCCAGTTTGCGGTACAGCGAAGATGGGAACACGTTATTATCGCTTCGAGAATTTACAGGAGATTATTTAGAGATGGGGATGGAGCCATTGACGTTAAAAAGGACTCAGACGCTGATAAGATGCTTGCCAAGGGCCTAGGCTTAAGCCCCTCAGTCACATCATTAGATATGTTTGCCAGTGAAGTAATTCGTGATGTCGATGAGGGCGTCAGAGCTTTTGATTTCCTTGCAGAGAAAAATGAACTCGAGACAGCCTCTAAGCGATTAGCTGAATCGTTCTTTCTGGGGGAATATCTACCTAAAATTAGAACTCTTGACCGAGAAAAAAAACGAAAGGTTCAATACTTTGTTCGCGATGCCGACTCTCTATTAAGTGCAATGGAAGTTCGAGACTATGAGACAGCATCACAACTCATTGAGCGAATGAAAACCAATGCCGTTGATTTCAATTACTCGAAAGCTACAGCTGGAGTTGAATTTTATACGAACTTGAGTAACTCGAGTTTGTCTCAGGCTAAAATCGCAGCTCAACAAAATGAAATGGAAGAGTACAAAAGGCAAATAATGATAGCCATAGAGGCATGGCCTTTGAACCCTAAAATCAAAGAACAAAATGAGTTGTTCGCTTCTATAGCAGACATTCAAGTAACAACTTTGAACGAATTAGATACACTGCTCGCGCAGGGAAATAACAGAGAAATCATGAAAAACCGTGGTCGTTTTATTGCGGCAGCTCACAATGATCCCAAACGTTCAGAACAATTAGATAAAGTATTAAACAGTGTATTAAGCCTCGAACAAGAAATCGCTAAAATCAAAGGTCTGCGAGAAAACAAAAATCCTTGGGGCGCCTGGGAGATTGCACGCAAAGCACAAGAGTCTTATAGCGATGACAATGATCTGCTTAAATTGTCGGTTAAATTAAATGAAGAAGTTTCTTCTTTTGTTCATGTTTTGAAAAAAGCTGAGAAACTTGAACAACAAAAACATTCAGGCATGAGCTTAACTTGGTACCTTAAAGCTAAAGATATCTACACCCAAAGTACATATGCTAATGATGGCATTAAGAGGATCCTCGACTATTTATTGCCATCCTCACCTCAAGAAACCATCTTATCTTCTGAAGTTAAAACCGAAACTGCTCAGCCTCTAAACTTCGACTAAAACGGGCTGAATTCACTATCTCAGTCAATTAGTTGTTGGCATACTTGAGCATTTGCTCCTTGAACTTCGAAACTGTTTTTCGAAGGCCAAATTCCAGTGCCCTAGCAATCAGATGGTGGCCGACATTTAGCTCTGATAAAAATGGAACTTCAAAAAGCCCTTCTAAATTTGCAGATGTAAGGCCATGCCCAGCATTTACTTGTAACCCCTCCTCATGTGCCATTTCAGAAGCTAATGCCAGTCTCTGAATTTCAATATCCATAGCTTCATTGTTTAGAGCATTTGCATAAGTGCCGGTATGAAGCTCTACCATATTGGCACCGCAATTAACAGAACTTCGAATTTGATCTAAATCAGGATCAATAAAAAGGCTAACCATAATACCTTCGTCTTTTAACCTTTTTATGGTCTTCGCCAAATCTTTCTCATGCGAAACCGCATTAATTCCTCCTTCGGTCGTGAGTTCGTTTCGTTTTTCAGGAACCAAACAAATGAATTTAGGTTTAATCTCTATGGCGAAATCCACGATCTCTTGAACATTCGCCATTTCCAGGTTCAAAGGCACATTCAAATTTTCTTTTAAAGTTACTATATCGTGGTCTTGTATGTGCCTTCTATCCTCTCTTAAGTGTGCAGTTATACTGTCAGCCCCGCCTCTAATTGCTTCATTAGCGCAAAACAAAACATTAGGTTCTGCTTGTTTTTCTAACCTATATCTTGCCTCCCTAATTGTAGCTACATGGTCAATGTTAACACCAAGTTTCAGATCTGACATAAACTGTTAATTCTTTGTACTTATTAATGTAAAAAGTGCCTGTGCCCAGTAAACACCATAGCAACATCTCTTTCATTTGCTGCAGCAATGACTTCCTCATCACGAATAGATCCTCCTGGCTGAATGCATGAAGTAGCTCCTGCCTCTACAGCTGAAATTAGGCCGTCAGCAAAAGGAAACATTGCATCACTAGCAACAGAACTACCTTGCAACGATAGCCCTGCTTCTTTTGCCTTCCAAACAGCTATGTTGCATGAATCAACTCTGGACATTTGGCCAGCCCCAATTCCAAGTGTCCTATCTTTGGAGCCGAAGACAATAGCATTTGATTTTACATGCTTAGAGACTCTCCATGCAAATCTCATAGCATTTATCTCTTCAGCACTCGGAGGCCGTTCTGTTTTAACTTTTTCTTCAATGCCGTCCAGCCCAAGTGCTTTTGGATCTGCATCCATGACCAGTAAACCACCCGGAGCTGAACGAATGACTGACTGATTAATTCCGTTTGTGAAGTATTCGTCAGCAACACGAATCAATCTCAGGCTTTTCTTTTTCTGTAAAATTGCCCTAGCCTCAGCATCAAAGTCTGGCGCTATAATAATATCAGTGAAAATCTGACTAATGACTCTCGCTACATCTTCAGTGAGAGGTCTATTAGAGACAATCACTCCCCCAAAAGGCGCTTGCTTATCCGTTTCAAATGCTTTTTCCCAAGCCTCACGCAATCCTTCTCCTTCCTCTGCACAACCTACGCCGCATGGGTTTGTATGCTTCAATATTGCTATCGTTGGTCGTAAGAACTCTGATATCAGTTCGGTAGCAGACGAAATGTCTAATACATTAGTATAAGAGAGATCCTTCCCCTGGAGCCTTGTAAAGTAATCTGAAAAGTTACCATAAAGCGAAGCCTCTTGGTGTGGATTTTCACCATACCTAAGTTCTGAAGCTAAAGGCAATGACACACTATAACCACTGTCCGTTTCCTGTGACTGATTTAAATAATTTCCAATTGTTTTATCATAGTCGCCAGTCCTTAAAAACACCTTAATGGCAAGCCTTTCTCTAGTCTTAAGACTAGTCTCTCCTCCGGAAGTTTCCATCTCTTCCGCTACAACATCATAGTCATCACTGTCAGTGATAACCGTTACTGCATTATAATTTTTGGATGCGGCTCTTAGCATGGCAGGACCACCAATATCAATTTTTTCTATAGCCTCTGATAAGGTAACTCCTTCCTGTGCGATGGTTGCCTCAAAAGGGTAAAGATTAACTATAAGCAAATCAATTCTAGGGATGTCATAGGCTTCTGCCTGAGCCGGATCATCTGGGTGATCTCTCCTGAAAAGTAATCCCCCATGAACTTTTGGATGGATCGTTTTAAGCCTGCCGTCAAACATTTCTGGAGCACCGGTATAGTCAGATATTTCCATCACTGGTATTCCTTCATCTGAAATGACTTTAGCTGTTCCACCCGTTGAAAGGATCTCAACTCCTAGTTTATGAAGCCGTTTCACAAAGGGAATTAAGCCCTTCTTATCTGACACAGAAATTAGCGCTCTCTCTATTTTCATATATTATATTGAAGTTCTGCAGATTCCTAAAAAGAACAGTCATAAGCAAGATCAAAGATCTTCAAAACCCTAATAAGTTCAAAATTCTGTAGTCATATCTACTCATATGACCTATAAAAAAGTAAAATTAACTGTTTTCCCTTATTTTTATAGCTATTACCGGTTGACACTTGAGTATCGCCAAATTAATATCCAACCCCTCCAAACTAGGTAAATTAGTCACTATTAAGAAGATGAAAACTTTCTCAGCAAAAGCAGAAAACATCAGCCGCGAATGGTATGTCATTGATGCAGCTGACCAAATATTAGGTCACGTCGCAGAAAAAGCAGCATGCCTTTTACGCGGCAAAGGAAAGCCTATATTTACACCTCACGTTGATACCGGTGATTTCGTAGTTGTCATCAACGCTGACAAAGTGAAATTAAGCGGCAGAAAAGAACAGCAAAAGATTTATCACCGTTATTCTGGATATGTAGGCGGCCACCATCAAGACACACCCGAAACATTACGGCAAAAGGCCCCAGAAAGACTCGTTGAATTTGCAGTGCAAGGAATGATTCCACGGAACCGTCTTGGCAGACAAATTGCAAAGAAACTTAAAGTATACCCATCCTCTGAGCACCCTCACGAAGCTCAAAATCCGAAGACCATCAACGTCTAAGCTTTGCAATTAAAACAAGATTAAGAGAATCAACTCGATGAGTGACAATCCCACAATTAATTCCATAGGAAGAAGGAAAACTGCCGTTGCAAGAATCCAGATGAAACCTGGCAGCGGAACGGTGGTTGTTAATCAAAAGCCATTGGAAGAATACTTCCCTACAGTTGCTCTACAAAATATCTTGCTTCATCCTTTCGTAACTGCCAACCAGCCTAAGAATTGGGACATAAATGTTACCACCAACGGCGGCGGCACTACCGGTCAAATTGGCGCTATAAGACTTGCCATCGCAAGAGCGCTATTAAAAAACGATCCTGAACTTCGTGAAGCATTTCGCGCAGAAGGCCTCCTGACTAGAGACTCTAGAAAAAAGGAAAGAAAGAAGGCCGGTCAACCAGGCGCAAGGAAACGCCACCAGTTTTCCAAGAGATAATTATCTCTACAACTTCTTAAGTAGCAGATTGCGAAACTCTACTGCGCCGGTCCCTTCGTTTCGAAGAACAATCTTTGATGGTTTTACATCTTTGCACAAGGCGCGGTTCTGGACTTCGCCATTAACTTTAATTTCTGACTGACCATCAGATAGCCTGATCTCCATTTTATTCCATTCAGCCATTATTTCATTAGTTCCCTTGAATTTACTGGACCTGAATCTTAAAGGATTACCATCATCTGTTACAACTTGCGCTGCCCCAATGTTATAAAGATCACCAGATGTTTGATTATATAGCTGAATTTCTAGGTACCCCTTCTCAGGGTCTGCAGCAAAGATTCCAATCCCACTATCACTAGTCAATTCGAGAAGTTTATACTCTAAGGACAATTCATAATTCAAAAAGCTCCTCTTAGTTATGATTTCACCACGAAAGCCCTTCTTAGCAATGAGGGTTTGATTTTCAATATCCCACGTTTCCTCATTAGGTTTATCTAGACCACCTGCTACCAAACCACCTCCCAAGTTACGGAATTCCCATTCATTTAAGTCATTACCACTAAAAAGTACAATAGCATCATCATTTACAAGATTGCCAAAATCAAATTGAGTTGATGCGGCATTTTTCTGCAGCCACTCAGACCATTTTGTAGCAGGGACTGCCCTTTCCTCTGCATTGCCAGCAGCATAATATCCAAACTCCTGCCCTGTAATTTTTCGTAGAGACTCGAGACTCCTCCACCTTAGTCCAAAATCCTCATCACACATAAGAAGTTCAGCAAACGGCATTAGGCACTCTTTTTTTTGGAATTTCATAAAAGCATTAGCACATTCCCACTTAATATGCGGGTTCTGATCTGTTATGTTTGTCGCGATAAAAGGTAACGACTCTTCGCCTAATATACTTAACAAGGTTTTAACTGATGAATACCGAATCATATCATTCTCACTGATTAATTTACGCTTAAGTAGCTCCACATCCTCCTCATTCGCAGTGACTTCTGAAGCTTCAGCAAATGATCTCCACATGCCGCTCATCGAGTACTGCTCCCTATCTTCGACTGAACTAAAAAGATCACTTAAAAGCCCCCCATGCTTACCTCTGATTATCTCGTAACTCATAGCCCTTATCATACCGTCAAATCGTTCTTTATTGTTCTGTTTAAGAATACTCCTAATCCTAAAACCAACCTCAGGAGTTGAATTCTTCAATGACTCTTTAAGAAATAGCCTATCGATAACAGGTAACCGAGAAAGATTACGCGTGGCTCTTTCTCGGTTGGAGAAATCATTTGAATCAAGCTCACTTAAATATTCAGATAATAATTTTGGGTCCTGCTTTTGATTTAATAGCCGAAGCAATGAAAGAGCACCATTCCTATCATCGCTATAACCATACTCGGATAAGCGCTTATCCTTTGAAAAAGAAACGCAAACTGAAATCAATAACAACGGCAACCAACAAATTAACTTCAATCTAAAAAGTGATATTAAATTCAGCATTAAGGGGTCAAAGTAAAATTATATGTATCACTGAATCTCTATGGTGAGCAGATTAAAATACCATTCAAGTAGATCAGTCCCACAAAAAAGCCAAAACAGAGCCCCAACGGCCAAGTAAGGACCAAATGGAATTCGAGTGAACCCGCTGTCCTTACCAAGAATTTTACCTGGAAGATTAATAGATGTGCCAATTATCGATGCCGCGAACAAGGCGAAAAGAACACCTTTCCAACCTATGAAAGCGCCAAACATAGCGATGAACTTCACATCACCTAGCCCCATCGCTTCGCGCTTGTAAGTGATTTTTGAAGAGATTCCTTTCAGGCTTCGCCATTCATCTATCGGGATCACATTATCACCTCCTACAACTAACCTATCGTAATATATAACTAAATCCCCTGGCCCATACTGCTTACAATTAATTTCAATTTCCAAAGAATCTAAAATAATCTTCTCAGTGCCAACAAAAAATAAATCCTCAAAAGGTATTTCATTATCTCTAATTACTAAAATTGGATTCTCCTTACCTTCAATAATACCCCAAGCCGCTTGCGGTCCAGAGCTTAATATTTTATTCCCAAAAAGAATTTTCCCAATAATAACAACCGAATATAAGATCGCAAACCCACAAGCTATTCCAGCAAGGGACCAACCAACTGCTTGGACCCTAGAACTGAACCCTTCATAAGTGAGCTTATCCATTCCCATGAATTCATGGACAATGTCTGGAAAAATGAAAGCGCTAATTATTCCGACAATAATTCCGCATCTATTTATTCGATCAGGTATTATCTGATGCTCAATATCTATGAAAGAAGCAGCTATCAACAGTGATATCAAGAACCAGGAAACAAGAACCAGTTGAGGATTGTTATGAAAAATCTGATCAAAACTTCCAGCAAATTTTAGCCAGGCAATTAAGAAAAGAAGTGATGTTAACGCTTCAACAAAGCAGTACCTAAATGAAACGTTACAAGAACAGTTTTTACATTTCCCTAATAAAATGAACCAACTCAGAATCGGAATATTCAGATGGAGTGGAATTTTATATTTACAATTGGGACAAAATGAACGTCGAGGCTCGTTAACTGACAGCCCCCGTGGGACTCGATAAATAACAACATTGAGAAATGAACCAACAGTAGCTCCAAGAATTGCAGACACGATAGCTAGGAATACTGGTAGCTCAATTACACCCATACCTTTTAATAAGTCGCATAGAAAATGAATATATGAAACCCAGCTTTATTAATTTTTGTCATTTTCATTCATCAAATATCTACAGTTACTTAACCTCTAGACTTTACAAAGCTTTCTATAGAGCTTGAATATATAATTAAGTGGATCAACTAACTATTGCAGACCGTAAATTTAATTCACGTCTCTTTATCGGGACGGGTAAATTTTCATCAAATGAGATCATGAGGGATGCCTTGAAAGCGTCTGGGACAGAACTTGTGACTGTATCACTAAAAAGAGCCAACTTATCCAAAGAGCCCGATCAATTTGTAAATATTCTCGATTATATAGATCCTGATGAATATTTAATTTTACCAAATACAAGCGGAGCAAACACAGCAGAGGAGGCATTAAGACTTGCTCGGCTTGCTCAAAATGCCGGCTTGCCTAATTGGATTAAATTGGAGATTCACCCTGACTCTCAGTACCTACTTCCTGACCCCATTGAAACCCTCAAAGCAACTGAGGCGCTCGTTGCCGAAAACTTTACAGTCCTACCATACATTAATGCTGATCCTGTATTAGCGAAAAGATTACAAGACGCTGGCGCTGCAACCGTAATGCCTCTCGGCTCGCCGATAGGATCCAATAGAGGTCTAGACAACGAAGAGCAAATTAAAATCATCATAGAACAGGCAACCGTGCCCGTGGTAATTGATGCAGGCATCGGAAAACCGAGTCACGCCACCGCGGCAATGGAACTAGGTGCTGACGCAGTACTTATAAATACCGCCATTGCTATATCTAATAATCCTGAACAGATGGCTAACGCATTCAAAAACGCCGTCAACACTGGTCGGACCGCCCATAACATTGGATTAAGCGAAGAGACAAAGGAAGCACATGCGACCAGTTCTCTCACTGGCTTCATCAGCGAATAATTTTAAAATTAGTAAAAGAGTGATTAAATAATGACACCGCTTTTCCGGAAACTTCTCGGAATGAATTGGTTTGTCGCTGCCGTAACGGCAACCTTACTCGCTTTTGGCGTCTATTCCATTAATGCAGCAACAGCATTCCTCACTGGTGAGAACATCACGTCGAAATGGTACGATCAAATATTATGGATAGGCATAGGAACAATAATATACTTCGCCTCAAGCTTAATAGATTACAGATGGATTAAATGGGCAGCATTACCCGCATACATAGTTTCAATAATATTACTCCTATCAACCAACACAATTCTTTCAGGAGCAAAAAGCTGGCTCACTATCGGAGGCTTCACATTTCAACCTTCTCAACTATCAATTGTTTCAGGAATTCTACTTCTTGCCGTGATTTTTGGCGAACTACCAAAGCGATTCCCTCTTCTTAAACTTTCATTTCTAAAGATCCTACTAGCAGCTCCGACCGTGGGCATACCATGCCTAATAATACTTAACGAGACTGACTTTGGATCAGCTATGGCATGGGGTGTTGTTTTCATGACATCTCTAGTCATAGGTAAAGTCCTATTACGCTATGTAATTGTGATTATTGAGCTAGGCTTGATCATCGTGCCAATATTTTATTTCTTTGGCCTTAAAGATTATCAAAAAGAAAGAATCGAGACTTGGCTTAACATGCTCAACGAAAAGCCTGTAGACGAACAGGGCGCGGCCTGGGTACCAAAACACAACATGATTGCTATAGGTTCGGCTGGGTACTTAGGAAAGATGCATCAAGACAACTCCATTACCACCTATCCAATCAATTCTACAACCAATACTACCGATAGCAGATTGAGCCTTGTAACTGAGATGGGCTTTGTCCCTTCTAATGTTTCTATAAATGATTTCATCTTTGTAACAATAGCTGAAAGACATGGGTTCAGGGGAACCGCCGCCCTAATTACACTTTATTCAATACTGTTAATCCTCCTACTACTGATGTGTTATTCAGCAAAAGACATGACAGGAAGAATGTTAATTGGTGGGTTTATAGGACTGCTCTTTTATCATATTTTTATGAATATTGGAATGTGCGTTCTGCTTGTTCCAATCACTGGCATCCCATTACCTTTTATTAGCTACGGCGGAACGTTTCTTTTGATGACGATGTTTATGCTGGGTCTAAGTCAGAGCGTTTGGATTCATCGGTCAGCTAATCCATAGCCCTAACACCTAACACATTAAAATGGAGGAGTAGTGCTCCTCAAATAGGCAAAGAAATCTTTTAATGTAGCATCGTCAATACCATGCAGCAGTCCCTGAGGCATTAAAGAAACACCAGTACTAGTAAGTGACTTTATCTTATTCCTATCAAACACCCTAGTGGCTCCCGAGAGTTCTCTGATCGCTATATATTTAGCAGTATCTTCCACCAGAAAGCCTGAATGAACAGTATGTGATTTTGTCTTAATTATAACATTTTCATAACCTTCCCTTATTTCAGCACCTGGCGCCACCAAACTCATTAACAGAGCGTCCTTATCATTCCTTTGATAACTTGTAAGATCAGGACCAACTTCACCTCCCCTATCGAACATTTTATGACAACCAATACATAACCTAGTAAAGGTATTCTCGCCGTTCTTTGGATTGCCCCCACCTGCGCTAACTATTGCTCTAATGCGAAGAATTTCCCGCTCTTGAGCATCAGTTATCTTAGAATCATTATTTTTCAATAGTTTACTCAAATAATTGTTTATTGAGGGATCGCCATGCGCACGTAACTTTTCATGAATTGATGCATTTGCAGTTTGCAATGGAAAGTCCCCTTCCTTACACCGTTCAACAAGAAACAATGCACCTGAAAGTTCACTAGCAAGCAAATCAAGCGCTGCCACTCTAATCATCGCTTCTCTAGATAGCACTTTACTAAAGGCCAATTCCTTAACTTCGTTGTCAGCACAGTATGCCGATAAAACAGCCAAACAGGCAACCTCAACATCCTTATGAGCGCCCTTAAATACCAAGGATTTGATTGCATCAATAGCCGCTTCGTTATTAACGAACCCTAAAGTTGAAATAATCTCAACTAGAGATGGTGTGGATGTATTTTTATTGTTTAAGAATGTAATGGCTTCATCGACTGCTCCCGTGGAGTTAATTCTAATTCTAAGCGGCAATGGCAACAAGTTCTTCGCCGCATCAAATTCACTTAAAAGCGTCTTTGGCATGACTCCTATTTGTTTTCCTCGGGTAGCCTCACTGAAACCATCAATTAATGTTTTCTTAACTTCTTGATCAGTTGCATTATTTAGGAAGAATGCGCACATCAAATAGCCTTCTATCGTTTCTTGTGAAGCGTAACGCCGCATGATTCGACCAATAACATCTTTCCTTATTATCTTAGTGCTCCAGATGCTATCGTCAGAGAAAAGTTTTTTCACCGCATCAACATCGGACTCAGCCTTAGATTCAATGCTCCACCAAATCAGTAAGGGAATGTGAGGATCAGAATCAAACAGATCTCTAGATGCTACGGTTTTAACTATTTTAAATCCGTCAATAGAGTCCATCCGCTTAGAAATCGCAATTAATTGAGATACAACTTCCGGACTCTCTTCAACCATTGCCAATTCAATCAATGCCTTTCTATGCTTTTCACTCATCGTGGCACCAGCAACACGACGAACTGCATATCCCCTTAAGCCAATATCCGTTATGTTCCTGATCGGCATTAAATTATCAGAACTTAACATTAATTCCAACTCAGTTGCATTCGACGGTTGCTTTCTTTTGAGCTCATTTATATCAGTCAGTTCATGACTCTTCCTTAGTTCGACTAAAGCCGAACGCCTCAACCACCTTGAATCAGATCTCGACGCTTCTAATAAATCAACTTTACTTAAGTCAGTAAGATTAATTTTTTTATTAAAGGGCCTTCTACCTTTAGTCCTGATCCTATAAACACGCCCTAACTCGTGGTCTATTTGACCCTCATGATTTCTATAATGATTAACCTGTCGATCATACCAATCAGCAACGTAAATAGAACCATCAGGTGAATCCGTTACCATGACTGGCCTAAACCACGGATCCTTAGAAGACATGACTCGAGTTACGTCCTTTGTTTTAAAGGTCGAACCATCATTCGACACTTGAGATAGAACTAAGTTATTATGTAATACGTCTACACCAAACAGTTTACCATGATACCTCTCAGGTAAACCATTGCCCTCATATATAATAAATTGATGAGTAAATCTTTCCACTTGTTCATTCTTCATTGCGGGAAAATATCCATAAGCATGATCATTAGTTAATGCTCCATGCTTGCCCCAAGATTTTTGATAGTACCCGCCCAAAATATAATGGAAACCCCTAGTATTCCCCCCATTATGACCAGAATAGACCCTACCCCTCGAATCAATTTCTAAGCCGAAGGCATTCCCCCCACCTTCGGCAAAGATTTCATAGACGTGCTCTTTTGGGTGATACCGCCAAACGTTCTGACCCATCGATTTAACCGGAGCTTTAGGTTTATCAGCAAGTGGCGAGGTGATGGCTGCGCTTACCGTACTCCCTTGCGCTCCATAAAGCCACCCATCAGGACCTATGTATAGGCTGTTGGCTATTGAATGAGAATCCTCCAAACCAAAACCTTTCAAATGAACTATAGGATCTGAATCAGGCACATCATCTCCATTCTTATCAGGATAATAAAGCAAATAAGGAGGATTAGTGACCCAAACTCCATCTCCATCATGGGCAATACTTGTCGCCATATTCAATCCTTCAACAAAAGTCTTATGCTTATCAAATTCACCATCACCATTAGTGTCTTCATGTATTGAAATTTTATCCTTTCCAATGAATGGAGATCCTGAAGGATATGGAGGAGGCGGAGGAACCTTATCATAAGCGACTCTCCACACCTTGTCTCTACTGACTCGCTTTAGCCCTGCCGGATCTGGGTACTGAATATATTGAACTACCCACAACCGTCCTCTCGAATCAAAACTCAAGTGCAGAGGCTGCTTTACGATTGGCTCACTTAATACCAGATCCACTGTAAGGTCATCAGGCACTGATATTAATTTTGTAGAATCCCTGGGACTCATCGCGCCTTCAATAGGATACCGTTGTGGATACCCTAGCTTGTCATTAGGCAAAGGGCCACTTACGTTGATTTTTTTATTTTTTATTTTGCCGTCTTTGGCAAGGGCCCATGAGATTGCGTTATCAATCATCTTAATAAAGCTAAGATTGGAAAAGTCATCTTTATGCCCAAGCGAAGTATAAAAGCTCTTACCTCCGAATTTATTTCGGTATGACCACGCGACTGGCTGATTACTTTTTATCCCTATTGCTCGACCATTCATAAGAACGTGAGTGTTTTTCTGTAATGGTAAAACTTTATACAGAGAACCACCTGTAGAAAATTCATCCACAGTGACCCCTTTCATAATTGGATGCGTAGCATCGACAACCTTTGCAAAGGCCTCCTTATCACTGCCGTAATGACCATTATAATTCCCACCAAAAACCTCTGGATCAAACATCTCCCACACTTCATGATCCTGTGGAGGCTTTTGGTTACGCAAAGAAAAAGCGTGACTCGAAGTTCGAATGCCAATGACAGGATTGGCTGCCATAATGTAATCTTTTACGGCCTTCAGTTGATCACTTGGCAGCGCTCGCCTGCGCACACTAACAAATAAAAGATCAGCGTCATTAAGAGCAGCATTCAAATCCCCAAAATCATTTTGTCCATCCTTCGCAAACCGAAATTCGAGTCTATATTTTGAGGTAAGATTCTTTTCCGCATAAGCAGGCAAGGTAACCCTAGTAAAATATTCCTTCTCCCCGATTAAAAATAATATTTTCGGCCTATTATCAGATTTAAATTTAGTGAAACTTTTACCCACAATGTCCTCACTTAAAATTGTAGGACAAACGTACTTTTCAATGTGTCTGACAATAAGATCTGTCCCCGCAAAATGACTCACAAATGGCGACATCTTCGGGTTGTACATCGTATCAGTTAGATCTCTTACCAATACGACATTCTTACCATTCTTTGCCAACTGCCTAAGACCGAAAGGCCGACCCAATACACACATATTTGTGTGAACACCCAAAACCATTACATTTTTAATTTTCTTGCTCTCGAGAATATTCCAATTCTCCACCCCACTATCAGTGATGTAGTCCCGATCATTATCAATTTTTATTGAATCGATTTGCCTCTTCCAAGGAGAACGAGGATTCCGCCCCATAGATTGTAATTTCTGCGCCCACCTCTTATGCTCATCAGGATCATCGTCTTCACCCCCATCACTATGATCGATAGGATAACCTGCCCTCTCTTCTTCTTCGCTTATCCAGTGCATCCAAGCACTGATGCCATCCGGCAAATTATTTGACGCTGGCGCATTCGTTGCTCTTATTCTGGCAGGATTAGATTTATAAAAATCTACGCAGGACGACGGTGAATGAATTACCGTTCCCCCGGCCGCTCTAATTTCATAAATTAATTTATCAATTCTTGGAGCTATTTCATTTGCTCGTTTTACCGCATTATAACAATGATGCGAATCCCACATGTCACATATTATCACTGCCGTGTCTGAGGGAGCCCACCTTTCAATCCTTTCCCTAATTTCAGCGCTACCACTTTCACTTGTGATACGATCCCTCATTTTAACATTGAAGGACTCAATTGCGTTAAGGGTACAAATGGAAGAAATAAACAATATCAAAAACCAGTGCATTAATAAATCCTATTACTACTCGTTAATACATAAAACAAAAAAAGCCTGACGGCTTGATGACCGTCAGGCTTTGCACAAATTATTATAAACTTAAGCTATTTCCTGTGCATGGAAATCGCTCCAATCTTCGAGATTGTTAAGGTTAATTGCATCAAGAATTGATCCGTTGTCCTCAATGCCTGCGCCACCAAGAATACCCTGGCGTGTAGCATCGTCATGATTGTAACCAACAATACTATCATTAAGAGTCTTAACAGCATCCCCATCAAGTGAACCGCCTTTTTGATCAAGGATCCACTTCTCAAGTTGAGGATAAGTCGGCTTGCTATCCATAAAACTCACAAATGCTTCTTTATCAATTCCGATGCCATCGAGAACCATTTGATCATAACCGCCTCCGATAGCTGGGTAATCATCATGAAGTTTGCTAGCTTTATCTAAAGATACTTTTTGCCAAAGCCGAGGTAGGTGAAGAACGCCAATAGGACCGGCAATGCCAGAACTTATTAATGGGATAATTTTACTCATATTTTTTAAATCTTTTAAGGTTAATTTAAGAAATAGCAGACCTCTTACCAATCTGAAAGCTATTTCTTTTTAAAATTAACAAATAATCGAATCGTAGAATGCGACCTATTTTTCAATTTCGAGCTTGAGATAGCTACTAGTAGGCTTGGATTTAGCGTCAGTTGGATATGTTCGAACATTCATCGTTTCTAAGTACCAATCACCCTTGTATTGCTGAACGCTATCAACCTCAAAGCTCTTCACTAACTGATTCTTGGCATTATAACCGTTCATCCTGACTAATGCCCCACTCCTTTGCGAGATCCACGCGTCAACGAAAGAATACCCATTACCAGAATCAGGGTTACTGCATCTTATCTTCCAAGCTTTACCACCCTTTGCCTTTTCTACACCTATGATTTTAGGCGTTGGCCATTCTATGAATCTCATTGCAAGATCCTCATAGGTAAGATCAGTACTGCGAATTCTTTCATTAAATCTTGATGGCTTAATTTTTTCAGTCACACCCTTTCGTATTCTTGTTACACCGTACTTGCCCTCAATAATCTCAAATTCAATAATCTCATCAACGTTCCTGGCGCTTTGATTAGATTCAAAGAATTCTAAACGTATCAATTTAGCACTCAGCGTTATACTAAGAGGTATCAATTTGAACCCGATCCTCCTTGGTCGAATTTCGCCCCTAAATGTTTGTGACTTATCTCCGTATGTATTCCTTACAGCCAACAAAATCTTCTCGGCATCAAGTTGAGATTCGTTGACTTGAGAAAAAAGATAAGGTGAACAAACCACAAATATATTACAGATCAGAATCAGCGCTAAAATCTTCATAAATTTAACTATTAGTTATAAACGTTCATTTATACATCCATTTGACGTTAAACGTTAAAAATTATTCGATCACCACTTTTCCATAGAACCAAATCTGGAGGATTCTGTAATCAATAAAGGAAAGTTAACAGAATGAGGGGAACACAAATTCCAAATTAATAATTAATTAGTCCATCCCTTAGATCGCATTATCTACCAAGTCAACCCCATAAAGAATAACAAAAGTAAATTTTAATTAGTTTGAATGTGGACCTTATTTTTTCAACAGTGTAAAAAGTAATAATAAATAATTTTTTTCTTTTAGCATATCCACATTGCACAAATCCATCTAATCACATGAGCCTGCGAGAGCACCTTCGTAACCTTTTACCTGAGATACTGCCACCTGCCCCAAAGAATGCAATTAAGGGAACAGAACTTATCGAACTAGTTAAGTCAAAGCTTGATCAAAAATATAGCGATGCAACTTTGCGTTATCATTTCTCGATAATGTCATGTGATCCAAGTTCTCCAATTGCAAAAGTAGAACATGGCCAAGGATACTACCTAAGAACAAACACACTCACTGCAATGAAGAGTGCGCGCCACATGATATCACCAAGCCAATCTTCAATAGGCGACACGTTTGGTTACACGACATCTAATGAGGCGTTACTCCGCGCTAATAAATTTCGCTCCATAGTCTCACAGTCAACCAAAACAGAAGGCAAAGTTCCCTTCACTCTTGAACATACATTTGGTGAGGAAGCAGAGTATGAAGATCTATGGAAGTATCCGGATTTAATATCCGTATCTTGGAAAGGAGGAGTCAACACTTCACGTTCCGAATTAGACGAAGACATGTTACATCTCCAACGGAGCTTTGGCTCACAACCATTTACTCTTAGGAGCTTAAAGATGAAACTAGAAATTCGAACCGACACCTATCGTGAAGATTTCTTCCAGTGTTTAAGCAATTCACGCTGGGCACACTATGGAGAACTCCTAATTGCGGCACCCATTGAAGACGCAAATCTAATTAACAATTTACGTTCTTTAGGCAATGAGTTTGGAATAGGCATAACAAGCTACGGTCTTTCAAAAGATGTTCTCGATGATTTACCAGAACCCGACGCAATTCATCACTTCACTGAAAGAGAAATCGAAGGCCTATTCAAACTCATTAATTATCAGCGGATCTCAGAATCAAGACCACGCAATGAACTCGCTTGGGATCAAATCAACGAGCTAAGGAATTCAAATACTGAAATTGATTCAATGTTCAAATGGCTCTCTCAAAGCTTAGAACAAGGCAAGGTGATGCCATTCGATCGGAAATCAGCTGATGCAGCAGTGGTTACTAATTCGACTTTGGATTAATTTTACTTAATTAAGATTAACTTAAAGAGCTACTCGCATTACTAATCCTTTAGTAATATGAGTATTTACTGATGAGATTGACATTTCTCATTATGAAAAGATATTTACTTTAATAAATGCTTCTTGTATCCAAAAAATATTTAACCAGAATAAGCGCCTGCTTAACTCTAACCTGTTGCTCTCTTCTAACTGTGAGTGACCTCTTAGCTCAAAACGAGACGACCGCCGATACCAAGGAAAGCACAACACAGGGCTCTCCGACCAAATATGAGAGCCTCTCAAAAGAAAAAAAGGAAAGCCTCAGAAAAATCTTAATGGAGGCAGCCAGCCTACTTAATGGAATCAGGGTTCAGGAATCCCTAGAAAAAATCATAGCAGCAGAAAGCATCGTCTCTGACTTTGGCCCCCTATACAATTTAAAAGGAGCCGCATACACGAAAATTAGAGACTTCGATAAAGCTCAGTCAGCATTCGAGCGTGCCGTCCTCCTTAACCCAAAGGCGGTAATGACCCAATTCAACCTGACAGAAATGCATTTCGTCAAAAAGAATTACCCACTCGCAGACAAAGAGTTTTCCAAGTTCCTCTCCCTCAATAAGGATCTTCCAATAGAAACTAAAGCCTTAGTCAAATACAAGCTATTAATTTGCAGTTTAAAGCAAGAGAATGAATCAAACGCTAAAGAGATCCTAAAAGACTTCGATTACTTAGATGACCACCCTGCCTTTTATTACTCCAATGCCGCCATTCATTTTAATAAGGGAGAAATTATAAAAGCAAACTCTTGGCTCATTGCAGCAAGCAAGATTTACAAACCTGCAATAAATGAAGTCTACAATGATTCATTAATTGAAGTAGGCTGGATGGAAAATATTGAGTAATCAATCAACATAACTATTCAAGCACTCGATAAAACCCGAGGAAAAATCCTCAGGCCTCTCTCGTACCCATTTCCCAATCATAGCAACAGGGAAAAAACCTCCTCCAGCAATTTCGCTATAAGGTAAATTGAACGGACCATTATGCTCACACCTGTAGAGGCGAACAAATTCCCAGCCTGTATTCACTGAAGGTTTTATAGAACAAATAAGATCAACTTCTAGAGAAATGCCAAGCTCCTCTGAGATTTCCCTGATTGCAGCACAATGGTATTCTTCGCTAACATCTAAATGCCCTGAAACACTAGAATCCCATAACCCTGGCGAGCTATCCTTTAAGACTGACCTCTTTTGTAAATACAGATCTCCAACCTTATTAAATACAAATACATGGACTGCTCGATGCAATAACCCTTTAGAATGAACGTACGATCGCTCCATTTGATCCAGAACTCGATCATCCTCGTCGACAACATCAAACAACTCGTTACCCATTTGAGGATTGTCTTTTAATGGATTATCATCAATAAGCCTAGCCATGTTAATCCATTCATTAACACTTAGTTCTTCAGCTCTGGCAGTTTCCTGTAAATTCATCGCTTTACATAATTCACTCCAATTCGTATCGCCCAGTGGTAATCTTTTCTTTAATTGCTTGCGCCTCTCATGGAAGCCGCACTTAACAATCCTTTTTAAAACACGCTGGTTAAATGGAGGGTATTTATCAGAATCACATGGGGAGAATCTTAGTACGGCCGAATCCACGGCAGGCTTTGGAGTAAAGGGCTCAAAAGTTAAATCTTGTAGCCTCTCGACATTCCAATATGCACATGTAATTACAGTTAGCAGACCATAACTTTTAGTCCTGGGAACAGCACAGAATCTATTAACAACTTCTTTCTGTAACATAAATACAGCCGAATCTACAGGTGATGGGAATGTTAAGAAATTCCTGATGATTTCCGTTCCGCTGGAGTAAGGAAGATTCCCAATGACCCTAACAGCACCTTCAGCATAAAATGGCCTAACATCAAAAGTAACTGCATCCTGATGGAACACCTCAACGCTATCCACCCCTGAAAGAACGTCTCTCAAATATTCATAAATCCTTCGATCGTATTCAACAAGGATTAACTTTTTAACCTTACCAATAAGATGGCGAGTTAATGCCCCGAGGCCTGGACCGATCTCCACTATTGTATCATTATCTTCTATGTTAAGTGCATCAACAATTGATTCTGAAACGCTGGTATCAATTAAAAAGTTTTGACCTAGCCCCTTGGATGGACGAACCCCTATTTTATTTAAAATCTTTACCACCTCAGAATCACTATTGAAACCTGAAAGGAATTCCTGTAAACAATAGTTACTTTGAGTATTTGGCAAGGGAGGCTCCATAATCATCAATACGTAATGACAATTCCAACAAGAATAACTCTCGCTCGACTTATAATGTCACCCGTCTTTGTTGTATTAGCGATTAAATACAGCTCAACAATTACATTAGGCAAACCCGATGTCTTATTTCTGTATCTTGCAATGATTGTATTCGCAATGGCCGTAATTAGCGATGCTCTGGATGGATACTTGGCTAGAAAATTGAATCAGAGCAGTAGAATCGGAAGCTTTCTTGATCCCATTGCCGATAAAGCTCTCCTGTTAAGCGCTACCATTACCCTTACCTTCATCGATTGCGGAAAACTTATACCCATATTCTATACAACTCTCATTTTGAGCCGAGAACTTATACAAATATCAGGTGCCATTGCTATCGGAACTATCCTCGGTGATATCAAAGTCAAGCACCACTGGACAGGCAAGTTCAGTACATTTATGCAAGTAATACTTATATATGCTGCGTTCTTAGTTCCATCAGAATCAATAATGCTTTATCTTTCGATTATTGGGGGGGGCTTCACTTTTATCTCCGCCGCGCTTTACATTTACGCAGGATTGAGTCAATTGCCTAAAGAAGCACATGCAAATCCCTAATTCATATAGAATCGCCGCTATCGTTGGTCGCCCCAATGTTGGCAAATCTGCAATATTCAATAGGCTTGCAGGTCGACGCATTTCAATAGTCCATGACGAGCCCGGTGTAACTAGGGACAGAATAACAGCACCATGTAAACTATCGTCTTCTGCCTTTACTATAATTGATACAGGAGGAATTGGTTCAAATCCTGATGACTCATTCAGCGATGCAATAACACAAGAAGCTGACATCGCTATTGAATCAGCAGAAGTAATTCTCTTTGTTGTTGACGGAATTGAAGGTCTTACTCCAGTTGACCAAGAACTATCGTCTTACTTAAGAAAAGCCGAAAAAACTGTATTTCTACTAGTAAATAAAATAGACGAGAAACAAAAAATTGGCCTCGTTGATGACTTCAGTTCACTCGGATTTGACAAAACATTTTCGATAAGCGCAGCTCACAACAGCGGCTTTGCTGAACTCGCAGACACAATCAGCTCCACCCTCCCTGAAGATGATAACAACTCAACTTCGAATAATCACAACATCAAGATAGCATTAACAGGAAGACCTAATGTCGGAAAATCATCATTAATTAACGCTCTACTAGATAATGACAGAACTATTGTCAGCGACATTGCTGGCACAACAAGAGATGCGGTGGATGTGCCTCTAACACATGGCGGCATTGATTACACTCTCATCGACACCGCAGGCCTCCGTTCAAGGAACAAGCAAAGCACGTCCATTGAAGTATTTAGCGCAATGAGATCAAATTCCAGCATAAGGAGGTCAGACATTTGCGCTCTTGTAGTTGATGCGGCACAAGGAGCTACTGCTCAAGATCGCAAAATTGCCAACATTATCAGTGATTCAGGGAAACCTTGTCTCATTATAGCCAATAAATTTGATCTCTATCATCCAGATGCATCCAAATCCGATAGACTTGCATCAATACAAGATGATATAGCGGAACAGCTATTTTTTATCCCATATGCCCCTGTCATTGCGGCCTCAGCAAAAACAGGCGAATCTATAACGAGGTTCTATTTTGCAATTGAACAAATAAGGAAAGCTTCTTGGGAAGGGCTAAACACTGGAGCCCTTAACCGCTTATTACAGAGTGCTCTGGCCGCTCATCCTCCGCCTGCCGGAAAGGGAGGCAAGCGCTTTAAGCTGCTGTACGCAACGATGGCTAGGGAGAGAGACCGGGAAAAAGCAATCAACGGGGCAAATTTTATTATGTTCTGCAATAAAAAGTCTCTTCTCCCTGGGACCTATGAAAGATATCTAGAAAATAAAATTAGAGAGAACTGTGCTTACACCGGAATCCCAATAAGTTTCACATTCAGAGAAAGAGAAACCAGAAAGCAGAGACGTAAAAATTGAAAGAGTCATGCATTAAAATGCATTTTCCTTTGAATTAAAATACAGCAAAGACAAAGCAAAACAATCCCCCCCCCAATTAAATAAATCCACTTAGCTTTAGATAACTTAAAGCTCGGTTTAGTTTGGAATCGAAACGGGACGGACTCTGCCGAAAACAATCCATCGTTACTTTCACAGAAAATTCTGAAAATGTATTTTCCATCCGGACTCAGACCGTTAATTTTGGCCTCAACGCTTGAGTCCTTTTTTTGAATTGCCGCATAATCAGGACCCAGCTCTCTCCATTCAAATATCATAGATTTCAGATCTTCATCATAACGATGAACTCTTGTTTCAATTATATAATCCAGATCTGAATTAGCAGAAGAGCTTTCATCTTGGGGCGGATAAGACCATCCCAAAATCAAAGATCGCTTACCTCTTTCTATTAATTTAACCTCTCTTATTTCAGGTAACGAATCATCAATTTCTCTCTCTTTCTCAATTCTTTTGAAAAGAGGATGATCGTAAACGTTAAAACTTACTCTCTCATTCTCAGTCGTAGACGAAGGTTTAACACGCGGCTTGGTATTTATTTCAATTTTAGGATTCGCAGAAACATGACCTTTAACGATAATTCTTTTAACATTATCGTTCCAGCTCACATCAAAATAATCATAAATATTACCTGGTTTTTTTGAGTCATATTCAAATTGCATCAGACTTTTTGATCTAGGACCTAGATTTATGAGATCTTCCCCGTTAAGCCTACGAAACCCTTCAGGAACAGTTAAAGCCACAGAAACTGATCCACCTCCAACATTTTCAATGCTAAATTTAAATCTTAAAGGAACTCCCTCAATTGAGCTTATTTTGACTATCCTTTCACCACCATTTAAAACTACTCGTGGAGGCAATGGCGGCGATTCGACTTCTATTTTTTGAGAGTCAACGTCCGAACGCAAATGAACGAATCCTTTACTACCTGAAGGGTTTTCGTTAGACGCTTCAATAATTATTTTCGTTAACTTACCTGGCCCAATTATCATCTTTTTGGGGCTCGCTACAAAAGCACCCTTTGCGTCTATCACCTCAAGATTAGTTTCCACATCTGAAACGTTCTTAATAGAAAGCTCAGCGGAACGTGAAAATTTATCATCGGAATATTCCAAGATGATTTTTTTGTTTTTAATTTTAAATGGGGAAATAGAGACCCCACGTAAAGGCAATGACAATGAAACTCCGTCTCCATTAATAATTAAATTCCGCTGAAAAGATCCACCCACTCTCTGTGGTGTGTATTTCACTCTGAATGTGGACCTCTGTTCAGGACCAAGATTAATATTAAGCTCATTGCCAACTAACAAAAATTCATTGGGCAAAACCAAAGAGCCCTGGAATGCATATTTAGAGGCATTTAGAATCTGAAAATCAAGTGCACGGCTTTGGCTAACTACAACTTCACCAAAATCGAGAGCCTTGGGTATCTTTAATCTTAAAGGATCATCGAGAACATTTATTCGAACGATTGCAGGTGCTGAATATTTCCCGTTACGCATTCTAGCCCTATACTTAAATTGTTCTATGCCTGATGCTGAAAGAGGGTCTGACACATACCTAACCAAGGCAAACCCACCGGTAAGAGATCCAACAACGAGTCGCCCATTCTTTGGTTTTTCAAAAATCGAAAATTCAAAAAAACCCCCACTACCTTTCATTGATCCAGTTAGCTTAATAACTAATTCTTCTCCTCTATTAACATTAACGCTGATCGGTGTTGCCACAGGACCAAGCCCTTCTGGCAACTTCACATCGGCCTCAAGGCTCTGCAACACGATCAAAAAATGTGCCGCGATAACACAAAAAAAATGAGAACCTTTAAAAGATACTCTATTTGCCAAATTACAGATCCACTTCATTAACTATGAAAGAAAGTAATCGTAATTTTAGTTATGGTCAAAAAAGGTTTCTACCTGACTCTGATAAATTCGCTCTACAAAAGACCTATAATCCGTTTCCGAAGAAGATTAATCGCTGTCATTGATACCTTTTCTTTGAATAATAAACGCTCAACTCTGAAGCAATACCTCTGCACAAGGGTTGGCTCGCCATGGCTAGCAATGCCAATGAAAACAGTGCCCACTGGCTTCTCTTCTGTCCCACCAGTTGGACCTGCAATGCCACTAACCGCGACGGCATAATTAGAATCAGACCTTTTCAGGCACCCTTCAGCCATAGCTTTTACAACGGGCTCACTGACAGCGCCAAAATTATTCAGATCATTATTATCAACACCCAAGATTTCATTCTTGGCACTGTTTGCATAGGTAATAAACCCAACGTTAAATACATTTGATGAACCCGATATATCGGTAATTAAACTAGCGATTGCCCCTCCAGTACATGATTCAGCAATGGAAACGCTTTTATTTCTTTTCATCAACTCCTCAACAACAACCGCAGGCAATGATGAATGATCATTCGATATGTAATTCTCAGGAAATTCATTTCGGATTTTTTCAGACACACTACTAACTATCGCTGGATCACCAATGCACCGGACCACAACGCCGCCAGGCTTAATGCAATACCCAAGATCAAATGTACCCTTCTCATCACTGAGCAACTGATTGACACGTGAAGCTAACTCAGATTCTCCAATACCAGAAAAAAAAGTATTCACACATAGAGGGATGACTATCTCTCTTTCAATTAATGCGTTTTTAATTAATGGTACAACTTGATCTTGGAAAATGGGCATCAACTCTCGTGGTGGGCCAGGCAAAAGATATATGTGCGCCCCCTCAGTCCTATCACTTGGTTTTATATATAGTCCAGGCGCAGTTCCATTTTCATTTTTTAAAACAACAGCTCCAGATGGAACCATAGCCTGTTTACGATTAATATCACGCATAGTAGCACCATTTGATTCTATACGATCCCTAATAGCATCAACTAAACCCTGATCCTCAGATAGCTTAGCGCCAAGATGCTCTGAAATCATTTCTCGCGTTAGATCATCTTCAGTGGGCCCCAACCCACCGGTGATTAGTACGATGTCAGCTCTACCAATAGACTCACCAATGGCATCCTTTATCCCCTTTCCATCAGGAACAGTTATCTGACGATTAATGGTCAGACCAAGTGATAATAGCTCATGCCCTAAAAACCCTATATTAGTATTAACAACCTGACCAATCAAAAGCTCAGATCCGGTATTTATTACCTCAACATTCATTCGCAAAACTAATCATTTAACTCATGTTCAAAACTAACAAGAGCAGCATCAGACCAGAGATCTTCAAGAGCATAGTTAGATCTTAAATCCTTATGAAAGACATGAACAACAACATCTATATAATCAAGTAACATCCATAAACTTTCAGCAGTGCCTTCTAAGTTTCGCGCACGGACATCATAATCATCAATGACCGATTTGCCAATCTCTCTACTAATTGCCCTTAAATGGGGAATCGATTCTCCTGTGCATATAACAAAATAATCCGCAATTGAAGAAATTCCCTGCAAATCCAAAACTTTGGTTTCCTTTGCCTTATTATCAATAGCAATGCTCGCTGCCGCAATGGCAAGTTCCTTTCCCTGAATTGAATCTTTTTCTTCCATAAAACAAATTAACAATTCTCCCCTAATCGGAGCGAGTCAATCAAAGTCTATCGCAGTGATTAAATGACTTAGAGCTAATCGTATAGCAAATATTTAGAACGGATTTTTTTAAAACGCTTATTTGAAGACTTCCATTTGCTAACGATCCGCTGCGCGCTAATTGGAGAGCTTAAATCGGCTGACAGTGAATTCGAGCCATACACTTTATAAAGTAAGTTCAAATCTGATTTACTAGCTTCTGCAATTAAATCTAAGCCTGAATTTTTACTTTCTGTACAAAACTCTTTAAGCATAACCATACTTATCAACATTAAATCAGGACCCTGATCAAGGTTAAGTTCTAAACTCACTCCTCTCCTCTTAGAGTCATTCTTATCAATATAAGGAAAAAATTTAATCCCACGCATTTTGTAGCCATTGAGTTTGGAGCAAAGCCGTTGATGTTCTATTCCCTGCGCTACAACAAATTGAAAAGGTTTTGATGTCCCAGTTCCTGCAAATATACCAGGAACATGCTGAGCCAAACAGGAGGCAAGATAGTAATAACATGACTCTGATCTGGGAATATTGGGAGATGTCCTAATCCAACGCAACTTAGCATCTTCCCATCTCATACTCCTTTTCCAGCCCTTCATCTTAATGACTTTCAATTTTGGTAAAGGTTTGAGCCAACCTTCCCCAACAGCCATCAGCGCGATTTCACCAACTGTCATTCCATGCATAAATGGTACCGGATACTGACCTACAAAGGATTGCCATTTTTTTTCAATCGGAGGACCGGCAACATCATGACCTCCGACAGGATTAGGACGGTCTAATATAATAAATTCGATACCCGCCTCTGACGCGGCATTCATACACAAACCCATGGTACTAATGTAGGTATAGCACCTAGCTCCAACATCCTGTATATCAAAAACCAAAGCATCGACCCCTTTAAGCATATGAGCAGACGGCTTTCGAGACTTACCATAGAGGGAATAAGCCGTTAAACCTGTAACAGGATCAATTCGAGAAGAAACCCATTTCCCAGCCAATTCATTCCCATCTAAACCATGTTCTGGAGTATAGAGGGCTACCAAATCAACAATTTTTGAGTTAGCTAAGATGATCCTTGTCTTAACACCGCCACTATTGATACCACTTTGATTAGTAATTAACCCTATTTTTTTTCCCTTAAGGATAGCAAAATCATCATCACTCAAACAATCAACTCCCAATTTAATAGGCAGATCGGTCAAATTAGCATTTTCGGACTTACCTATAGAAAAGAGAAAGAAAAATATTCCCCCCAAAGTGATGAATTTTGTTAGATCCCGTGATAACATTTTTCTTATTATATAATCTATGAGCTCTTTCGACGTCGGTCAATTAATCCTAATGGGCATACCCGGCACCGAATTAAAACCTGACACTGCCTCTCTAATAAAATCAATCCAACCTGGAGGATTTATAATCTTTGGTAGAAACATTGAATCATCTGATCAACTCAGAAAATTAACGGACGACCTAAGGTCAATCAGCAAAACCGAACCCTTCATAACCATAGATCAAGAAGGGGGTAGAGTTTCAAGACTCAGACTCATAGGAGCCGAGCCTCCAAACGCAATACAATTGAGCATAAAGAACAATCCAACCCTCATCAAAAAACACGGTAAACTTACTGGCCAATTACTACGACTTTACGGATTTAATCTTAACCTTTGCCCTGTCTTGGACATATCTCTAGACGAAGAATCTGATAACTCATTAAAGGGAAGATGCTACGGTGAAAGCGCGGATCAAGTCATCACTAACGCCGCATTATTTAACAAAGCGATGAGATCCAAGGGAATACTATCATGCGGAAAACACTTTCCAGGATACACCTTTGCCTCCTGCGACGCACATGAAGAACTGCCGACAGTAAATCGCAGCAAAGATCAATGGGAATCAATCGAATGCGCTCCGTTCCGCGCACTTCTACCTGACTTAGACAGCGTCATGATTTGCCACACTCACTACCCTTTCTTTGATCCAGAGAACAAAAAGAAGATCCCAGCTTCATTGTCATACAACGTAATCACTAAGACACTAAGAGATCAACTCGGCTATGACAATGGACTAGTAATAACTGACGATCTAGATATGGGAGCAATCCTTAATGAATTTGGTTTTGAGGAAACCATACAAGGAGCAATAATAGCCGGCAACGATATTGTAATGATTTGCCATAGAACTGAGATGGCTCAAGGCGCCTTAACAATACTTGATAAAATGCCCGCAGTCAGTATCACTGATTCACTTGAAAGAATATACAATACAAAGACTAAAATTAAGCCGCCCAGTGAATTTGATCTTCAATCGGCTCAAGAAATTGATGAACAGATATGGAATCTAAGAGTTGAAACTTTAGGGGAGGAACTCGCCAAGAAAAAGAGTATAGAAGACGGGAAGCGGAGCCCCGTAGAAACTTACTAAAAAGAAATTTAGAAACAATGCTAGAACAATTAAAAAACTTACTCGTAATACAGGATCGCGATCAAAAGGCAAAAGACCTCAGCTCTGAGCTTGAACGAATGCCAATTGAGAAGGAACAAGCATGCCTCAGGCTCACAAAATCAAATGAAGCCGTTTCAAATGCCGAAGAAATAATAATGGTAAATGAAGTGGCCATGAAAAATATCGAGCTCGACGTCAACACACGAAAAGACAGCATTACAAAACTCAAAATTCAACAATACGAAACGAGGAAGAACGAAGAATTTAAAGCAATGGAACATGAGATTGACCGATACGGTGCTGAAATAACCGAACTCGAAGACTCACAACTAGAGTTAATGGAAAAAGGCGAAACTCTTAGCGCTCAACTGAGCGAGGCAAAGGCCGATCTTGATAAAAATCAACAGACTGTCGATGCAGAAATTTCAATTATATCAGAACGTTCAAATCAATGTAACAAGCAGCTTGAAGAGATTAAAGAAAAACGATCTGCCATTAGTTCCAAAATAGAAGACGACCTCCTTGATAAATACAACCGTATTTTCAAAAGCAAAAAAGGCATAGCTGTCTGTGAATTAGATCAAGAAATATGCACTGGTTGTCATATGAAGGTTATCCCCGCTACAACTGCAGCTGTCCGCGCCGAAAAAGCAATCATTGTCTGTGATCAGTGCGGCAGAATTCTTTATCAATCTTACTAATTCTGGAGATTTAGAGTGAACCACCTCTGTATCAGAAATAGAAACCAGCTATACATTAAAGCACTCTCTATTGCTGTAGCCTGCATTATATTTTCAGGATGCAGCAAAAACCTGTCCATCAAATTTCTCGATGATGAGATTTCGCAATTACCTCTAAACCAAATCTCCAAAGATCCATCCGAAAAACTTTTCATTAAAATTGAACCTGAACATTCAGGCGTTAATTTCCAAATGAAACTTGGTGACTTTTTCTCAAGAACTAAAGAATACATGTTTGCCACACCCATGGGAGGGGTAGCAACTGGAGATTATGATGGTGACTCCTTGCCTGACATTTATCTTACCAGCCCCGCCAAGGGTAATCGTCTCTACAAGAATAAAGGAAACTTCAAATTTGAAGATGTTACTGAAAAGGCAGGGCTAAATGATCCCGACTTTTGGGGCACCGGAGCTGGTTTTGTCGACATCGATGGAGACAAGGATCTGGATATCTATGCATGCGGTTACCTCAGCGCAAATAAAATCTATATTAACAAAGGAGATGGCACTTTCGTGAACCAAGCACAATCACTCGGATTAGATTTTAATGGCGCCAGCATGAACCTTAACTTCGCAGACATTGATGGAGACCAAGATCTCGATGCTTACTTAGCAACAACAATGCGAACTCCGCCTCGTGGCACTAAATTCGGAGTAAAGTATATCAAACAGCCTGACGGAAGTGAAAAGCCAGTAATTCCTCACGAAATATCAGAATATTGGCAATTCTTATATCTACCAAACAAAAAGATCCACAAAACCGAATCGGGTCAGGCTGACTTCATATACAAGAACGATAATGGTAAATTTGTTAACTTCACAAATCAGTCAGGAATTAAGGGGAATTACTTTTCACTTAGCGCCACGTGGTGGGATTACAATTCTGACAATGCGCCAGACATCTATGTTTCAAATGATTATTTGGGGCCAGATATGTTATACAAAAATAATGGAAATGGAATTTTCACAGACTCGATAAAAAGCACCATTCCCCATACCCCATGGTTCTCAATGGGAAGTGATACCGGCGACATCAATAATGATGGTTTGATTGATTTTTTTGCTACCGACATGGCTGCAACTAGTCACTACAGAGAAAAAGTAATGATGGGCAACATGGACAACATGGGCTGGTTCCTGGAATTTCCACAACCTAGGCAATACATGCGCAATTCAATGTATCTAAATACCGGAACCGATAAGATGCTCGAAGCTGCTCAAATGCTTGGAATTGCTAGCAGTGACTGGTCATGGAGTCCTCGACTAGAAGATTTTGACGGCGATGGGAGGTTGGATCTTTTCGTTACTAACGGCGTACTTAGAGACAGCATGAACTCAGACATCTCTTCAATGGCTGATAAGAAATTCAAAGGCGGCAGTAATGAATGGAGAGATTTCTGGTCCTCTCAACCAATGAGAAAAGAAAAGAACCTAGCTTTCAAAAATCTAGGCGATTTGAAATTCATCCCAACCGCTGATGATTGGGGACTCGATCACAATGGAGTTTCATTCGGAGCAGCAACTGCAGACTTTGATCGCGACGGAGACCCTGATCTCATCATCAATAATGCAGACGGCCCCGCCACAATCTACCGAAATAATACAACTTCAAATCGAGTGTCCATTTCACTTAACGGTAACGGTAAAAACTCCCACGGAATTGGTTGCAAGGTCAAATTGATCACTGGCAAATTGATTCAAACCAAAGAAATGAATCCTGTCCGCGGATGGTTGTCCTCAAATGAACCGATGCTATATTTTGGCCTCGGAAAACATGATCTAATTGATCAATTAATTGTCGAGTGGCGAAACGGCACTTCTCAAACTTTTCGCAACATAAAAGCCAACCAGCTACTGGTCATTAAACAGGATAGCAACGCCACACCAAATCATATATTAACCAAAAAATCTAAACCCAGCCTCTATACAAGATCAGAAAAAAACGATCAGATCATTCATTTAGAATCATTTTTTGATGATTTCAAACTCCAACCCCTCCTGCCAAACAAACAGTCTACTCAAGGCCCAACAATGGAGTGGGCTGACTTCGATGGGGACAATGATTCGGACCTCTTCATTGGCGGATCCGCAAACAAGCCCGGGAGATTGTTTCGGAACGACAACGGTGAACTCATTGAAATTGCGTCTAAAAGTTTAAACAATTCAAAACGTAGCGAAGACGTCAACTCACTCTGGTTCGACGCAGACGCAGACAATGATTTAGACCTTGTTGTGATTTCTGGGTCGAACGAATTCCCAGCAAATGATGACCGCTACAGTGATCGACTATATTTAAATAATGGCGCTGGAAATCTGTCCATTTCGACTTCATTTCCCTCTCCCCCAATATCAACTAATGCCATATGCTCCATCGACATAAACGGTGATGGATTTCCAGATCTCATAATTGCTGGATCAGCAAAAGCCAGCAAATACCCCGAACCTAACCAATCATACTGCATGATTAATTCTGGGGATGGTGAGTTTTCATTGAAGCCCATTCCAGCAATGAACAATGCTGGATTAATTAATGACCTGATAACGGTTGATATCGATAAGGATGGCTCCAATGAAATCATTGCTGCATGCGAATGGGGACCCGTTAGAATATATAAGATCAATGATGGTACCATAGTAGAGCAAACCTCCCAATGGGGACTAGCTAATCATACAGGGTGGTGGAATTCACTTTCAGCGGCCGATCTAGACAACGATGGCGACATGGATATCGTTGCTACAAATTTCGGGTTAAATACAAAATACAAAGCGACCAAAGAGAAGCCCGAACTCCTATATTACTCAGACTTTGATCAATCGGGGGCTAACAATATCGTTGAAGCCAAATTCGAAGGAGACTTGATTGTCCCAAGGAGGGGTTACAGCTGCTCACAACTGGCAATGCCATTCCTTAAAAACAAACTCAAAACTTTCCACAATTTTGCATCAAGTAATCTTGAAGCTATCTATTCGCCATCCTCATTAGCACAATCAAAGCAATATCAAGTCAATACACTTGAACATACTGTATTAATGAATCAGGGAAGCCGCTTTGAATTAGTCAAATTGCCTAGGGAATCCCAAATCGCACCATCATTTGGGAGTGAAATTATTGACATAGATGATGACGGTATTCTAGACATTATTCTCGCGCATAACTTCTTCTCACCTCAACGTGAAACAGGCAGAATGGATGGCGGATTGAGCCTCGCACTTAAGGGAAACGGTGACTGCACATTTACTCCATTATCACACACTGTATCCGGAATCTCTATCAGTGGCGACACTCGGAAAGTAACTGCCATTGATTTAAATGGTAACGGAATAAAAGAAATTGCTTTTGCTCAAAACAATGGACCGATGATAATATACTCTAAGAAACGCTAACCGTATGCGGCAATGACTCGAATCATCATAACATTTCCTTTTATAACCGCTCTAATTCTCACTTCAATATGCCCATTAGAGTCGGCATCAAAATTACCTAAGCGTGAAATCAGTAAAGGGACTCTTTTCCGCAAATTAAACTCAGACAAAACCGGTATAAATCTCGTATTACCAATCAATAATAAACACCCCTTAAAGAGGGTTTACGTAAGCGCATTTGCATGCGGCGGCGTTTCTTCGGGAGACGTTAACGGTGATGGACTTGTGGATCTTTTTATAGCTAATGGGCCAGAAAAAAATCGTCTCTACATAAACAAAGGCCATTTCAAATTCGATGATAGGACAGAAACCGCAAAATTAGGTGGGGGAGAGACGTGGACCGGGGGAGCACCTTTAGTCGACATTGATGGTGACGGAGACTTGGACCTCTACACATGTAATTATGGCACACCTAACGAGTTATTTATTAACAATGGCAAAGGTATTTTCGAAGAGAACGCCAGGCAATACGGCTTAGATATAAATGGAGCAATATTAATGGCAGCATTTGCTGATTATGATCAAGACGGAGACCTCGACGCATACCTCCTAGGCCATAGGCATTACAGGAACGGCGGAAGACCACCAAAACCACCCACTGTATTTAAAAATGGAACTTATGAAGTCTTACCCAATTACAGTAAATACTTCCAAGTTAATCTAAATTCTAGGGCCGGCTTCAAACTCGATGCAGCCGGTGCCAGAGACTATTTACTGCGCAATGATGACGGCCACTTTATCGACGTCACAGATGAGGCCGGAATCAACTCCAAACCATGGCAAGGCAATTCAGTCACATGGTGGGATTTCAACTCCGATGGATTACAAGACATCTACATTGCTAATGATTTTGAAGGCCCTGATTTTCTATACAGAAACAATGGAAACGGATCTTTTACCGACATAACAAGCCAGCAAATGCCACACGTTCCTTGGTTCAGCATGGGCGCAGACGCCTCGGATATAAATAATGACGGGCATCTTGACCTGCTAGTCGTCGACATGGCCGGCACAACTCACTACAAATCAAAGACTTCCATGGGATCCATGGGCTCCAATCAACAATTCATGCTCACTGCCGACCCTCCTCAATACATGAGAAACTGCATGTTTCTTAATGCTGGACGGGCGAACAGATTCCTAGACACCGCTTACCTGTCTAACCTTGCTAGTTCAGACTGGTCATGGTCAGTGAAACTCAGCGATTTCAATGAAGACGGGTGGACGGATGTATTTATCACCAATGGCATTGCTAGAAACTTTAATGATTCTGACAATCCCATCGACAAAGAAACACTCGTAAATAAATCAGAATGGTCTCTTTATGAAAATTCACCAGCCAGGCCAGAGAGAAACCTCTGCTTCAAAAATAACGGAGACCTTACTTTTAATGATGTGAGCAAGGAATGGGGCCTCGACGAGCTCTCCATGGCGTATGGTGCCACTAGGGCCGACTTAGATAACGATGGAGATCTTGACCTAGTTGTAACAAACTTAGAGAAACCAATTTCTGTTTTCGAAAATCAGGCATCAGGTAACAGATTAACAGTTCGCCTCTCCTCGCCCACCACAAACACTAAAGCAATAGGCGCACGTCTAGAAATCAAAACATCATTAGGAATACTTGTTCGTGAGAATCAACCAACGCGAGGATTTTCATCATGCGATGACACACTAGTTCACTTCGGCCTAGGCAATGAGCTTACAGTGAAGGAACTTAAAATATTCTGGCCCGATGGTAACTCTGAAACAAAATCAAACCTCCTCGCAAATCATCATTATAATTTCATTCAACCGCAAAGAATTGAAACTAAACCACAATCAAAATCCACCAAAAAACCCCCACTTTTCACAAAATCACCATTCTTTAGAGACATAAGCCCTCACTGGGAACAACCCTTTCCTGATTTTAAGCACCAGCCTTTACTCCCCAATAAATTATCACAATATGGGCCAGGCCTAGCTCGCGGTGACATTGATAATGATGGGGATGATGACTTCTATTTTGGTGGGTCAACAGGATCCGTTGGGCGAATATTATTAAATATTGGGAATGGAAGATTTAAAGAAAGAGCATTTAGAGAAGGTATTCTTGAAGCTGGAAACGAAGATTTAGGAGCCTTATTTTTTGAAGCAAACGGTGACGGTTTAATCGACCTGTTTATTGTAAGTGGAAGCGTTGAAGCTCCTCCCAACCACGAAAGATTTAAAGATAGATTATTTTTAGGCAAAGGGAACGGTCAATTCACCAAGGCCAGCAAAGACTCATTACCTGAACTCTTTGACAGTGGTAGTTGTGTCTGCGCTGCAGACTTTGATAGGGATGGAGATTTAGATCTTTTTGTTGGAGGCCGAGTCATTCCAGGCGCTTACCCCTCAACACCTAACTCTCGCCTTCTTAGTAATGACGGTTCAGGAAAATTCAAAGATGTCACTGAAACCTCAGCCACTTCTCTCAAGAAAACAGGAATGGTTACCTCAGCAATTTGGGCTGATATAGATAATGACAGCTGGCCAGACTTAATCGTAGCCCATGAATGGGGCCCAGTTAAACTTTACCATAACGCCCAAGGTCGACTAAAACCTCAAAGTCTTGATACTGATAACCTTACAGGTTGGTGGAATGGCCTCGCAGCTGGGGACATTGATAATGATGGAGACTTAGACATAATTGCCAGTAATTTTGGTTTAAATACTAAGTATAAAGCAACGATCGATGCACCCGAGTTGCTTTTTTATGGAGACTTTGACGGCGACGGTGACAGGGAACTTCTTGAAGCTGGATTTGAGAATGGCCAATGCTTTCCACATCGAGGATTCAGCTGCTCCAGCGGAGCCATGCCATTCCTCAAAGACAAACTGAAAACATTCCACAATTTCGCGACCGCTTCTCTGCAGGAACTTTACACAGAAAATAAAATCAATGACTCGATGCAATTAGAAGCCAACACGCTCGCGACTGGCCTTTTCATTAACACTTCATCCAAAGGGAAACCTAAGTTTTCATTCAAACCTTTACCTTTGTTGGCCCAGGCCTCCCCATCATTCGGAATCACAATCGCCGATATGAATTTTGATTCTAACCTCGACATCTTTTTAGCTCAGAATTTTTACAACCCTCAAATAGAAACTCGCCCGATGGATAACGCACTCAGCATATTATTAACTGGCGATGGCAATGGAAACTTTGAGGCAATGAGCTCAGAATTGAGAGGCATTGTTTTGCCAGGCGACAGTAAAGGAACGTCGTGGGGTGATCTTGATAATGATGGACAACCTGAACTGATTGTCACAACAAATGACGGCCCCATTAACTCATTTTCTTTTAACTCAAGGGCTAAGGCCAATCCACAGGTTCAAGTCACACTCAAAGGTGGTAAAAACAATCCTTCGGCCGTTGGAGCAATTGTTAGGGTACAAATAAACAAAACAACTCAATTAACACGAATAATCACCGCGGGGTCTGGATACTTATCCCAAGAACCACAATCGATGCTGTTTCCAGCTCAAATCCGTGGTAAAAAAGCCACTATAACGTGGCCCGATGGGAATGTCACATCTACCTTAATTCCAACGGGTAAGACTAACCCAGTCATCTTACGTTAACGGTTGTTAATGTTGCATTCATACTATTTGCTGGACTAGGTCCCAATATTTTGTCAATTTGGCAAAATGAAGATCTCCTTATTCTGCCGCCTTGTCGCGGCTATTACTGTTGTATTATTATTCCCGGTCCAACTGACCGCGGATGTTCTCGTTGATATCGACGTCACGTCAAGTGATATCGGTGAACTCCCATCTATAACTAACGATGGTACACTCGGAGGCACGTTTGATGCTGAAAAGGATACCCCAGCTAGTGTTACTGAAGTAGATGGAGTCAAAGCAATAACTCTTCAAGAAGATTGGTACGTCGGACCAGCCTCGACTCCACTCGCTGGAGACGCTGACAGGTCATTAGAAGCGTGGGTCCACAATCCAGTCATTGCTGTCGAAGAAACTATCGTCGCATGGGGAAGACGAGGCGGCCCTGACGCAAGCAATTGGTCAATGCTTTACGGAAACCATAATACCTGGGGAGCTTTAGGTGGCTGGGGTGGATCAGCTGATATGCCTTTTGTCCCAGGCGGTGGAGCGCCAACAGCTGGCGAATGGCATCACTTAGCTCTTATTTATGATAGTGCCAGTAACACGCGTTCTATTTATGTTGATGGTGCGCTTTCAAACTCAGAAAATGACGGGCCAGCTTTAAATACTCATGCAGTAGATGACACAGGAGCTCCTTTACCAATAGTCATAGGAAACCAAAATGAGCCTAATGGAACTCGCACACCTGCCCTTAGTGGTACACTTAGTATCGCCAAGCTCAAGATACATGACACTGTATTAGATGCAGATGCTGTCCTTTCCAGTTATGACTCTGATCGTGCAGCATTTGGATTAGGAGGTCCAACAATTGCTTCATTTTCAGCTTCCGCCACTAGCATAACCGCTGGCGATAGCGTTACCCTGTCTTGGGAGATCACAGGAGCAACGACTATAAGCATTGATAATGAAGTGGGTGATGTGAGCGACGCTACCGAAACTTCAGTTTCACCTGCAGAAACTACCACATATACAATTACTGCCACGGACGCAGATGACATTTCTCAAACCGCATCAGTTACAGTAACAATTCAAAGCCCCGCCGAGCTCGTTCACCAATGGAGATTTGATGAAGAAGGTGGAGCCGGAACCACATTAGTTGATTCTGTCGGCAGTGCTGACGGAACAATCGTTGATGTAGGAGGCAATGACGGCGTTGTCGTTGACGGTAAAGTAACACTTACCGGTGGAGGAAAAGCAGATTCCGATTATGTCCGTCTCCCCGCTGGACTCCTCAGTAGTCTTGGCAGTGCAACTTTAGAAACCTGGTCCACACAGTACTCAGCTCAGAACTGGTCAAGGGTACTCAGTGTTGGATCCAGTAGCAGCAACGTAATGCACATGGCATTCACTCGTGGCGGCAACATCAATCAAAACGAACTTCGCTGGAACGCTCAAGCCAATATTACACTGCAAGACTTTGGTGGGGCTCCAACTAATCCAATTGATGAAAGAGTTCACTGGGTCGTAACCATTGATGATGTCGGTGGAGCCAATGGCGAAACCAAACTCACAGTTTATAAGAACGGAGCCGAAGTTAAGACCGGTGACACTACGAATGACCTTTCAGGACTAAATGATGCGGACTTCTTCCTCGGTCGGTCACAATGGGGTGACAACGCAGCGAACGCTTCTTGGGATGAATTTAGAATCTATGACGGCGTACTCACTGCATCACAAATTGAAGCAAGCTCAGAGGCCGGACCAAGTGAACCTGAACTACCAACTCCATTAGGAATTGTAGCAGGCAATTCGAGTTTGATCAGTGTACTTGATTACAGTGACAGTTTTACGATCGGACCAAACGCGATTAGTGACGCACGTAAGAATTATGCTGCACAAACGTATCCGCTTCCGGCCGGAGTCGAGGTAATTGAAAACAGTTACGGCAACCCTACAGTTTCCTGGCCATCCAATGCTTGGTCGATTGCAACTGACGACGCAATCAATCCTGGAGGTTTCGGTTACTTTGGTGGTAACGAAGCAGGAAGCGTTGAAGGCATAACTCAACGCGGGGGCGGTGGTGACTGGAGTATTCCTTATGGACTTCGCGACACTTTCGTTATCCAGAGCGATTTCGTCCAACTCCCTGACAGAGTCGATTTTACCATCGGGGGAACTCCGAACACAATTGGTGGAGCAGACAATCTAAATATATTCTTCAGGCAAACTGGAACTGATCCATGGTTTGAAGTTGGAATTTACAATTCCACGATCGGAGAAAAAGATACTGGCTTAACATCAGGCATTGCTGTTCGCAGTGCTGATCTTGACAATGGATGGAACAACTACGCGTTGCTCGTCGATGTTCCAAACGACACTATCGAGGTTTTTGTTAACGAGCAATCAAGGGGCGTAATTGAACTTAAAGTGATACATGATGGCGCATATGCTGGAATTCTGAATAATCAATTTGTCGGAATTGGAGGAGCTGGTGCGGATCGACTTTGGAGCGATAATTTCCAAATCGGTAAACCATCACTTCCACCACTACCGGCAGTCGCCGCTTACTTTGACTTTGAGGGTCAGGAAGGCAACACTGTTGCTGACAAGGGAGCCCTTGGTCTTGACGCAACAATTGAACGCGCTGATCAACTCACAGTTGGTGGATCAGGAGCACCTAAGGGATCGACTCCAGGAACTGGAGCTGACTTCCAAGGCGGCTTCCTGAA
>Ga0114993_10000519_pt1 | contig 44579 bp, 48 predicted proteins | sample ArcticOcean_MG_C_FD_87042 | JGI IMG/M metagenome (GOLD analysis project Ga0114993, IMG submission 87042) | Marine microbial communities from western Arctic Ocean - ArcticOcean_MG_CB2_150 | ecosystem: Environmental > Aquatic > Marine > Oceanic | place: Arctic Ocean: Canada Basin | collected...
AGGTTCTTCAGACTGCTCAGGTTCTTCAGACTGCTTAGGTTCTTCAGACTGCTTAGGTTCTTCAGACTGTTCAGGTTCTTCAGACTGCTTAGGTTCTTCAGACTGCTTAGGTTCTTCAGACTGCTTAGGTTCTTCAGACTGCTTAGGTTCTTCAGACTGCTTAGGTTCGCCAGACTGCTTAGGTTCGCCAGACTGCTTAGGTTCGCCAGACTCATTTGTTTTAGAAATGAAATGTCTAAGTATGCTCTCATTTGAATTTAAATTAGCATTAAGTGTTTTTATTTCTTTTGGAGGAAGGAGGGCTTTTAGCAAAATATGATGCCCATCGTTATATGTTTTTATAGTATAAGATAAATGCTTTAATCCTTTATTTTTAGTGTTTAATATTTCACCTTGATTTTTTTGGACAAAGGTAGTAATTGTATTTATTATCTGGTCGACATTATCTGGGTCTGTATCAGGACTAATAATTAATATGACTTCATATAATTGCATATATAGATTTCTCCATGAAGTTTTCTAAGTAATAAATGAATATTATATCATGTTGGATTGCTCTCTAACAATCTAAATATAATATATTATATATAAGTTAAAGTAATACAGAGGTAATACCATGGCTATTTATAATCGAATAATACCGTCTAAAAAACAAATAGAACAAGAATTGAATGAAAAGAATAATTGGAATAGGTGGGGTGATAAATCAGTTTATGGAGCGATGAATTTGGTAACAGATGAAAAAAGAATTGAGGCTGCAAAACTTGTTGAATTTGGAAAGTCTATATCTTTGAGTCGCGCGTTACCTGTTTTACCGTCTCATGAGAATCCATATCCTGCGCAACATTATATGTCTAAAATATATCGAGGAAATAAAGGTGCCGGAGCTGTTGATTATATTGGAATGCATTATCATGGACAAGCAAATACCCATATAGATGCTTTATGTCATGTTTGGAATGAAAAGGGAATGTGGAATGGGGAAAATCCAGATGAAATGATTAATTATTCTGGTGCTAAATATGGAGGAATCGAAGTGTGGGAAGATGGAATTTTGACAAGAGGTGTTCTTATAGATGTTCCTAAATATAGGAAAGAAGGGTATGTGAAAAATGGATCTCCTGTTCATGGATGGGAATTGGAAGATATTATAGCGTTTAATAATTTAGTGATAAATCCAGGAGATGCAATTTTAGTATATAGCGGCAGAGAACAATTCAATCGTAATAATGATATAAATTGGGGTGGTGACAAATATAAAAGACCAGGACTTCATGCCTCTTGTTTGCCATTTATAAGAGATAATAATATTTCTTTACTTGGGTGGGATATGATGGATGAAAGGCCAAATGAATATGGCCTTCCATGGACAGTTCATGGAGCAATATTCGCATATGGTATTGCTCTATTAGACAATGCATTACTTGAACCTTTATCAATATTATGTAATAAATTAAATAAATTTGAATTTATGTTATCTGTTAATCCTCTAAAGATTGTTGGAGGCACCGGCTCTCCTGTTAATCCGATTGCTATTTTATAAAAATATAGTTTTAAATTTGTTATAATTTAACTTTTAAAAAGACTAAATGAATTATATATAATGTTTTTTATTAGATTTATTATTTTTGTTGGAGACGCTTTAAGCGACTTTCTATTCAAAAATTGCCCATATATATCTGGGGCAATTTCATTTTATTTTCTTTTTTCTTTTTTCCCTTTAGTTTTAGGATTTATTTCAATCACCGGATATTTGAGCGGTGGAGAGGAGCAGCAAATAAAATTGGCAGACACTATTACTTCAATTATTCCAGTTTCTCAAGGGTTTGTTTCAGAGTTGGTCGGAGAAATAGTTAAGAGTAGGGCAATTACTGGTATAACAGGCTTAATTGCATTATTTTGGGCATCTGCTGCTGCTTTTGGAGCTATTAGAAAAGGAATTAATTCTGCCTGGGGAATAAATAAAACTAGACCGTTTATTGAAGAGAGAATTATTGATTTTAGTTTAGTTTTAGGTGCTGGATTAATGTTAATGTTAATATTGGTTATACCTGCTATATTAGCTTTTGGTAAAGAAATAATGGAAGCTTATTCTGCAATAACAGAAATTGAATTAGCATTGTTTTGGAAATTTATTGAGAGATTAGTAGTTCCTATATTAACATTTATAACTTTTTTGTCTTTGTATAAATTTTTACCAAATACTGATGTTAAATTTTCAGATGTTTGGGCTGGTGCCCTATTTGCTACTATTGCTTTTGAAATAGCTAAATTAGTTGTTGTTTGGTATGTTGGTATTTCTCCAATATATAGTACAGTTTATGGAACTGTAGGTGCAATTATGGCGCTTATGGCATGGGTGTATATTTCTGCTTTAATATTATTATTTGGTGCATTAATTACTTCAAGAATATCTACTCATCCATCGAGGTCAAAGGGCCATAATATTATTAAAATTATTTGGGATACTTTAACTTGCGTGAGATTACGTGTAAAAGTTCTAGCAGAAAATGATTAATTGATGATTAAATAGAGCTTGTTTTTTTAGCAATATGAATTGTTACTGTCCCTAAAGCTATTTTCTTTGTTGCTATAGTTTCAAAACCTACAGAATTCAAAGTTTTTGTTAATTCTTGTGAGCTGATAAAATTCTCTACTGATTGTGGTAAATATGAATAAGCTTCTCTGTCTCCAGCAAATATAGACCCAAGCCATGGAGTAACTTTACCAAAATAAATAGGGAATATTTTTGATAAAAATCTACCTTCGTCTAATTTCACTATTTCTAAAATAGCCAATTTGCCTTCTGGTATTAATACTCGATTAACTTCTTTTAATGCAGATTTTAAATCTATAAAATTTCTTATTCCGAATCCAATTGTTGTATATGCAAAATAGTCATTTGGAAACGGTAAATTATGTGCATCTGATAATGCAAAATACAAATTATTGTTTAATTTTTTGCCATTAAATTTTTTCCTAGCAATTTTCATCATATTTAGGCTGGTATCTATGCCTATGACAGTGTTTTTATTATTTGTATTAAGGAGTTCTAATGCAAAATCACCAGTTCCGGTAGCAATATCTAATGAAATATGTGGAGAAGCATTTTGATTTAACATTTTGATAGCCTTTTTACGCCATGAATAATGCCTTCCTCCAGTCATTAATGTATTAAGTAAGTCATACCTTTTTGAAATTCTTGAAAACATTGTTGCCACAAATTTTGTGCGATCTTTACCTTGTGAATTCAATTAATTAACTTTCTAGTATAGATTTAATAGTTTTCGGAATACTTAAAATTAGATCTGATGCTATTATACTACTCATTTTAAGATTATAAGAAGTTAATAAAGCTGACTCACTATGAATATATACGCCAAGAGTAGCAGCTATCTCTGGGGGTGCTTTTTGTGCGATTAATCCAGCGATTAATCCAGCTAATATATCTCCTGTTCCAGCTGTAGCTAAAAGAGGATTAGTAAAAGAGCTAATCATTGCTTTTTTATTGGGAAAAGCAATGATTGTATTTGGCCCTTTTAAGACTATTATTTTATTCCATATTTTGGCAAATTCCACGCATATACTAACTCTACTTTTTTGTATAGATTTAGCTTCTATACCTGTTAATCTACTCATTTCTTTTAGGTGAGGAGTCAGTATTGTACTTGACGGCATATTTTCCCACCAAGAGATTCCTTCTTTATTTAATTTAGCTAATATATTTAAACCATCTGCATCTATAACAGTATTTGGAAAGTTGACTTTTGAAGAAAAAATAAGCTTTGTTAGCATTTGCATTTCTTTAGTTTGGTTTATTCCGCATCCATAAAGAAACACATTGTGATTAATTATTTTCTCCTCAATTATTTTCATAGCAGATTTAGGTAAAATGTTACCATTATCATTACATGGCAATGACAGAAATACAGATTCAATAGTGTTATTTGCAACTATAGGTTTTATTGATTCTGTTATTGCAAGAGTAACAAGTCCGGCACCTGATCTCATTGCGGAATTTGCAGCAAGTGATGCCGCTCCTGGATAATTCTTAGAGCCTACAATCATAAATACTCTTCCAAAATCATCTTTAGAGGCAGATGGGCTTCTTTTTGGGATGTGCTTCTTTGCCCAAGATCGAGTAATTAATTCATATTTAATATGTTCATCAATGTTTTTTGGCAGCCCAATATCTAAAATTATTTTTTGACCATAAAAATACTGATTTGAGTTTTCAAACATTCCGATTTTATATATTCCTAATATAAAAGTTTTATCTACAGGAACGCAATTCGAATCAATTGAGCCCGTATCTGGGTTTATGCCTGAAGGAATATCTATGGCAATAATTTTTAGTTTTTCATTTTTAATTTTAGAGGTTTTTAAACAATTTAGTATGTCAGATATTGGAGACGAAAGGCGTTTTTTATTCCCTGTTCCTAATATTGCGTCAATGACAATGTTGGTTTTTTTAAAGATGTCTTTAATTTGTTTTTTATAATCAATGGAAGGAAGTTGTATTAACACGCCATTATTATGAGCTGTTTTCAGATAATAATCATTAGGTGGTCTTTTTATACATAAATATGCAATTACTTTTATTCCCCAAGAACTTAAGTGAGAGGCTGCTATCAATCCATCATTGCCGTTATTGCCTTTTCCAACTAGAACAACAATGTTTGTTAAAGAAATATTATCAATTTCATTGATAATATTTTGGGCTATTTTTAAACCGGCATTTTTAATTAAAATTTTTGTACTTATTCCGAATTTTTCTGATTTAGATTCGATCTCATGAATTTCTTTAGATGATGCTATTTTCATTATATTTCCTATTCAAATTATTATTGAATATTTAATTAGAATGTTTTTTAATTCCTACAACTGAAGCTATTGCATATTCTTGTGAATGTGATAATGACACAGATAAATTTTCTATATTTTGTTTTTTTGCTATATTGAGAGCATTGTCTTTTAAATTAATTTTAGGAGCCCTGCCTTTTGAACTTGAAATTTCAATATCTTTCCATTTCAAGCCTCTTACCCCAGTCCCTAATGCTTTCATGACGGCTTCTTTAGCTGCAAATCTTGTTGCTAATTGAGGTGCTCTAGATTTACAATATTCAATTTCATGTTCAGTATAAATCCTATTTAAAAATCTGGATTTATACTTTGAGGCAACTTTTTCTATGCGTTTAATTTCGATTATGTCTATTCCATTAACTATGATCATATAATTATAATTCGTTTACAATATTACATTTATTGAGTATTTTAGGTATTAAAATTTCCCATCCAAGAGCCATTAAATGAACTCCGTTACACATATTTTTTAATTCACTAATAAGGTGAATTGCTATATTTGAGCTTTTAGTTTTTTTATCTGTAGATTCTGAGAGTTCTTTAATTAAATTTTGCGGTATAGATACACCGGGAATATTTTTATTAAATCTTTCAGCCATATCAGCCGATTTTAACATTATATGCCCGGCTATAATTGGAACATTTAATAATTTAGCCTGATTTAAAAAAGATTCAAATTTTTTTAAATCATAAACTGGTTGGGTTTGAAAAAATTGTGCACCAGCTTCGACTTTTGTTTTCATTCGATCAATTTCTTTTTGAACGTCTTTTGAGCCTGGGTTAGCTACTGCTCCAGAAAAAATCTTAGGATTTCCTTTTAATTCATTATTTGCTAGATCTTTTCCGTTTTTTAAAGAAGAAACAGCTTTTAGTAAGTTTATTCCATCTAAGTCAAAAACTGGTTTAGCGTCTGGGTCATCACCTATGTTTGAATGGTCGCCTGTCATACATAATATGTTTTCTATTCCTAATGCGCTAATTCCTAGAATATCTGATTGTAATGCAATCCTGTTTTTGTCTCTACAGGCTAATTGTACAATTGGCTCAATATTTTGAAGTTTTAATAAATTAGCTACGGCTATCGGAGACATGGACATTTTTGAAGTATGGTTATCAGTAATATTGAAAGCATTGACTGAGTTTTTAAGTAAGTTTGCTTTCCTAAATAATGAAGATAAATCAGTTCCTTTTGGAGGATTTAATTCAGTTGTTACAACAAAGATTTTATCTTTAATCGCATTTTCAAAGTTACTCATAAATTTATATCCTATCAATAGTGCGTTTTTGCATATATTATAGTCCTTGTATTTAACAATCGTCTATCTTAGGATTATTAATAATTAAGGAAATTTTTCCGGAGTTCATTTTAATTGATTATAATTGACGGGAAAAAAATCTCACAAAATATCAGATTAGAAATCTCACAAGATGTTTCTAGGATTAAATCAATATACAATGTGGATCCTAAATTAGTTGCGGTGTTAATTGGGGATGATCCTGCTTCATTAATTTATGTTAGAAATAAAAAACGTTCAGCCTTAGAAGTGGGAATTAACGGAGAAGTCGTGAATTTACCACAAAACACTTCCCAGGAAGATCTTTTATACTTATTAGAGCAACTAAATAATGATAAATCTGTCCATGGAATTTTAGTGCAGTTGCCTTTGCCAAAGCATATCAATGAAGATATTGTAATTCAGTCGATTTCTTCTGTTAAAGATGTTGACGGGTTGCACCCTCTTAATTTAGGTAAATTAATGATCGGTAAACCTTATGTCATGCCTGCCACTCCGTCTGCTGTTCAGCAACTATTAATTAGAAATAATATACAAACTGAAGGAAAACATATTGTAGTTTGCGGCCGTAGTAATATAGTTGGTAAGCCTTTGGCTAATTTATTGGTACAAAGAAATAATTATGCCAATGCTACAGTAAGTATTTGTCATTCTAAAACATTAAATTTAATTAATTTTACTTTACAAGCTGATATCTTGATAGCTGCAATTGGTCAACCAAATTTTATTAAAGGAGATATGATTAAAAATGGTGTTGTAATTATTGATGTTGGAACCAACCGAGTAGAATCTTCTATTACAAAAAGTGGTTATAAATTAGTAGGAGATGTTGAATTTGATTCGGTTTCTTCTAAAGTTAGTGCGATAACACCTGTACCCGGAGGAGTTGGCCCTATGACAATAGCAATGTTGCTTAAAAACACAGTTTTAACTTGTGAATCAATCTTAAATCAATAAAAATAATTGTTATGATAATTTTACATGGAGGAGATGAATTTACAAAAGGATGTGAAAAAATTGATAGATCAATATTGTCTGTAAAAGGTAACTCTTCACATGCAGTAGTAATTTTGCCAACTGCTGCTGCTAATCAAAATCCATTGAAAGCTGTAAATAATGGGATAGATTATTTTAAAAAATTTGGTATCAATGCGGAAAAATTAATGGTATTAGATAATACTGACGCAAACAATCATGAAATCGTCAATTCTATCAATAATTATAATATTATTTATCTTACAGGAGGTGACCCAGACTATTTGCTATATGTTTTAAAGGATTCTTTATTAATCCAGAGAATTAAGGAAAATTTAAGTAAACATAAATGCATTTTAATAGGGTCAAGTGCTGGAGCTATGGTATTAGGTGCTAAAATGTGGAGAAGAAGTTTAGTTGCTTCCCTTGGTATAATTAATGGACTTGTTTTACCTCATTATGAATCTAATAATTTAGTTTCTAATAATTTTGAAATAATTCAAGAATTTCAAGAATCAATGCCTGTTATGGGTATTGATTCTAAAACAAGTTGTTTTTATAATTCTGAAAAATTGCAAGTAATAGGCACAGGCAAGGTAGTCTTGTTTTTTAAAAATGAGAAATATGTATTGTATAATGGTCAAAGTTTTGTAATTAACTAAATTGATAAAATGAAAAAATTTTCTAAAACACGTTGCTCTGATTTTTCAACATTGATTAAAGAAGAACTAGCAGGAAGTGCTCCTGTTTGGGATAGATTAATTGTCATTTCTTTACCACTTCCATGGGTTGGTAATATTAATAAATCTACTCAGTTTCATAAATTATTTAATAAAAAAATAGATTGCATTAAGGATAAATTAAAACTTTTTAGATTCCAATTTGTTGTGCCAGATAAAGATTATCAGTCAGAACATTTAACCAAAATTTTCTTTTTTAATACTAACAGCAATCATGCTTATTTTTCAAAATTTAATAAAATGGAATTTGATGTTCCTAAAGAAAAAATTAGTGAATTCCTGTTTGATTTAATTGAAAATAATGAAAAATATTTGGTTGAGTATACTACAAAAGCTAATAACCTTAGAGATCTCTTTGTATGCACTCATGTGAATCGTGATATTTGTTGTGGTGTAATTGGTATGCCAATTTATAAAATTTTAAAAGAAAGATTTATTGATTATGAAGCCTCAAAAACTAGAGTTTGGCGAATGAGCCATTTAGGAGGACATAAATATGCTCCTAATGTTTTGGATATGCCTAGTGGACGGTTTTGGGGTAGGTTTAAACCGTCTAATATTGAGGACATTTTTGGATTAAATGTAAATCCAAAAAAAATTATTGATTATTATAGAGGTTCTGTAGGTTTAAACAGTTCTTATGAACAGCTTTTTGAAAGCCGTATATTGTTTGATTCTCAAAATATAAATTATAAAATAATAAGCGATATTAATATGTTAAATTCAAAATTAGCCAAAATTACTATGGAAAGAATTTATGAATTTAATAATCAGAAATCTACATACACTGGTGTTATAAAATTAAATGGATATACCAAATCAATTGATTGTGTTTCTGGAATTGCAAATATAGATACTCCAAAATATGAGATTGATTCATTTAAAAAATATAATGATTGAAATTTATTATTAAACAAAAAAATTAGGAGATGATATGCGTGTTGCTATTGGTGCAGACCATGCTGGATACACCTTAAAAGAAAAATTAATCAAAGTTTTAGAATCTTTAAATTGTGTAATTGAAGACATTGGTGCTTATGAATTAGATCCTAGTGATGATTATCCAGATTTTGCAATAAAAGTTGCAAATAAAGTAGCAATAGGTGATTGTACTAAAGGGATTGTTATTTGCGGAAGTGGAGTTGGGGCATCTATAACAACAAATAAAATTCGTGGAATAAGATCGAGCGTGTGTCATGATACTTATTCTGCCAGGCAAGGTGTAGAGCATGATGATATGAATATTTTGTGTCTAGGTGCCAAGATAATTGAATTTAAGATCGCAAAAGAACTAGTTGTGAATTTTATTAACGCTAAATATTCTGGAGAAGAACGACATGAAAGAAGGTTATCTAAAATTAAAGCTTTAGATAATTAATTCCAACTCCATTCGGCTCCCATAAGACATACAACAGGACGCTTAGTTCTTTCGGCTTCTTCAAATGCAATAGATATTCTTTCAGCATCTTGCTCTGTTTCAACTAGGTAATATTTTATTCCCCATGCATGTAATATAGGCTCTGTATATGTAGCGGCAGAATCTTTTATAATTCCCCACCTATTCCATCCACGATATCCAATTAACATAACGACAGGTAGTCCAATATCAAGGCCTAACCCCCGTATTGAATCTCCGGATTCCATCATTCCGGTATTTTGAATTAATATAACTGGCTTTTTCCCTCCAACCCATAAACCTGCTGCTATTGCCATACTTTCTCCTTCTCTACAGACTGGCACTAAGTGTATAGAAGGATCAGCTGCCATTAATTTATACATAAAATTTGTTTCACTGTCCGGTAGCCATACGACATGTGAAACTCCATTTTTATTTAATTCTTCTAAAATTTTTGTAGGGTCCAATGATAGTTGAGCGGATTCATCAAGAGATGTCATAACATCCTCCGGGTCAAATTATTAATTAATAGGCATTCTATTAGTTTATTTATAAACTTTCAATGGGTTAATCACCATATATCTGTAAACCAAGGATAATTTTCTGTTCTAAACATTGAATCAGCAATTTGTATAGACCCTGTTGTGTTTTCTTGTATTAAGCCTGCAGAAGCCAAGGTTGAAAAAGAAGTTGTACCGAAATATACTGATGCCAGACTGCTTGCAGACATAGTTATATCAGCTTGGCTATTAGATTTAGTACATTTTGATTCAATAAAAGATCCTTTTAAATGAAAGGTGCCATCATTCCATTCACATATTTGGTCTTCTATTTGTAATTTAATTTCTCCTTCAGAAGAATAAGCCCTTTTTGCCAAAGCTTTTTCAACATTAACTATTCGTAACCAGCCTGAATCAGTTAAAGTCCTTTTACGGCGAGAATTTTGTAGCATCCACAATATTGGATCATCTAATGGTCTATCTGGAGCTTTTATAGTATTAACTAAATCCATGTCTAAACAAAATCTCCAAAGAGATTTGTATGCATCAATATTTAATGCCATTAATTCCATTATTGTTAATTCTCCATCAAAAGATCCTGCTGGTGTTACCTTAAAGATTGCGTAACCTTGAACTTCAGAATTAACGGTATAAGTTATAAAAAATTTGTTTGGATTTTGGCCAAATAATGTCGATTTTTTAAATACCCAATCCCATCCAGTATTATTGTCCCAGTTAGCTCTTTTTCTACTAACAAAACCTGGTCGTGTTGGTCTGATTTTTTCATATACATCAGGGAAGATCTTTTTTGCATCTTCAATTTCTACATATTGTATTTGTCCTGTTGGATTGAATTCATTTAAAAATTTTGTATTATTATGCTTATCAAATTCCCATTCTTGAATAAAAGATGAAACACCATATCCAAACCTACCGTAAATTGCTGTTTCAGATGCACCTAAGAAAGCAATTGGTTCCTCTCTTTCGTTTATTTCTTTTAGCTGTCTTTTCATTAGCATAGTTAATATGCCTTTTCTTCTGTGTGTAGCTTGTACTGATACTTGAGCCACTCCAGCAGTTGGTAAAAAAGTACCTCCTGGTATAGTCATGTCTGTATAGTAAGAGGCAACATTGCCAACTATCTTTCCATTTTCAAATACACATAAACTTCTTTCTGGATCAAATAACAGTCTAAAAGCATCTATGTCGCTGTCGCTATATATTAAACCTGAAGCTCTAGCATTAGTTAATTTTAAATTTTTAAATTCATCAATTGTATTTGGTCGGATTTCTAGAGTCATTTTTTTCTCCTATCTATCTCTGGCTTGATGGGGAAGCTTTTTTATAAATTTCCCATTTTTATCTATTAAATTAGAATAGGGATAAAGTATAGTTGTTGTGCAGGCATGCCCTGGTGCTGCTAGAATTAAATCTCCTACATTTAATGATTCTCCATTTAATTTTATCACACCATGCTCTTCACTTTGTGCTATCAATTCAGCTTTATCTTTTCCAATTAATTTGAGCCTAACATTCATTGGCTGGTCAGGAGAAATAGATTTTGATCCTATATCTGTTGTAATTGTATCTCGCTCAAGGTCTATATCAATAACTTGCCCTAGCACTACAGATGCAATTTTAAAATTTAACTCTTCCTGTGTTTGATTTCTTGAGTCCCAGTAAATCCAAGTTCCAGGAGAAACGCGTGTATTAGGTTCGTTTAGATATAAGTGAAATGACCATGAACCAGCAACAATATTATCTTCTATAATAATATTTTTTTTAGCTAATTCAGTATGTATATATCTCATATATTCAATACTTTTATTTACTAACTTAGATCTCTCTTTAATATCAGGTTTATATAAAGTATGCCCATCAAATATATGTATACCTAACATATTAATTGATGCATATTTTGTTGCATCAATGTAAAAATTTACAGCTTCATCGCCTGGCTGGACCCCTGTTCTATGCATTCCAGTATCTAAATCCATGTAAACATCAATTTTAAGACCATTTTTTTTCATAAAACTTGATAGAGTTGTTAAATGTTCTTTTGTGCTTACTATTGTTCTCCATTTAATTTCAGGAAAATCCTTCATTAGTTTCATAAGGCGTAGAAGCTTTTGAATGTGAATTACAGGATAAGATATAATTATTTCTTCAACACCAAGATTATTATTAGCTAATAATTCTGCTTCTTTTAAAGTTGCACATTTAAAAGAAGTCATACCTGATGCAATTTGTAATTTTAATATATCTAAAGATTTATGCGTTTTAATATGAGGAACGATATTGTCAGTAGATTTACAAATTTTTATTATCTCTTTTATATTATGGTAAAGAATATCTTCAAAAATAAGTAAGGATGGTGTATCAATAGAATGTGGATTTTGTAATTTATATTCATTGATTTGAAGAAACTCATTATGTTTATTTATTGACATTTAGGTATTCCCCCGGTCTGTGAAATTTGATTGATTATACAGTATAATAATATATTATACTTATTTGAGATTAAAGTATTTATTAATTGACACTTTTAATATAGCTCATCTACAATCCATATATAATCAAATCCAATATATATATTTAAGAGTTTTTTTTGAAAACAGAAGATATTAGACAGGCATTCTTAAATTATTTTGAAGAACAAGATCATCTTATAGTAGAAAGCTCTTCTTTAATTCCAATAGGAGATCCTACTCTTCTATTGACTACTGCAGGTATGGTTCAATTCAAACCTTATTTTTCAGGAGATGATGTGCCTCCTAATAAAAGGCTTACTTCTTCTCAAAAATCATTTAGAGCAGTCGACATAGATGAAGTTGGGGATGCAACTCACCTAACATTTTTTGAAATGTTAGGTAACTTTAGTATTGGGGATTATTTTAAAGAAAAAGCAATTTATTTTGCTTTAGATTTTGTAACAAATAAATTGAATTTATCGAAAGAAAATTTTTCTGCAACTATTTATTTGGACGATGATGAGTCTAAAGACCTTTGGGTTAAAGCAGGAATACCTGAAGAACGTATTTTTAGATACGGTGATGAAGATAATTGGTGGGGGCCAGCTGGATCAGAAGGCCCATGCGGTCCTTGCAGTGAACTTCATTATGATTTTGGCAAAGGTAAAGGTTGTAACAAGAATGACTGTAAGCCAAATTGCCTCAATAAAAAAAACAATAATCATCCCTGTGATAGATTTGTTGAATTATGGAATTTAGTTTTTATGCAATTCTATCAAGATTTAAATGGAGAAAGAACTTTATTACCAAATCCTAGCGTTGATACTGGTATGGGGCTAGAAAGAGCTGCTGTAATATTACAAAGTGTTGATAGTATTTATGATACAGATTTATTTGCAAGTCCAATAGATAAAATTTGCAAATTAAGTGGACATATTTATGGTTTAAATCCTCAAATTGATTATTCAATTAGAGTTGTAGCCGAGCATGTTAGAAGTGCTACTTTTTTAATTTCTGACGGGGTAGTACCTGGAAATGAAGGGCGAGGTTATGTATTGAGGCGTGTAATTCGTCGTGCTATTAGGCATGGAAGAAATTTAGGACTTGAGGGTCCTTTTTTAACTGAAGTTGCTAGAATATATATTGAAGAAATGTCTCCTATATATATTGAATTATTTAATCATAGAGAATTTACTTTGACTGTAATTAAGCTTGAAGAAGAAAGATTTCAACAAGCTTTTGAAAGAGGAATTGAAGTTCTTTCTGGTGAACTTGGATTAATTACTAAAAGGATTGAATTTATAAACCAGTTATCTAGAATATATGAATCTTCGTCAAAATCTCTGGAAATCAAGCCTTTGATAAGTAAATTAGTTAGCAATTCATTAACTCAAATCCAACCCGTTGTTAAAGAAGCACTGCAAGGACAAGTAATTAATGAATTAGAATCTTTAATTTCAGATAATAAATTTTTTAATAAAAAAAGTTATTTAAAATGCCTAGAAATAGTTAAATCTATAACAGGAAAAGAGGCATTTATTTTGTGGGATACTTTTGGATTTCCTGTGGAAGAAATAGATTCAATAGCAAAAGAAAATGGTCTTAAAGTAAATCTAGAAGAATTTAATCAAGAAATGGAATTACAAAGAAATCGAGCAAGAGAGAGCGCGAAATTTGGAGGAAACAGAGCGAAAATAAGAGTTTATGAATCTCTTGGTGTTGGATCAACTGGATTTATGGGATACGATCATTTGTCAATTTCATCAGTGATAGTTGGATTAATTGTTAATGATCAAATCGTTGATGAAGTTAAAAAAGGCCAGGAAGTAGAAATAGCTCTTTTACAAACTTCGTTTTATCCTGAAGGAGGAGGGCAGGTTGGTGATTCAGGGAAAATTATTAATGATAACGGGACAATAATTAGTGTTACTGATACGAAAACGGTGATGCCTGGGTTAATTATACATTTAGGAAAAATTGAGGAAGGATTAATACGATTGGGCGACCCTGTTGAAGCACAAGTAAATAGAACTATGAGGAAAGATTGCGCTAGGAATCATACTGCTACACATATGTTGCATGCAGCTTTACGTCAAGTTCTGGGAGACCATGTTAGGCAGGCCGGATCTTTAGTTGCCCCAGAAAGAATTAGGTTTGACTTTACACATGTTAAGCAGTTAACAAGCGAAGAATTATTTAGAGTTCAGCAATTAGTTAATGATAAAATACGGCAAAATTTTTCTGTTAATAAGTCTGAGGATTCATATCAGTCTGCTATAAAAAGAGGCGCGTTGGCTTTTTTTGGAGATAAATATGAAAACATGGTAAGAATAATAGAAATAGCAAATGGGGCAACTTTTAGTTTAGAAGTTTGTGGAGGAACTCATGTTGAAAGAACAGGTGAAGTTGGTGGGATTTATTTGTTATCTGAATCAAGCGTAGGAGCTGGAGTTAGAAGAATAGAGGCTGTTACTGGACGCGCTGGGGAGCTATTAGTGTGGGAAAGATTTTCTTTACAAAATAGAATAGCTAACCAGCTTCAGACTAATACCCAGGGTCTAGAAAAAAGGATTGATGTATTACTTGAAGACCTATCATCATTAAGGCAAGAAAAAGATTTATTGCAAAAACAATTAATTTTAAAATCAGTTGACCCTTTACTGGAATTAAATAAAATAATTAACGATGTTAATGTTTTAAGTACAAAAATTTCAGTTAATAATGTAGATTCTTTAAGAGAGGTAGGAGATTATCTTAAAGATAAAATGGGGTCATGTATTGTTGCATTAGGTTGTATCTTGAATAATAGAGCAAACCTAATTGTTATGGTAACTGATGATTTAGTAAATAAAGGCTTTAATGCTAGTGAAATAATACGTAATGTTGCTAAAGTGATTGATGGCGGAGGGGGAGGAAAGGAAACTATTGCTCAAGCAGGAGGTAAAAGAGTTGATAAACTTGATGAAGCTCTTACAAATGTTTATGCATTAGTTGAAAAAATGGAATAAAGTAATTGCGTAGATTAGCACTTGATATGGGTAACAAACGAATTGGTGTTGCGGTTAGTGATTTGACAGGATTATATGCTTTTCCATTAACTACTATAATGAGGAAAAGTATATCAAAGGATATTGATAGAATTAATGAATTATTAAGAGAACAAGATGCTAAAGAGTTGATAATCGGTCTTCCTTTATCTTTATCAGGGCATCAAGGTGAGCAAGCTAATTTGGTAAAGTCATTTGGGAATTTATTAAATGATAAAATTGACACACCTATTTATTATGTCGACGAAAGGTATTCATCTGTTCAAGCAGAAAACAAATTGATTAATGCAGGCGTAAGTCCTTCTAGGAACCGTAAACGAGTTGATGCAGCAGCAGCTGCAATAATATTACAAAGCTATTTAGATAAGCAGGTATATTAAATTAATTAACAAATAATAAATTTTTCGCTTAATAAATAAGAGTTATGCGTCTTTTACACCATGATCAGAAAGAAAATCTATTGCAGCTTGAACAGTTGTGATTCCTTCTGCATCTTCATCAGATATTTCTATATTGTTGTCATCAGTGCTGAATTCTTCTTCAAAGCCCATGATTAATTCAACTAAATCTAAAGAATCGGCATTAAGATCATCTGTAAATGAAGCAGCTGGAGTAACTTCAGATTTTTCTACATCTAATTTTTCAGCTACTAATTCTTGAACTCTTTCAGCAATACTTGCCATAGTTTAAATTCCTCCATGATTTTAAGTTATAATTTTTTCTTTTGATTCTATTAAAGAACCTAGTACTCCATTAATAAATTTTGGGGAAGATTCAGATCCAAATAATTTAGCTAATTCAACTGATTCATTAGCAATAACTTTTGGAATTGAGTCTTGAATAATAATTTCATAAATAGCTATTCTAAGAATATTTCGATCAATTACAGGCATTTGGTTCATGGGCCATTCAGGAGCATATTCCATAATAGCTTTATCTATTGCAGTTATATTTTCATTTATTCCTTTAACCAAAGATCTTGTAAATTCTGTTGCAGTATCCTTATTATCGTCCAGATTATAATAACCTCTTAGATCTGTCTCATATAATATTTGTACAGCCTGGATTCTGGACATACGCCTATTAGTGAAAAGTTGTTTTTGTTTAGATTTAGGCATAGTTAAAATAAAAATTACTCAATGTTAATTTAGTTTTTACTAAAATTTAAGATAGTTTTCATATCAGATATATTTGAAATATTTATATTTCTATCAATTCGCTTAATTATTCCACTTAAAGCTCTGCCGGGTCCTATTTCAACGAAATGTGATACCCCAGTATTCATCATATAAGATATAGTGTTATTCCATTGAACACTTTGGCAAATTTGAGATACAAGTTCATCTTTAACATTTTTACCAGTTATTAAAGGAAGCGCATTACTATTTGCAATAATAGGTGTTTTGGGGTCATTAAATTCAAGTTCATTCACTGCTTCTATTAATCCTATCATTGCTGGTTTCATTAAAGCAGAATGAAAAGCACCTTCAACATTTAATGGCACAGCTTTTTTCGCACCTCTTGCTGATGCTAAATCAAGAGCCCTTGCTAGATTAATTCTATCTCCACTAATTACAATTTGATCTGGCGTATTTATATTAGATATATAGGTCCCTGTCTCAATTGCAATTTCTTGTATAACCATTTCATCTAAGCCTAATATAGCAGCCATTGACCCAGGGTTTTCATCACATGCTTTTTGCATTAATTCGCCACGTTTTTGGACTAGCCAGGCTGTATTTTCTATGCTTAATACTTCAGAAACAGCTAATGCGGTATATTCCCCAAGGCTGTGACCTGCTAATAATATAGGGGGCTTTATTTTTGAGGATTCTATGTTTTCATGCATCGCTTTTAAACATGCTAAACTAATTGCCATAATAGCTGGTTGAGCATTAATGGTTTTTTTTAATTCCTCTTCAGGCCCATTGAACATAAGGTCAGTTAAATTTCTATTTAAAGCATCGTCAATGTTGTCTAATAAATCTTTAGCTGCAGAAGAGTTTTCATATAATTCTTTTCCCATTCCAACAGCCTGGGACCCTTGTCCTGGAAATAAATAAGCAGGTTTTGAATAATTTCCTATAGCTTTACTGATTAATGTCATTAGTATTCCTATTGAACATCAGGAGCATTAGAGATTACTTCTTTTCCGTTATAATAACCGCATTCAGGACATACTCTATGTGGTATATATGCACTATTACACTGTGAACATTTGACAGTTTTTATTGGTGTAATTGCTGAATGAGATCTTTTATCACCACGTCGCTTTTTTGAATGTTTTTTTTTGGGTAATGGAGGCATTTTGTTCTCCGAAAATTAAATTTATATTTCTATAGTAGACTCTTATATTAAATTAAGTAAAGAGATCTGATTTTTTTATCATAGTTTTGAAGAGTAGAAGAAGTCTTATAGTATTTCAAACCAAGGATTTAATTTTTATAAATCCTTATATTTAACTAGTTAAATTTAGTCCTTATTTATTTTATTACTAAGTATAGAATTCTAGAACGTCATTAGCTTCTGTGTCAAGTAAGCTAAGTGTTTTGATTTAATTAATTCTGAAGATAATATTATTGAAAGATTATATGCTAACGGTGAAGTTATATGAGGTTTGTTTTCTAATAATTTAGAGAGCGTTTTTTAAATAAGTATGGCAATTTTTGGTAAATAGCTGGATATGTGTCAGCAAAATATGCTTTATAATATGCTTTAAATGTAGTAATTGATAATTTTTACGAGGAGGATTTATGCAAGGCAATAATGTAATAGCAAAAATCTTAAAAGCCGAAGGAGTTGAATTTATTTCTTGTTTTCCTGCCAATACTTTGATAGATCAGGCAGCTAAAGAAGGTATAAAGCCAATGATTTGTAGACAGGAGCGTGCTGGAGTAAATATTGCAGATGGGTTTTCTAGAATTAACAATGGGCGCAAAATCGGTGTTTTTGTAATGCAACATGGTCCAGGAGCAGAAAATGCTTTTGGTGGGGTTGCTCAAGCTTTTGCAGATTCAGTGCCGATTCTTTTATTACCTGGGGGCGCTCCTTCAAATAAAGTTGGAATATCTCCAACATTTTCGGCTTCTGAGCAATATAAAGGGATTACAAAATGGTCGGGACATATAAATAATGTATCCAGAATTCCTGAACTTATGCGTAAAGCATTTAGCCAGCTTAAGAATGGTAAGCCTGGGCCTGTATTGTTAGAAATTCCTACTGATATTGCTGAAGAAGAATTCCCAAATGATAATTTTTCTTATACTCCAGTTAAATCTTTATTGTCCTCAGCAAGCGTAGAAGATGTTAAAGAACTAGTTACGGCTGTATTAAAAGCAAAAAATCCAATTATTAATGCTGGCCAAGGGGTATTATATTCTGAAGCAACTGATGAATTGGTTGAATTTTCAGAATTAACTAATATACCTGTGATGACAACTTTAGCAGGCAAAAGTGCATTTCCAGAAAATCACAAATTATCGCTTGGTACTGGGGCTCATACTTCAACAGCTATGGCAGCAGAATTTTTAAATCAAGCAGATTTTGTATTAGGAATAGGGACTAGTTTTACTTCTTCAAATTTTAATGCGCCAGTTCCAGAAGGTGTAACTTTAGGTCAAGTAACAAATTCTTATGAAGATATAAATAAAGAATATAAAATTGATTTTGGAGCTGTGGGAGATGCAAGGTTAGTTTTACAGCAAATGAATGAAGAAATAAGGCGTCAATGTGGCAAATCTGGAAGAGAAGACGCAAGTGCTATAGTAACAAGAATAGCCTCTATTAAAAAATCTTGGTTAGAGATATGGAGGTCGAGTTTAAATTCGGACGAGATTCCTATTAGCCCATATAGAGTATTTACTGAATTATCTAAAATCGTTGATGTTTCTAATACAATTATTACGCATGATTCTGGATATCCAAGAGACCAATTAGTTCCATTTTGGGAGTCTGTTGTACCTCGTAGTTATATAGGCTGGGGTAAATCTACTCAACTTGGTTATGGGTTAGGTTTAGCTATTGGAGCAAAGATTGCTCGTCCAAATATGAATGTAATAAACGTTATGGGTGATGCTGCTTTTGGAATGTCAGGATTAGATATAGAGACTGCTTCAAGATTAGAAATTCCAATTTTGACTATTGTTTTAAATAATGGAGTTATGACTCATTATAATGAACATATGCCATTTGCTACGGATAAATGGAGTACTAATGCTCTGGGTGGAGATTATGCAGCTGTCGCAAAAGCATTAGGTGCTTATTCTGAAAGAGTTGATAAACCAGAGAATATTTCATCAGCTATAAACAATGCATTGAATGCTAATCGTAATGGAAAACCTGCTTTGTTAGAGATAATGACTAAAGAAGAGTTAAATGTACCAAAATTTTGGTAAAAATGTTGTGTTGCAATTGAGATGCCTACTACTGGCAGATTAAAAATAGATTTAATTAAAGGGTTATCGTTAAGGAATCCTAGAGTTGAATCAGATGAATTCATTATGATTATAGGTAGCGATCGCCCTATGGAAGATACAGCGAGAATATTATTTTATCCATTATTCATGTGGATAGAATTGATTATGGAATTGAAATATTAATTGCTTATCAATTATGTTTGCAAGTTGCGAGGGTAAGATTAATGAATATGGTTGATTCCTTGTATTTAGTTGTTGTAAAATTTCCAAAAAAATATTTACTTAAATTAGTAATATTTTAATATTTTTGCCTATAGTATGTAATTACATATGTTCTTTTCAATAAATATCTGTATCAAAGAGATTTCAAATATTCTATTAACTTAAGAGAATGATTATCTAGTGTGTTAATTGGGCTTAATGCAAATGTTTCGTAATTAAATTGATGTTCTAAAAATCTTTTTGCAATCTCTTGAGCGTCTTCTTGGCTTTTGTAATTTTTTAAGCCTAGTATTTTTGTTTTAAAAGTATCTTTAATGTCCACAATTATATCTGATTTTTTTTCATCTTCACTTAATTCGAGGCCATATTGTTTAGCTCTGTCCTCAGGAATTGAGGGATATATAAGTATAGGATTCAGAGAGGTGTCGGATTTGTAATATTTATATGCGAGCAATGCTGCCTTATGTATTGCAATATGGTCAGAATGACTAGATATTCCAGAAGGGCCAAATGTAATTATTAGATCTGGCGCTAATTTGTTAAGTATTGGCAGTATTTTTTTTGCTAAAATGTTTACGTCTTCTTTATCTAAATTTTGATCTCTATAATCAAATATATAAGGTGGATTTACTCCAAATAAATTTAGATTGCTACGAAGCTCTGCTTCTCTAACTTTTCCTAAATTTTCTCGTTTGATTTTCAGGCTTCCTGTTCCTAAAGTTCCTTCTTCTCCTCTAGTACCAGTTATGATGTATGCTTGATTATTATCTTTGACCCATTTAATCATTGTTCCTGCACTACTTGTTGTTTCGTCATCTGGATGTGCAAAAATTCCAAGCCATACGAGAGGTTTTTTAAAGTTATGTATTTTTATAGACATTTTAAATTCTAAATATTTATTAGATATTGTTAGGTATAATGTATTGATTATATAATATATTAAGCAGTATGAGGAGTTAAAAAATGTCTGGAATATCAAAGACTGTTGTTAGTTTACAACCTGGAAAAATGGAAGAGGTTACTAAATTTATCGATACTCAATCACATTTAGTTACAGAACTAGAAGGGATTATTGGTTTTGGTGTGGCAGTTACTGGTACAGATGAGATAACGATAATTGGTGTTTATGAAAGCACTAAGTCAGCTGAAGCTGCATCTGGTACAGTGCAAAAGGTGTTTTCTGAAATGGGCCCATTAATGACTGCTCCGCCTGATAGAGGAGTTTATTCAGGCGTATGGTTTGAAAAATAGATTGCATGAATGATCCTGTATTAGAAATATCAAATCTAACTAAAAAATATGGCAACTTTGTCGCAGTAGATGGATTTAACTTAAAACTTCAACAAGGTACTGTGCATGGATTGGTTGGCCCCAATGGTGCTGGAAAAAGCACCATGCTTTCAATTATTTCAGGCTTACGAAGAAAAACATCTGGGGCGATAAACTTTGGTTTGCCTCGAAAAGAAATCATGCTTATGCCTGACACACCAGATTTTTTTGGATTTCTAACTGCTCGCCAGATAGTTGATTTAGCTCGCTCTCCTTTTTTACTTAATATTTCTGAGGAACAGATAGAAAAAGTGATAGATGCTGTTGGATTGTCCAACTCAATAGATTTGAAAGTGAAAGGTTTTTCAAGAGGAATGAAGCAGCGACTTGGTCTAGCTACCACAATCATTAGCCAACCTAAACTTATTTTATTAGATGAACCTTGCTCAGCTCTTGATCCAATTGGAAGATATGATGTGCTTGAAATAGTCACTAAGCTAAAGGAAAATTCGACAATACTTTTCTCAACTCATATATTGAGTGACGTAGAAACTGTGTGTGATTCAGTAACGGTTGTGGATCACGGTAAAACTTTATATGAAGGTACTGTTTCAGGTATATCTGATGGGAAGAAATCTTTTGAAGATGCTGTAATAGAACTATTAAGGCCAAAAAAGGAATTATAATATGAATTTATGGAAAGTAGAATTACTGTTATTGTTTCGAAGTTGGCGTGGATGGACTTTAGTAACTCTATATTTACTCGCATCTATACTTTCTTTACTTACAAACTATTTTATAGATAAAGCTAATGTAATAGAACTTATTTCTTATGCTGATGTTATTGAATTATATTTGTTGTTTAGTTTGCCAGCAGGGATTTTGTTTATTGGACTTGTGGTTTCAAGTATGTCTTTTGATTCAAACCAGAACCTCTCTATATTTCTGCGCATGAGGTTCTCTTTTAAAAAAATATTACTTACCAAACTAGTTATTTATGTTTTACTTAGCGAAATATTATTTCTTTTTTCTTTTGGAATAACTTTTTTCTTATCGATAATAATGTTTGATACCTCAGATGCCATTTCAAGTAAATGGTTTTTATTTGGTTTCTTATTTAATATATTAAACTCGGTTTTTTGGGTATGCCTTATTACTTTTACATCAGCTGTTTTTAAAAGCACAGTGGCATCATTGCTACTTACATTAGCCATCATTATTGGTTTTCCGATATTGGTAGGAATTACCACCCCACTTGAATTGGCTGCGAGAGGACTTTTAGAAACTCCTGAAAATGAATGGAATAATGTTTCTTACGTTGGTAAGATTAACAATTGGTGGCCAACTACTATTTCAGATACTGATAATTTCTTAACAGTAACTAATTCTGAAATAGCTGCAAATACAATCAAGGTTAATTTCGAAGATGTTGAGTTAGACCCATGGTTTAGGCTGAAACCTTTTATCGTTTCCTTGTTAGTGGCGCCCTTTTTATGGTTGTATGCGTGGAGAACATATTCAAGGCGAGAAATTTAGTTTTCTACTTCTTCTGTAGTAAGACGGGTTATATTTGCCCCATCTGAATCCATAACATATATGTGAAAACCATATTGCCCATCTATATTAGAGATAAATACTATTTTAGTTCCGTCTGGAGACCAAGAAGGATTAGTATCAAATGCATTTTGATCTGTAGTAAGACGGGTTATATTTGCCCCATCTGAATCCATAACATATATGTTACTACCATATTGCCCCTCTATATCAGAAGAAAATGATATTTTAGTTCCGTCTGGAGACCAAGAAGGATTTTCATCAAATGCATTTTGATCTGTAGTAAGGCGGGTTATATTTGCCCCATCTGAATCCATAACATATATGTTGCTACCATATTGCCCAGCCATATCAGAAGAAAATAATATTTTAGTTCCGCCTGGAGACCAAGAAGCATTTTTATTAAATGATTCTGCAATTGCATTTGGATCTGTAGTAAGAAGAGTTATATTTGTCCCATCTGAATCCATAACATATATGTTACTACCATATTGCCCATCTATATCAGAAGAAAATACTATTTTAGTTCCGTCTGGAGACCAAGAAGGATTAGTATCTGATGAAATAGGATTATTTGTAATTTGAGTTTGATTAGATCCATCTGCGTTCATAATAAATATGTGAAAACCATATTGCCCATCTATATCAGAAGAAAATACTATTTTAGTTCCGTCTGGAGACCAAGAAGGATTAGTATCTGATGAAATAGGATTATTTGTAATTTGAGTTTGATTAGATCCATCCGCATTCATAATAAATATTTTAAAAGAAAAAATATTACCGTCAGGTACGTTAGCAATATAAACTATCTTTTTACCGTTTGGAGACTGAGAAGAGTCCAAATAAACTTTAGATGAAAATGCTTGATCTAAAGTTTCTGAGAGTTGGTCAATCATATTAGTTGATTCCATTTGAGCTAATTTAGAAATTGCTCCATTTCCATGCTCGGCACCCGATTCTAATAAAAATTGCTTGATTTCATCTAAAGTTTCTTGAGTATATTCTATATCCATATCATCAGTTGAAGCACCAAAAAGTTCAAAATTAGATAACATACTCTGGGGTATCCAAATATAATCTAAGGGTGTATTTTGAGTTTCGTCAAATTCATTAATCAGAGCGCCATAATCAAGTAAAAGATTTATCATATCTAATTGGCCAGTCATTACAGCTATATGTAAAGGAGTTATACCGACAGTGTCCATATCTTGATTATCAGAATATAATTCTGTCTTAAGATTAGGGTTAGCTCCATATGATAAAAGAAGATTAGAAATGCCTCCCTGGTATTTCTCCAGAGAATCAGAAAAAGCATCTACAAAAACGGCTAGATGTAACGGATGGAATCCTTCCGGAATATCATCGTCGGTATAAACACTTCCTTGAGTAAATGTTTTATCTGGGTCAAGCTCCCTATTTTCTAGAAGATCTAATATTTTGTACATAACATCTTGTGGAGCAGCCGCTCCATAATAGCTATCCATTATTACATCCAAAAGATCAGGTTCATCTGTTAATGCCACTGATCTACCTAAAACATCATTATTTTCTGTATGCATTACAATACCATTATAAGAAGATAATATTGGATTAAAGCTTGAACTTTTAGACAATAAATCTTCCACTAAAGATTCACAAGCCCCATTACTTACCAAGCACACAAGAAATATATTATTGAATATCCAAGCTTTAACATTATCTTCAGGATTTTCTTCTCTAAGTATAAATACTTCAATTAATAAAGCATCAATAATATCTTGATCTATATTTATACCTTCATATATTGCAAGTGCAAAACTTTCATATTCAGCTTCATATTCACCTGAAGGATTTCTATTTATTTGCCCTTCCCACGATGCAAGGTATTTTTCAGAAGGAAGATCATTCCCTGATAAAAAGGCTTCGTGGAATTCATCAGAACTTATACTTGCAATACTTATATAATCAATAGATTTTATGTCTTCTGCCGTAAAACTAATGAATTCAGGTTTAGGCACAGATTGTACTGTAGGTTTAGCAACAGAAGTTGGATTAGGTTTAGCAACAGAAGTTGGATTAGGTTTAGGAGTTGCCTTGATTATTGTAGAATTTTCTAAAACTTGAGTTCCATCGGTGCCTCCTACATCCTCTGCTCCTATACAGGCAGAAAAAATAAATAATGTAACAAAAAATAATAGCCATTTAGCTCTTGACATTGCAATGATTCCTAATAGTTTATAATTAATATATTTTTAAGAGATTAAAACTCGCAATTCATTTCATACATGTTCCAATTAGTCTTGGAAGAAATTGTATCGTATAATGCTTTTGCCGGATAGTTATCATCTTTTGTGATCCAGCGAATAATGCCCCATCCTTCTTTCTCACCTTCTTTTTTGAGTTCACTTAAAAGTAATTTTGCTATCCCTTTTCCTCTATAAGATGGAATCACAATAATATCGTCTAGGAACCCAATGTTTTTTCCTCTAAGAGGACTGGGCATCGCTCTGAAATGTGCAAGCCCAACAATATCAGTATTTTCATTAGCAACTATTCCTTTTAATGGATGGAGTGAATTCATTAACCAATTCCATGTTGTTTTTACTCCTTCATCTGTGAGAGAAACTTTATAATGTTTTGCATAAAATTGATAAACGTTTAACCAGTTTTTAAAGTCAGCGGGTTTAAGTTCGCGAATTTTTACCATGAGTACACTCTTACTGGGTGTTTTATTTTTTAATTTTTAAATCTAAGTCTTTTCCCCCATAAGGTTTTTTTTCCTTACGTTTTTTTGGTTTTTTTGCTTCTTTTTTAGCATCTTGACTTTTAGCCATTGAAATCTCCTTTTGCATTGAATTAGTCTGTTTAGGTATTAATATACAGCATTAAGAATATATACCATATATGTTTTCTATATTAAAGCTAAATGTTGTTTTTTCCCACCTTAAGTCTATTTCCGTAATATTTTTGCTTTCAGGAAAGATTAAATTTGAAGAAAACGTAAAATTGTGTCGATGTTATATTGTTTTATCTAATATCCCCAAGGTTTTATTGCGGATTTTAATGATTTATAACCATCTAAGAAGCAAGGACGTTTGTCGCTATATACTTCATCGAATATCTTTAAACAATTATCAAGCCATGCAATGAGCTCTTTATTACCTGGGTTAGCATCAATATAGGCATCTCGTATTAACACGAAATGAATTCTTGGATCGTAAGGCTGTTTTATTCCACCCATTGATTCGTCTCCATTTAATAGCCTTAGTAGCATTGCGTCAGCTGATCCTAAAGTTTGCTCGTGAATAGGGGGGCCATCTATCCTATACATCACTGATGTCATATCTCGACCATTTCCTGTAACATATCCCATCTGAGACCAGAGGTCAGACATATTGATATTTTGGCCAAGGTGCTTTGTTATCAAGTTTCCAAATGCCCTAAGTGGGTCAGAAATATCTGCAAGTAAATCAGTCAGGCGATCTCCATCTAAATCTGTAGATAAAATAATTGTGTCTTTCTTTTCTATAATATCCCATATAAGTAGTCCGTAATTAGTATCGGATATATGTTGTTCAATTTTCCCGCTCCAATTTTCCATACCATCCTTAAAATTATCAGGGAGCAATTTTATTATTTTATCGATGATTTCCTTATGTTCTTCATAAGGATCAACAGCATATTGTCTTCCAACCTCGAATTTTGTCCCTTTAATCATCCATGAGTGTAATCCTGCATTTATACCATCTTCCATAGCTTGAGTTGGTTTCATAGCGACCCTACCCAAGCTTCCTGTTTCGTGAATCATCTTAAGGAAAAGTCTATTTGAATAGGCCATTTGAACACCTGGAGTGTTCATTTCAGAGTGAATAATTCCTTTTTCGTTAACGCTAAATTTAGATTTATCTTGTGAGTATGGAAGGCAAGGCATGCTTCTTACTACTGTGATTGGGCCATATGGCCTTACATTGCAATATACACCAGCTTGTGTTCTAAGAGGGGCATTACCAGATTTACCTAGTACAACTACTTTATTACCATTTGAATCGTTGACGTATGCATCGCCCGCTGTAGACCATTTGATTGAAGTTGATTGCATATTTCCAAACCAACTAAGGGATGCTAATTGTGTGTCATGACGATATTGTGCCCACATGGGTATCGCATAAAAAGGAAGACCCATTATATCTATTGCAGCGAGGGTACCTATTAAAGCATATGCGTCTGTTAGTGAATGAGTCACTGGATTTATACTTTGATTATGATTGCCTCCTTGCCAGACAACTGCTTCTGGGTAGCCATCTGGTTTTACATCTGCTACGTCAAACAAATTGGAAATCTGTTTGAAAAGATCTTTACCGTCAGCCTCTGTCCTTGCAATGGATAATAAATCGATCATTAAAACACCTCTTTTTATATGAAACATTAATAACTAAATTTTTACTTAAAGAAGAGACCGTGGCACAGTTAGTATTTCAACTAAGCTATAGCTCAAAAGGTCCTATTTTATTCCTTCTAATATTTCTCTACATCAATTATATAACTTTATAACGTTTTTAGTATTTGTCTTGATATACATATAACCTTTTTGTTAAATATGAATAAGTTTAAAACGTAGGATAAATAGAATAAAATTGCATAAATTAAGTATATTGAGTATTGAGGGGCACTCAAAAGATGCGGTAATGTGTGCAGGAGAAACAATGGTTAATCATATAGCCATTGTTGATGTGTGTCTTAAGGCTCACTGAGGGATTATCAATTTACGAAAAAGAAAGAAATCCTTCCAATTGCACTAGTAAATTTAATTTAAAATCATATGCATTATTTAGTAATAGTCAATGCTCTCTTGGGATTATTTACCAAAATATCTTGTATCGCTGACTCTTCTATACCTCTTTGTCTCATTCTAGGTGCTATGCTAGCCAATATGTAAGCATAACCATGTCCTCCATATTTCATTAACTTATGCTTATATCCTAAATCATGTGCAATTAATATTTGTTCTCCATATCCATCTGCAATTAAAGCAGAAATCTGATCCATTCTCATTGCATCATTTGGCAAGTCAAAATCAGTATCATATTCATAGTATGATCGTTCTTCTCCTACCATATCCCATTCAATATAACAGCCTTTATCAGCTAATTCTTTAAAATCATCTAAATCTTTAAGTCTTCCATCCAGGTGTCCAATAATTATTTTAGATGTATCGGCACCATTTTCCAAAAGAGTATTTAAATTATCTAATGGTGCTGTAACGTCTCGTCCAGGATGAACTAATACGGGAAAACCTGTGTGAGCTTGAGCTTGAGCTGAACCACGTAATACTTTCAATTCATTATCATCTATAGGGAATCCACAACCTATTTCTCCTATTATCCCAGCACGTATTGCACTATTATCTACTCCATTAATTAAATCATCTATTATTTTTTCAGTTATAGAATCTTCAGTCATATCATCCATATCTTTAGGATGAGTTATAGCAACATAATATGATGCTCCCATTACAATATTCACGCCAGTTTGTCGCGAAATCCTAGCTAACCCAACAGGGTCTCTCCCTACACCTATACTACCTGCGTCAACTAATGTACCTCCTCCAAACTGTTTATATATCATAACTTCGTCAATAGCTGTATTAATATCTGGTAATTGGAAATCTTCAAAGTTATAAAGAACATCATTATAATGCCTTGCATATGCAAAAGTTTTTAAAGAAGGTTTTTGAAAAGTTAAATCTTTAAGCGTAGCTTCTGATGGAACAGGAAATATAGCATTAGCATATGATAATAAATGCTCATGAGTTAATGTGGGGCCTAATTCATCAGGGCAAACTAGCCCTTTAACACACTGGACTTTTCCTTTTCTAGATAATTCTTTAGACATTATTTAACCATCTATATGAATATATTTTTAAATAACAAACAATGTAAGTTAATATTAGTTTGACTTAAAAATAATTTATACATACTATAAATGTCAAATTAATTTTTGCTACAAATCCTTAAACTAAAATATTTATGAATTCTCAGGTACATAATAATGATGTGATTGTTATAGGTGGAGGAATAATAGGAATATGTGCTAGTTATTATCTTCAGAAATCAGGAAAAAAAGTCATACTTCTAGACCAAAACCAAGTAGGTACAGGTAGTTCATACGGTAATACAGGCTGGATTGTTCCATCTCATTCTATTCCAATAAAATCACCTGGAACATTACAAACCTTAAAGTGGTTGTTAAATCCCAAAAGTCCTTTTTATATTAAACCAACATTTAATATAGATTTATGGGATTGGTTAATTAAATTCCGAAAATATTCATCCTCATCTAATATCGAAAATAAAATAAGTCTAGCAACAAAATTAAGTCAAGAAAGTTTAAATTTATATAAAGACATAATCCAATCAGAAAATATTCATTGTGAATTTGAACAAAAAGGTATAATTCAACTCCATAATAATGAAAGATCATTTGAAGAAGGCGTTAAAGATGCCGAACTATTAAGACTCAATGGTATTAAATCTAATATTTTGATCCAAAAAGAATTAAAACTAATTGAACCATCTATTAAATCAAATATACATGGAGGAATTCATTTTATAAACGATGCCTATCTAAATCCTTTTACAACTGTGAGCAGTTTAGCTAATATATTTATCAAAAATGGAGGAATAATATATCCCAATACACAAGTTGAAGATTTACACATTAATGGTAATAAAATTACTTATATATCCACCAATAAAGGTATATATACATCTAAATACATCGTATTAGCAACAGGTGCCTGGTCTTCGAGTATAATGAAGAAAATAGGCGTTAACTTACCGATACAACCAGCAAAAGGATACAGCATATCTTTTAAAAATACTAAGAATACTCCTACTAGACCATTAATTTTATCAGAAACTCGTGTAGGAATTAGTCCATTTAATAATTATTTCAGGGCAGCAGGAACACTCGAATTATCTGGATTAAATTTAAAAATAGCACCTAAAAGAATTGAATCTATAAAAAAGGCGATACATTCATATATAGATATCGATTTAAAAAATTCTTCTGAAGATATTTGGTGTGGAATGAGACCTTTATCACCTGATGGATTACCAGTTATTGGATTAACATCAAAAATTGATAATTTAATAATTTCTACAGGACATTCAACTACTGGAATAACTTTAGGCGCTGTTACTGGAAAAATAATCCAACAATTAATTGATAACCAGAAACCAATAATTGATATAGAAAAACTTTCTCCTAATAGATTTATATAAAATTTAAAGTTTTAGTTTTTAAACAAATAATTTGTTGAGTATAGAGTAAATTGACATTCATATAAGCCTGTAGTTATATATAACAATTAATGGAGAAGTTAGCATGCAGAAAACATTAAATTAATAGGAGTTTTTCATATTATGGAGATGTCATATTTAGGTAATACAGGAATAAAAATAAGTCGACTAGGTATAGGTCTAGCTGAAATTGGTTATCAATTAACATCTGAAAATATATTAGAAGCAGGTAATTTATTAAATACTGCTATTGATAGTGGGATTAATTTTTTAGACACTTCGACATGTTATGGAGTAAGTGAAGAGCTAATAGGTAAAACTGTTTCAAAAAGAAGGGCAGAATATATTTTAGCTACAAAATGTGGGCATTCTCCAAAAAGAAAACCATTTGAAAAGAATCCGGAAGATTGGTTGGCGTCAACAGTAGAGCAAAATATTGAGACAAGTTTAAAACGTTTAAAAACTGATTATGTTGACCTGTTACAAATTCATTCTTGTAGCTTAGAAACCCTTAAGAAGGGTGAAGTAATTGAAGCATTACAAAAAATCAGGGATTCTGGTAAAGCTAGATTTATTGGTTATAGCGGTGATAATGAAGCTGCAGTGTATGCTATGTCATTAGATTTATTTGATACTTTGCAAACTAGTTTTAATTTAGTTGACCAAAAGGCTCGGCAAAATTTATTTCCTAAGGTAGAGAAAAACAATACTGGATTAATTATTAAAAGACCTATTGCAAATGCATCTTGGAGGCCAATTAAAAGGCCAATATACGGTAATGACGATAATTATATTGATTATTATCTTAATAGAGCTAATGAAATGATTGAGTTGGGTCCCTTAGTTAATGAACCAGAAAATTCAATAGAACTTGCACTTGATTTTGTATTATCACATAACATAGTGAATACAGCCATTGTGGGAACACAAAACCATAAACATTTATTGAATAATATAGCATTAGTAGAGAAAGGAATTAATTTAGATAATAATTTAATTAATGATTTATATTCAAGATTTGATAAACTTGGAAATGATTGGGTTCAGATGATGTAAATCTTAAAAAGAAAAAGCTGGATTTAAGATTTAATTTTGTGGAAATATTTGGTTAGATACTTCAAAATCGCTTTTGAATCTAAAAGAAATTGAAATAGATAAATATATGTTATTGATGTTGGAAATTAGTACTTGAATGACAAATTGACAGCTATCTAAGTTTATAGTTATATATTTATTAATTCATATAAACCATCTAGTAGAAAGAAAAAAGATAATGTATATTGTGTTTTTTATTCTTATTTTTGTTTTTCACTTTTATATGATGAAAAAGTGGGGAGCTAAAAATTATGTAGAATATAGTGATCCCTCGTTTCCTTTATGGCGTAAAATTGTATCAAGCAGTTATATTCAATTGAATGGAAAGCACCCGTGGAGAACATTTTCGGTTTACCAAGCTTTTATTTGGGTATTTTATTTACTACTTATTATTCTTTTTAAAAATATTTTAAATTGGGTTTAATTCCACTCAGATACGCTAAATATTAACTATAAAATGCTGGATATCATTTGCTATTTTTATTTGCAGGTGTAATTATTGGATGGTTTAATGCTTATAGAATTATATCTAGAAGAAAGAAAAGAGATATTGCAAAATTAAAATTAAAAGTCTAGGAGTCCCTTAGATGCATATTGGGCTTAATACGTTTATAGGAGTTAAAATGGCAGCTTATTCAATTAGCAGTATAAATGTTAAAGATTGGGATAAATATAAAGTATATATGGACAAGGTTCCTGCGGTTATTCAAAAATATGGTGGAAGATATGTAGTTAGGGGTGGTGAAATTATATCTAATAATACAGGCTTGGAATTAAAACGTATAGTTATATTAGAATTTCCATCTGTTGATCAATTGAACGCCTTTCGCAATTCTCCTGAATATGTTCCTCTTTCTGATATACGAGAAAAAGCATCAGATACAATAGGATTTACTGTACAGTCTTAAAAGCAAGTTAATAAAATGAATAGGAATTAAATGGAATATGGTATTGGTCTAGATACAACATTAAATATTAGTTATGAGCAAGACCTGCATATTAGCAAATATGCCGCAGAGTTAGGTTATACAAGTATTTGGACTCCAGAAAGTAATGCATATGATAGTTTTGTTGTTTGTCTAGAAAGATGGAAATCTTCTCAAGATTCAATTAGTGCAGGAGTTACAACTGGGATTGCTGTTTCTCCAGTAAATTTGAGAACTCCATTTGCTTTAGCAATGACGGCTAGCACAATTTCAAAAAGAACTAAAGGGAAGTTTATACTTGGTATAGGTTCTGGAGGTGTTTATAGAGAAGCAACACGTAATTTATTAGGGTTTAAAAAGGTTTCAGTTTTAAATTTAATGACTGATTACATTACAATTATCAGGCAATTAGTAAATAACCAAACAGTAAATTATGAAGGAAATACGACTAAACTCTTAAATACTAGATTGAGTTCGCATAATGAATACCCTACTCCTATTTATCTAGCTGCTTTAGGTCCAAATATGCTTTCTTTAGGCGCTAAATTGTCTGACGGAATAGCATTAAATTGGTGTTCTACTGACCAAGTAATGTTGAGCAGAGAAATAGTAAAAAAGGAAGCTGAAAATTTCAATAGAGATCCTGCAGAAGTTAAAATTGTCCAGTATATACGTGTTTGTATAGATGATAATGTTGAATTAGCAAGAAAAGCTTTTATACGTTCAATGTTAGGGTATGCTTTGAATAGTACATCAGCAAAAATATCTGAAAAACATTTAGGTTATAGAGGTCATTTTGAAAGAATGGGTTTTTCACAAGAATTAAATAAATTAGATAAATTAAAATCAAATGGAGCTACGGAAGAAAAATTAATAGATAAATTTCCAAGTGAACTTGCTCTTAAAGTGGGTTATTTTGGTAAAGCTGACGGAGCTTCTGATCATGTGAAAAAACTGGCTGTTGGCTTAGATACTGCAATAGTAAGAGTTGTATCTGCTCGCCCAGAAATATCTTCCACAAAAATAGTTATTGATACTTGTAAACCTTAAGGATCATATATGGTAGTTATTAAAATATTCTCTATAGCTGTAATGACTCTGACGGTTATTGCTTGCAGTTCAACAGGTAACGATAACGCAATTGATACTCAATTAGATATTATTTCTTCATCGTCCATAACTAAAAACACTCAAGCACAACAACTTAAAGATACTGTCGATAAACCAAAAGGAAAAATAAATGAAACGACAGAATCCTCAGCAACTGCTACTCCATTACCACGAACAATAAGAACATCTCCGACAGCAACTGCTACTCCATTACCACGAACAATAAGAACATCTCCGACAGCAACTGCTACTCCATTACCTGTAATGGTTATTCCTAGAGAGGATAGTATTAAAATAATAAATTATACTAAATATGCTACAACTGATCTTGAAAATTGGATTTATCTAGCCGAATCAAAAATGAAAAGCCGTAGAGCACGGATATTTTTATTTATATATCCGGTGGGGGAAATGAAAAAGCCAGAAGAACCTATCAGGTCAGATTATGCTGATCAGGTATTCAGGGCACATGAAGTATTATTGAATCAAACTGATATTGAGTCGATTCTAGATCAAGTAGAAGATTGGTTTGCAGGTGACCCTTGTCTAGACACTAGAGATATCAAACGTAATCTGAGTGATTACAGAAGTTGGCTTGAAAATGGAGGGGATGCTTCCACAATGCATGCAGTATGTGAGGAAACTCGTATTGTTTCAATGGGGGTCACTAAGAATATGCGATTTTACGAACCCCTAGAAGCATTCCAGAGCTTTTTAATTCACGAGTTCTATCATGCATTTCAGCAAGACTTAGAAATGGAAGGAGAATGCATGGATATGAGAAATAGATATGAAAGAAATTCAAATAGTCAATGGCTTGTAGAAGGAGCAGCTCATTATTTTGCCACATGGTTAGTCGCTGAAATAAACAATACATTGAATTATGAAAGCAAAATCCTTGAAATAGCCCTACGTAACTATGAACGAGAAGGTGAAAATATAGGACCAGACAAATGGGGCGCAGCTGCTTTGAATTTAATGGTGAAGCAAAACCTTATCACGGAAGAGTCCATTCTAGACGGCAGTTTTTTCCATAACTGTGATCGCGAATTAGTCTTCAATAAAAACAATCCAAAAATCCAGAAGATAAAAGATTCATGGAATCTAATTGAAAAAAAAGGCGATACTTTTAAATTTAAAGATTTAGCTTTAAAATAATAAGTTAAAATATTAGGTCAAATATTTATGCGTTATAAATTTGTTCAAATGTCTGATCCTCAATTAGGGTTTTGTGCTTCTAGGCGTCCTGAAATTAAGGGTATAGAGTATGAAATTAATAACTTAACTAAAGCAATTTCAATTACGAATGATATTAAACCAGATTTTGTTGTTACAACGGGTGATTTTATGCAAGACAGACTTAATCCAAAACATGCTGATATTGTCAAATCTTTGTATTCAAAATTAAATTGTCCATATTACTTTGCCCCAGGTAATGCAGATTTAACTAATAGTCCAAAGCTTGAAGATATTGAGCGTTTTAAGAGACGATTTGGCCGTGATCACCACAGTTTTTATTATGCAGATTCACAATTTATAATTTTAAATAGTTGTGTATTATTTGACTGGTCATATGTACCTGGTGAAAATGTTAATCAAATTGATTTTCTTAAAAAAAAATTAATAGAAGGTATATATAAAGAATGTAATCATCAGATGATTTTTATGCATCATCCTCTTTTTGGGCTAGATCCAGATGAAGATGATAGCCATATGGTTTTACCTAAAAGTCAACGATCAATAATTTTAGATTTATTAGACGAATATAAAGTAAAGGCTGTTTTTACCGGACATTGGCATGAAAATAATATAACTAAATATAAAAATACAGAATTAATTACTACTGGCCCTATATCATTATCTCTTGGAGATGAACCATCAGGCATTAGGCTTATAGAAATAGATGGTGAAAAATTAACTCATGAATATATTAATTTATAGATAAGGACAGCATTTTTATATGAAAATGGTTTTTAAAGTAAATGGAATGACTTGCCAAGGATGTGCAGATACTATTGAAAAAGGAGTTAATAGTTACTCAAATATAAATAATGTAATAGTTTCTTTAGATAAAAATGAGTTAATTATTGATTCTAATCAAAGACTTAGCATTGAACATGTAGATTCTATGTTAGTGGCTCTTGGTAATTATAGTATTGAAAAGGGGAATATCAATATTTTCTATAAAGTTTTAAATTATTGTAAAATTAATAAGCCTATATTCTTAGCTTTGTTTATTGTATTTTTATCATCTTTGTCTATTCAAACGCCTTATAGCTCATTTAATTTAAATAAATGGCTTATTTCTTATATGGGAATGTTTTTTATATTATTTTCATTTTTGAAATTACTTAATGTACAGGCATTTTCAATTACTTTTTCTAAATATGATATTTTAGCTAAATATGTACCAGGGTTTGGCAGAGGGTATCCTTTTATTGAGCTTTTATTAGGGATATCATTCTTGACTCAGTCAATGTTACTTACTTCAAATATCTTTACATTAATATTTATGTCTTCGCAATCAATTGGGGTAATAAATGTTTTAAAAAATAAACAAATAGTAGATTGTGCATGTTTAGGCAGTTCTATAAATCTTCCAATTTCATATTTAACATTTATCGAAAATGCGATCATGATTGTAATGGCAATATATATGATACTTTACCTTTGGTGAGTAGTTAAAAATTATAAATATATGTTATATATTTATTTGAAATATGACAAGATTTATATTTAAAATTGATTACTTTTATATATATAAATGATAAATATTATATTAATATATGCTAATTAAAAAATTATTTTTATTTTGATTATATTTTTTCGTTCTTTTAATATTATCCAGTTTAAATAGTATTATATATAAGAATTATATGTTATACTATTTAAATTAATATGATTATATTTATATATATATATGTAAACTTATTAAAATAATTATGTCAAATATTAAAAATACATATATTATACGTATTAGTAAAAAGTCTCATGTTTTCTTAACTTCATTAAAACTGAAAACAGGAATGACATTTGTTAATTTAATTGACTATTCCTTAGGACTTAATACTAAAACTAATGATAATTTAATTGATGATATCAATGTTTTAGCTTCTAAAAACTTAAGTACCTTAGATTCATCTAAATCTTCATTTAAATTAATTAAACCTACTTCTTCTTTAATTGATTCATTTATTTTGATTTGTTGGAAATATTACCCTGATATATTTACTAAATCGAGGCAAAATATTTTAGGATTAATTCGAGTTAAGCTTGATACAGGATCATTTCCTGATTATGAAGATATTTCTTTTCCTCTAATTGATAAATCTACATGGGCTCAAGTATTTCCTAAATGGTTTAAAAATAATTCTTATAGACAAAGTAATTTTCAAGTATATATTGATAATAGATTAAAGTATTTAGTTTCAAAAGCATTTCTTTTAAGATCTGATAAAGGTATGTATGAGTTGAAAGTAAACTTTTCTATTAGTGAATGGGAATTAATTGAATCTATAACTAAATTACCACCTCAAGTTGGTTTAGTTATACCTAATTTATTAAAATCTCCGAAAGAACGACCTTGGCCATTAGTTTATCGTGATATATTTTCTAACGATGATATTAATGATTTGTAGTGGTAAATATAATTGTTAATTTTAAACATATATTTCATTATTTAAATACATTTTAAATATTTATAAAATTTTATAAGGAGGCCCTATTGTTGAATGGTAAAAATGCTTTAATTACTGGTTCAAAGCAAGGTATTGGAAAATCTATAGCAATCAAATTAGCTTCCGAAGGATGTAATATTGGTGTTAATGATATTATTAAAGATCAATTTGCAAATGAAACTATAAATATATTAAAAAAATATGGAGTTAATGTTTCATGGCATAAAGCAGATATTTCATCAAAAGCTCAGACTGATAAGATGATTGATGATTTTATAGATAAGCATGGCAGGATTGATATTTTAATTAATAACGCAGTTTCGTCTATAAAAAAACCTTTTTTAGATATTACTGAGGAGGATTGGGAATTTGAAGTTGGAAATGCACTTAAAGGATATTTGTTTTGTAGTCAAAAAGTAGCTAATGAAATGATTAAAAGAAAAAATCCAGGTAGGATAATTAGTATTTCAAGTATTCATTCATTAGTTGCTGCAGATAACAATACTGTATATGGGATTTGCAAAGCTGGAATTAACCGTATGACTATGAGTATGGCTAAAGAATTAGGTAAGTATAATATTATTTGCAATGCTATTGCTCCAGGATATATAGATTCAAGAACTTTACCAAAAAATGAAGAATATTTAAGAGCTGGAGAGGGTTATGCAGACAATGCTAAAACACATATACCTATTGGAATTGGTGGGGTTCCAGATAATATTTCAGGGATTACTGTAGCATTATGTTCTTCAGTTGGAGATTATATAAATGGACAAACAATTACAGTTGATGGAGGCTTGTTAAAGCGCTTTCCTGTACCTGATTTGGAGTAAAATTGATTTGAAATTTTATGTAGCTTCAACTACTAATAATCCTAAAGGTGGAATATATATAGCTGACTTAGAAATCTCCTCTGGTAAAATTTCATTATTAGATAATATTGCAGATATTGAATATCCATCTTTTATTACAATTGATTCAGAAGGTAAATATTTATATGCAGTTAGTATATTTGAGAATAAAATTTATTCATATTTGATTGGCCATGACGCTAACAGTCTGTTATTGATAGACAGTAAGTCAGTTAATGGATTAATACCTTGTTATATAAGCCTTACTACAAATAATGATTTATTATTTGTAGTAAATTACACCAGTGCTAATTGTTTAGTCATTAAATTAAAAGATGGTATTATGAATATTTCTGATACTGTTAGTTATAAAGGATCTAGTAAGGATAAAGACCGTCAAGAATCTTCACATCCTCATTCGATTGTTCCGGATAATAATTCTAAGTTTGTTTATGTTGCAGATTTAGGAACTGATAAAATTATGATATATTCAATTAATTGTCGTAATAAAAAAATTAATCCAATTAAGGATCATTATAAAAAATTAAAACCAGGATCTGGTCCGAGACATTTTATTTTTTATAATAGTAATTATGCATATGTAATTAATGAATTAAGTTCAACTATTACTGGTTTTATTGTAGATAATCAAACTGGAAGTATTTCAGAAAATAAAACAATTTCAACTATTCCAAAAAATTATTCAGGAATTAATTGGGCTGCAGATATTCATATTAAAGGACAATTTCTTTATGCTTCAAATCGAGGACACAATTCAATTGCAGTATTTAGAATTGAAGAAAAAACTGGTGAACTAATGCATATTGCATATCAGAATGTGTATGGAGATATTCCCCGGAATTTTGCAATAGATCCAACAGGTGCATATGTATTAATAGCAAATGAGATGTCAAATAACATTACGTGTTTTAATAGAGATAATATATCTGGTAAACTAAAATATACTGGATTTAGTTTAGATGTAATTACGCCTCAATGTATAAAATTTATTTAGGTATTTTCAGGAGGTAAAATATGAAAAAATATATTCCAAGTCCAAGAAAATTTGTTGCTGAGCAGGTTGATTTATATGAGAAAAGTGGTGGTACTCAAGGAATTACACTGTCTAATATGCCAGTAATAATAGTTACTCATACAGGCTCTAAAACAGGCGCTATAAGAAAAACCCCATTAATGACAGTTTTAGATGGGGATAATTATGTACTAGTTGCCTCTCAAGGAGGTGCCCCAAAGAATCCACTTTGGTATTATAATCTTAAAAAAAATCCGAATGTTGAAATACAAGATAGGGAAAATCTTTATTCTATGATAGTTAGAGAAGTAAATGATAACGAAGAAAGAGAAAAGCTTTGGGCTTTAGCTGTTAAAGCATATCCTCCATATGAAGATTATCAAGTTAAAACTAAAAGGATTATTCCTTTATTTGTTGCTGAGCATTAAACTCAACGCAATTATCAAATTCTTTAAGATTAGATACTGAATAGACTTAAGATAATTTAAATTGTCATCTATCTAAATATATAGTTCTATTGTATTAAGCTTTATTCATTAGGAGTTTCAATATGGTTGCTAAAGTTAAATATCTATTAGTAATAGGATTTTTTTTCCTTATACCTGTTTGTACTCCTTCTGATAATGTTGATTTATCAAAGCCATACCTTAGTTCTTCTTCTGCCTCTGAAGAACTCTGTGATATTTTTATAGGTATTAGAAGTGCCACTGTTGAATCAGGAGGAAATCTCGACACTGCAGAGGCTTGGGAAAAAAGAATAGTTTGGACAGAAAAAATATTGCAGGCTGCACCTCAAGATTATAAAGAAAATGCAACAGTGTACCTTCAACTTGTTAAAGATAGAGAAAAATTAGTTGCAGAATATAATTATGTTCAAGTTCTTGAACTACCAAATGAAGTAAGGCGTTCATTTATTTCTGAGCACATGGATAATCAATTGATATCTAATATATTAATTGATTATGCTACATCTAATTGCTTTGATGAATAACCACTTCAATAACTGTAAATAGATCTAATATAAATAACTTCTATAAGATTTCTCTTAATTACTTAAACATCTTGAGAGGTAGTTAGTGTTGAATTATTTAAGAGTAGTACGACGAGGGTCAGGTCCGTATTTATTTGGGCCTGAATTTCCTTTAAGGCACATCCAGCGAATCCACCAAATTGTCAATATTAAAAAGAGAATAAAGCAGATTAACCACAGTGGTGGTCCGCCAACAGCCAATATAGCAAATAGCACGAATAATAGTAAGTACAGAAGTATAATCCATAGTTGCCACCATCCTGTTTTTCCTATATCGTGGAGGCGACGACTAGTAAGAGATATACTTGGAATTATTAATACAATATTTATAAGCTGACCAATAACTGGAATTATGAAAATAAGACTATAAAATAACATCCACCACCAATATTCTGCTCGTGAAGACCTACCACTGAAATTTAAATAATTACTAAAACCAAGACTGATAGCTTTAACGAGGCTAACCATTGAATTTTTGTTGTCTGGATTGTTTTGTGAACTTGAATTCACTTCGTTTTGTGTAATAAGCTTATTGCCACATATTGCGCAAAACTGAGATAAAGGTTCGGTTTCTACTCCACATACAGTGCAAATATAGGTATCTTTATTTGTAGACATTTAAAAGCTCAATATTAAGTTTAATAACTGAAATATTTTTATTTTTATCATAATGAATAAATTTTCCTATTAAATGTTATATTTAGTCAAGGAATCTTTTTAAGACTAGGTCAGGGATTAAGAATTTATTGGATTTAGAAAGATATGCAAAGTAAATTTATTAGTAAAACAATGGAAGAGATATTGAAACAAGAAACAGAGTTTATTGATAGATTGATGTATCAAATTGAATCAAAACCAAACTTTAAATTTTACTTAGAAAGTGTTATTGATTATGAGATTGATGATGAGATATACTAGCATTTTTAAAATTACTTAAGGAGAATGAAATGCCAACCATTAATATTACCTACAAAGTACCTTCTGCAAATGCATCGGAAGTTGAAGATGCTCTTCAAGCTCATGCTGAACATATGAGGGTGAGCTATACTACTGATAATCCAAGAGGAGACAACCCACTAGATGCTTACTTTACAAAGGCTGAAGAGTTAAATAATCCTACAAACCCAGCAGATGGCACGACAGGCAATATTATATTTACGCTGAATGAAAAATGGAGTGAAGCAGAGCATATTCAAGCACATATAGGTAGAACTCTAAAAGCATCTCATGCAGAGAAATTTATAGCTGCTATGCAAGCTTATGGGACTGTTTCGGTTATGGGCGAAATCTTTTATGACATGAATGGCTAAGTATACGACTTAAATCGATGTTAATAGACCTAAGATAATCTAAATTGACATTCATCTAAGCAGATTGCTATATAGATGTAATTATTAATTTTTATTCATTAAAGGTTTTAATATGCTTGCTAAAGGTAAATATATATTAATAATTGGATTTCTTATATTAATGGATGGTTAAAAATGTCAAAGTATATTCAAAAGATAAGTGAAGGTGATGCAGAATCAGTAGGTATGGATTCTAATCAGCTCAACTTTGCAGCAAAATATGTTGAGAGACAAGTAGATTCAGGCCATATACCTTTAGGATATGTCATGGTGTTGCGTAAAGGGAAAATTGTCCTAGATAGATATTTTACACACCCTAAAGTTCTAGCCCAGGGAATCAAAATCCAGTCTAATAGCATATTTCCAATCGCATCCGTAACAAAACCTCTAACCGCTACTTTAGCAATGAAAATGGTCGAAATGGGAAATTTTTCTCTGGAAACTCCTGTTGCAGAATATATACCCGAATTCGGTCAAAAAGGCAAAAATTCAATAACTCCAAGGCACTTACTTACTCATACTTCAGGATTATCGGATTCTTTAGTAACTCAAAACGGAAAGCCCAAACCTACTTGTTTTGATGAAGTTTTAAACAGAATATACGAACAACCTTTGATGTTTCAACCTGGAACTGATTTCAGTTACAGCACTCCCGCATTTGAAGTATTAGTAGCATTGATACAAAAAACATCTGGATTAGAATGGGAACAATTAAGTAAGACATTACTTTTTGAACCTCTGGGGATGATAAATTCTCACTTTAACACCCCCAAAGCTCCAACCAACCAGGCCATACCTCTTTTCAACAGAGCAATGGAAATAGACCATTTACCACATGACAGCGGGTTAGAACTTCATCATCATTTTAAATTTAATATGGGTGGAGGTAACGGGCTTTCTAATCCTAGGGATGTAGCTGCTTTCTGCCAAATGATGCTTAATCAAGGGTCTTATAATAATGTTCAAATCCTATCACCAGTTACTGTCTCAAGAATGACAGAACCACAATTTCAATGGTGGGATAGTGGAAGTAAACTAAATTTACAAGAAAAACCAGATTTTGTGAGTCAGGGCTTAGGATGGATGGTTAGAAATAAATCACACTTCAGAGGTTCTGACTTAATGAGCTCAAAAGCATTTTTCCACGGTGGAGCGTACGGAATGAGAGCTATAGTCGATCCAGAGTATGATTTGATAACCATATTTTTAACAAGTGCTTATCACGATGCTTCATACGGAAATAATCGTAATTGCTCATCTTACCCTTGGCTGACTCATCACCATCATATGCAACAATTATTTGCTAATATGACTTACGCTGCGATAATAAAATAGGGTATAAATATGAAAATCTTACTTGTTGGAGCAACAGGTGCCATAGGGCAACTTGTACTCAATCAACTTCTGTAGAACGGACATGAGGTTAAGGTTTTTGTGCACAGTGAAAAAAAGCTTATTAAGGAAATTATAGATAACAATAATTTAGATATAATTATACCTTTAAATAATAAAATATACTTTAAAATTAATATTTTCCATTTAATCCATCTAAAGCTTTGTTTGACAATTTCTTATATCATATGTATCTTATGCGAAATAAGTATAAATTTAAAGAAAAGAGATCTATATGAGTGAGATAATTAAAAAATATACTCAAAAATATAAAAAATCCCAACAGCTATTTACGCAAGGAGGCAGAATAATAGCCGGTAGTGGGCATGAATCTAGACCTCAAAAACCTTTTCCGATTTTTGTAGAAAATGCGAAAGGGGCAGTTAAATTTGATGTCGAAGGCAACCGTATTATTGACTATCAAATGGGCTTTGGGTCTTTACTTCTTGGCCATTCTCATCCTGTAGTAATGGAAAAAGTAGCAAAAAGACTAGAGAATGGTACTCATTTAGGTGCATTAAGTGAATTAGAATTGATCTGGGGCTCACAGGTAAAAAATTTAATTCCAAGTGCTGAATTAGTCAGATTTACATCATCAGGGTCAGAATCTACTCTTTTAGCAATGAGGCTTGCTAGAGCTTTTACTGGGAAAAAAAAGATTATCAAATTCAAACAACATTATCATGGCTGGCATGATTATGCAGTTCCAGAATCTGGATTAAACACAGATTTTGGAGTGCCAAAAGAAACAATTGATACTATTACTGTTCTTGAGCCCGAAATAAGTATTATAAGTAAATATCTTGAAAACAACCAAGATGTAGCTGGTGTAATATTTGAAGCAACTGGTGCTCACTGGGGACAACTTCCTTTAAAAAACCCCGACTTTATGCAAGATTTAAGAAATTTAACGACTAAACACAATATCGTTATGATTATGGATGAGGTTATATGTGGGTTTAGAGTATCTGAGGGTGGCGCACAAAAAAAATATGGAGTATTACCTGATTTAACTACCATGGCAAAAATTGTTGCAGGTGGGTTACCTGGAGGAGCTGTTGCTGGTAAAGAAGAAATAATGTCTTTATTAAATGAAGGTAGCCATTATAAAAATATGTATCATCCTGGAACATTTAACGGTAATCCTGTTTCAGCAACGGCTGGTATTGAAACATTAAATATAATCTCAAATGAGCCAATCAATGAAAAAGCAGATGCTAATGCAGATAAGTTAAGAAAAGGATTAAAAGAAGTATTAGATAAAATGGAAGTTCAAGGGCATGTACATGGAGTAGCATCCATTGTGCATATCGCCCTAGGTGTTGAAGGAGAATACTTAAATGGAGTATCAAAAGTACCACATTCAGAACTTTTTGAAGCTACCTCTGGTAATCTGCCAAGAATGATAAAATTAGCGTTTTTAAATGAAGGAATAGATATAATGGGAGGAATAGGGTTTATGTTGTCTTCAGAGCATACTGATGCTGATATAAATCAAACTTTATATGGATTCCAAAATGTACTATCTTCATTACGTTCAGATAGAATTATTTAAAATGATATATTAAAGGTATAAATAAAATGGATATTTCTGGTAAAGTAATGACAGTCAAAGGGGCTATAAATCCTGCGGGTTTAAAAAAAACTATTACACATGAACATATTTTTATAGATTTAAGCAAAAGTCATTTACCTTATCAACCTCCTATTTATAATAAACCTGGAAATGAAACACTTGGAAACTCTCCTTCTTCATCTTTATTAAATCGAGCTACTAGTTTTGCTTCAGAGGCTTCAGAGGTAGATTTCCCTGCCACTGAGCTTAATTTATGGAATGCAAAAGTAGATTTTGGTAATTTGCATTTAGCGAAAAATAGTGAACCTATAGCAGATAACTATATTCTTTCAGATATAAATTTAGCAATAAAAGAGACTTTAGAATTTAAAAATAATGGTGGGAGCACTATTGTAGATGTAACTAGTAGGGGATCTAAACGTGATCCTGCAGCACTTCTGGAATTATCAGAAGCTACAGGTCTTAACATTATTATGGGATCTAGCTGGTATCAAAAAATGTTTCACCCTAGAG
>Ga0114993_10000520_pt1 | contig 44551 bp, 43 predicted proteins | sample ArcticOcean_MG_C_FD_87042 | JGI IMG/M metagenome (GOLD analysis project Ga0114993, IMG submission 87042) | Marine microbial communities from western Arctic Ocean - ArcticOcean_MG_CB2_150 | ecosystem: Environmental > Aquatic > Marine > Oceanic | place: Arctic Ocean: Canada Basin | collected...
ACCGGTCTGGCGTGTCTGCGATTTCTGTCTCATCTTCGTTCCCTTCGGTCACTACGATGAGCCAGAAACCCTCCCTTATGAAATCCGACTAGTTTGTTCCATAGGCGCTGACGTCAAACAGTCACCGATCTTCATGTGGCCGATATGGGGGAACGCATACATCTCGAGCGTCCGGAGCCACTGCCATTTATGCTTTTCGTTTCGGAATGCCTGTCTTTTTGATTCGGCACACTTCCGCGCTACCACCTCGAAAGTATTTTTCAACGCCTCCTTTTCGGCCTTTGCCTTTTTCTTCTCTTCGATAGGATCTAAGCCCTCAGCCAAAAGTTGATTGCATTTTACTGCTGCTGCTCGCGCGGCCTTCAGTGTCACGGCTGGATACGAGCCTAAACCCGAGTACCGCGTTTTCCCTTCGATTTTCCAGCGGAATATCCATGATTTTCCACGGTGGCTGCTGACCTGCAGATATAACCTATCGCCGTCGGCATGCATGCCCTTCTTACTTAGGGATCGTATCTTGGTATCGGTCAGCATTTCCCACCCGCCTGTTTGTCCATCGGTTATGTGGGTTATGACTTATCAGAATGGAAAGACGCCAGCTAAGGGGTGAATAAGGTGGAATTTGGCATATAAACCCCCGCCCCCTACCCACACTTTGAGGCTGTATTGTATCAGATTGGGTCGGACTAGTATAGACAGGAGATCTCGACAAACCCCAGAAATCTGCGGATAAATAGGTCTATACTAGACAAGCGTGGAGGGGGTACTGGTGGAACCTGGCTCCACCAAGTAAATCAGGGGCTTAGCTGAAATTAGCTAGGCCCCTGAACAATTCTAAATTGCCACTCCCGGATCAGCCTCGGATCAGCCGCGGAAGCCCTTGTGCAGCCACCAGGAATTTTCGTTCATCGAGTAATAGGGCTTGTAGTGGCGAATGACCGAGTGTTCGACCACGCGGCGCAATTGATTGTCGAGAATATAGCTCTCGCCGCCCAGATATACCGCGAGGATGGCGTGGCCAACTTTAAGGTTTAAGTCTTCCACCACCACGATACGCAATTCCTCAACGGTGTAGCCAAGGGCGCGCAACGACATGTATTTGCTGATCGCGTAGTCCTCGCAATCTCCGTCATGAATGAAGAATTGCTGCGGCGTGGCCCAGTAATCTTCGACATTCCAATTGCGGATATCGGTGATGTAGCGAACGCCATTGAGGTAGCGATTGACCGTTTCAATCTGTTGGCGGCGCGATGTCGACGACAGGTGGCGGGTTGAATCGAGAAACGCCTGCCAGGCTTCGAGCTGGCAGGTGTTGAAGGTCCGCGCGTCGCAGCGGCCCTCGGGTATTTCCGTCGCCTTAAAATAACGCTTCAGCATGCCGCGCCATTTGGGAAACGCCTTGAGATTTTGGCTGGCGATTTCGCGCGTGCCGAACAGTTCGGGATAGGGGCCGGCTGCGAGTGGCGCCGAGCTTGTCCAGGCGCCGAGTAACAGCGCCGCTGCCGCCCAGCTGAGGACAGCATGCAACACCCATTTATTCAGCTTTGCCCGAATGTGCATAGTTTTTGACCGCTTACACCTTTTCACCCGGGCAAGATGACACCCCAGGCCGGCTACAGTCTGTAATAGTTATCACGCACAACACTATGATTTTTTTTAAGAATTAGCGCCGTCCACGGCAAACTCGCGAAAGCTGGTTGGGATGCGTTGAATGTCTGCGATGAGGCCGGGCGGCATATCGGAGCCCAAATCAGGCGCTGTACTGGCATAGACGGCATCCGACAGGCCGGCGAATCGCTCCGCCACAGCACTGGCGATCTCATCATGGCGTCCGATCACGGCGAACAACGCCAGCACATCGTCGCTGATTTCATCCGCCAAATCCTGCCACTTGCCGGCTTTTACCATGGCATGAAGTTTATGGCCGAGATCCTCCAACCCGTGCTGTTGCAGCACCGGCCAATAGGCGCGGGTGGAGCCGTAGAAAGCGACCCGCTGGCGCACCCATTTGACCTTCTCGGCGACCGCTTCGTCATCGCCACCGGTGGCGATGAAGCCGCCGCCGGTTATCTCATAGCCGGTGCGGGTCTGGTTGCGCTTCTCCAGCCCCGCCGCGATCAACGGCAGAACGACATTCTCCTGGTAACGCCGGGTGCAAAACGGATGCAGACGCACGCCGTCGCACATCTCAGCGGCAACCCGCAACATGGCCGGCCCGACGGCGCCGATGGTGACCGCCGGCGGCGAAGCGGACATCGGCTCGGGCACGAAGGCCGGGGTCATCAGCGAAAAATTGTAATGCGTGCCCTCGAACGCCAGCTTCTCACCGTCCCGCCAGCAGCGCCAAATGGCACGGAGCGCGGCTATATATTCCCGCAACCGCGGCGCCGGCGCGCTCCACGCGACCGAAAAGCGGCGCTCATTATGGCCGCGCACCTGACTGCCCAGCCCGAGGACAAACCGGCCATCCGAGGCGGATTGCAGATCCCAACCGAGATTGGCGATCACCATCGGGCTGCGCGGAAAGGCGATGGCAACACCGGTCAACAAGGCGATGCGCCGCGTCGCCGTCGCGGCCACGGCGAGCGGCAGAAACGGATCATGACGATTCTCCATCGTCATCAAACCATCATAGCCGGCGTCTTCGGCGGCAGCCGCAGCGGCCGGCACCTTTTTTAAATCGTCTTGCGGCAGGGTGGTGAAAACCTTCATGGCGATCCCGTGCGAAAACTAACTGAGCGCAATCATGACATGCTCGCGGAACGTATCGCGGGCCTGCAGGCGCGCATGCCAAGCCTCGAGATGAGGCATGTCGGGATGCGCAATGTCGAGCGCGTAATAACGGAAACACGCGCAGCCGATGGGAATATCAGCCATGCTCAGCGCTGCACCCGCCGCATAGGGCTGGTCAGCCAAATGTGCATCCAGAATACGCCAGGCATCGGCCAAGACTGCGGCTGCGGCGGCGATGGCGTCGGTGTCGCGCTCTTCCGGTGAGGTACGGACGAGGCCGACAAATATTGGATTTATCAGCGGCGCGATGGTGGTGGTCATCCAGTCCATCCATTGATCCGCCTGGGCGCGCGCGGCAGCGTCCTCGGGCCAAAGGCTGCCGGCGCCATATTTTGCGGCGAGATAGCGCACCACGGCATTCGATTCCCAAACCACGATGCCATCATCGACGATGACCGGTATGCGGCCATGAGGATTTATGGCGAGAAATTCCGGCGTATCGAGCCCGCCAAATTGACGCCCAACATCGATGCGCTCATGCGCCAAGCCCAATTCGGCCACGGTCCACATGACTTTTTGCACATTTATGGAGTTGGTTCTTCCCCAGACTGTCAGCATCATATCCTCTCTAGATCCGTATTAATTTAACTAAAGCAAAGCGTTATTGGAGTTCGCAATGCAGTTAGGCGGCACTTCCGGCGCGTTAACCATTTCTTTTCAGGTTCGGGTGCAGAATCGAAGTTAGGCGTAATAGCGCCATTGATGAACAACAATATTGGGACCGAAGTGAGAATAAAGCCGGTTGGGATCGTAAGCGAAACGCAACGTCCTAAACGGAAGGAGAAGTACCGTGAAACTTTTATCCGCCTTTATTGTAACTGCCGCCCTATTCGGCTTGCCACTTAGCACAGGCGCCGAGGAACCACCTGCCAGTCAATTTGCGCAGAGCCAGAGGCAACCGAATTCCTGCGTTCCCCACAAAACCGCCATCGATCAACTGGCCAAAAAATTCGACGAAAAAGTCGTCGGCCTCGGCCTCGGCAAGAACCAGAAAAGCGTGGTCGAACTTTACGTCAGCACCGCAGGCAGTTGGACGATTCTGGTGACGTTGACCAACGGCATGAGCTGCATTGCCGCCGCCGGGCAAAATTGGACCGAGGCCGCCGTCCAGGCTGAGCTCGCCCTATAAGCACAGCCTCTAACTTTCCACCTGAAGATTTGGTTAGGGACGAACTGCGGTAAGAATCTTAGGTGACATAGACGACGGAATTTTCTGCGGCCACCAATCGTCCGGCGCGAACTTCCTCGACCACCGTTCGCAAATCGGCCAAATATTCATCGACCATATTCTGGTGCGATAAATTCACCCACAGCATGATTGAATTGGGCTGCTCGGCACGCACGGCAGACCAGCCCTTGGCAGCCATTCCCGTTTCGACAGCGAATATATCGAAATACTTTGAGTCAAAAAAGAAATGCAGGGCATGCGGGTTGGCGATGATCTCGAGCCCCTCGATTTCTTCAATGCCCTTCATTAAGCGCTGCTTGATATCTCGCTGGTCGGCGAACACCCGGAGATAGCCTTCCTCGCCGAGATAGTTCATCACCGCCCAAGCCGACGCCAGCGGCCCACCCGAGCGCGAGCCAGTGATGTTGGCTGTGCTGTACACACCGGCCGGCCAGTCGCCATATGACGTGCGCTGATAACGTTCGAGTTCGGCGTCGCGCAGCAACACCAAGGAGACACCCTTGTTGGCATAACCGAATTTATGCAAATCGACCGATATCGACATCACTCCCGGAACCGCGAAATCGAAATCGGGCATCGGTTCGCCGAGGCGGTGCATGAACGGCAGAATGCAGCCGCCGATGCAGCCATCGACATGCATCCACAGGTCACGCGCCCGCGCGATAGCGGCGATCTCTTCGATCGGATCGGTCTCGCCGTAGGGATAAGGCGGGGCGGAACCCATGATCATGATAGTGGCGTCGTTGACCGCATTCGCCATGGCCGTCACATCGGCGCGCCACTCCGGGCTTTCGGCCATGCGCACGACCTTGACGCCCAGCATATGGCCGGCTTTGTCGAACGCCGGATGGGCGGTGTGGGGAATAATTAATTCAGGCGTCCCGTCCACCGGGCGAGTTTCGCGCGCCCATTCGCGCGCCGTCTTCACGCTCATCATGATGCTCTCGGTGCCGCCGCTGCTAACACTGCCGCCCGCGCCCTCGGGTGCGTTTAAAAGCGACAGCATCATGTCGACAACATCCGATTCATATTGCCCCAGGCTTGGGTAGGCGGTGCGCGAGAATATCGCGTTTTCGGCGAGGTACATATTCAGCGCGCCATTGGCGACTTCGAGCACATCCTCGCCGCCAAAATAGGCCGGCTTGAAATTATGCGCATCGCGCCACGGCATGTCGCCTCGGCGCGCCGCCGTCATTTCGGATTCAACATCCTTCCAGCTCTTGGAGAGCGGCGGAAAACGAGAATTTCGCATGCGTGTCTCCGTTTTTTCCAGCCTATGCAGGCTGGCCGATAAATCATAGGCTAGGCGGCGGGTAAAGCAAAGCGGGAGAAAAGAAAATGCAGGGCGCCAACAGACGCTACGATCTGATTCCCTGGGCGGCACAAAACGCCGTGCATCCTGTAACCCGAATTGAGCGCGGCGAAGGTGCCTATATTTACGATTCTGACGGCCGCAAATATCTCGATTTCTCTTCTCAACTGGTCAACGTCAATCTCGGCCATGGCCATCCCAAAGTGGTAAAGGCCATACAGGAACAGGCCGCGCGCTTGTGCTATATCGGGCCGCACTTCACCACCGATGCGCGCGATAAGCTGGGCGCCAAACTGGCGGAGATCGCACCCGGTGACATCTCTACCTCGTTCTTTACCGACAGCGGCAGCGAAGCCAACGAGATCGCCATGACCATCGCCCGCTTGGTAACAGGGCGGCGCAAAATTATGACCCGCTACCGCTCCTATCACGGCACCACCAGCGGCGCGCTATCGGCGAGCGGCGACCCCAGGCGCATCGCGGCAGGCTATGAGCAGCCCAATGTGGTGCGCATCTTCGATCCCTATTGCCACCGCTGCAGCTTCAAGCTGAGCTATCCAGAATGCGGCGTGCACTGCGCATCCAGCGTCGAGGAAGTGATCCAGCGCGAGGGGCCGGAGCAGATCGCCGCCCTGCTCGTCGAGCCAATGACCGCGTCCGCCGGCGGCATCGCTCCACCGCCGGAATATTTCCCCATGTTGCGCGATATTTGCGACCGCTACGGTATTCTACTGATCGCCGACGAGGTGATCACCGGCTTTGGCCGCACCGGCAAATGGTTCGCCATGAATCACTGGGACGTCGTGCCCGACATGATCACCAGCGCCAAGGGCCTGACATCGGGTTATGTGCCGATGGGCGTGGTGATGATGCGCGATCACGTAGCCCGTCATTTCGACGACAACTGGATCCCAGTGGGCTCGACGCAAACCGCCAACCCGATCGCCTGCGCCGCCGCGGTGGCGACGCTCGACGCCTATGAAGAGGACGGCCTGATCGAGAATGCCGCGGCGATGGGCGTGGTCCTGCGCGATGGCCTGGAAAAATTAAAAGCGAAACATGCCGTCATCAGCGACGTCCGCAATCTCGGCCTGTTGGCCTGCATCGAACTGGTGTCAGATGGCGCGACGCGCGAGCCGCTGTCGGCCTCGTTCGGCCATGGCGAGAGTATCGCTTGGATCAAACGCCGGGTGCTTGAGCTTGGACTTGAAGTGCGCGTCAGCGACCACTTTATGTTAATCGGCCCGCCGCTCTCCATCACGGCGGAGGAAATCGCCTGGGCGATGACCGTGCTCGATGAAATATTTGGGGAAGTTGAAGGTCGCCTCAAAGCCGCATGAGACGGCAAACCGACGCCAGTCCATAAAGCCGGAGACAACAAAGCATGGCACTACAATCCCTCAACCATGTCACGATCCGCCCGCACGATCTCGAAGCGACGCGGAATTTCTACGTCAATATTGTCGGCCTTCGGGAAGGCGCGCGCCCGCCGTTTGGATTTCCCGGCTATTGGCTCTATGCCGGGGAAGTTCCGGTCATCCATCTCGTCGGCGCTGGCAATCCGACGGATGACTTTGTCGGCTATGCCGGCCCCGCGCGGCCCGCAGCCGGTTCAGGCGCAGTCGACCATGTCGCCTTTACCTATGACGCCGAAGATTATGACAAGACCTGCGCCGCCATTAAGGCCCTAGGACTCGCCAGCAAGAGCCAAACCGTGCCCCAATTGGGCCTGCGGCAACTCTTTATCAAAGATCCGGATGCGGTGCTCGTCGAACTAAACTTCCCCGCCGCATAGCCGCGCCTTGCTCAATAACCGGCCTTTGGGTCGACCAGATGGTGCGGCACCTCGCCGGCGCGGATGCGGCGAATATTATCCGCCACCAGGCGCGCACCGGACCTGGCATTGGTGACCGACGCGATATGCGGCGTGATGGTGATGTTGGGCGCACGCCACAGCGCATCATCGGCGGGCAACGGCTCTTCGCGCGTGACGTCGAGGACGGCCTGACTAAGACGGCCCGTTTCGAGAGCGGCGATCAAATCCGCTTCAACCACGAGGCCGCCACGCGCGCCGTTGATCAGGCATGCCCCTTGCGGCAAAGCGCTCAACGTCCGGCGATTGATGATGCCTTCCGTATCGGGGGTCAGCGGCAGGAGGCAAACCAGTATTTCGCATCCCGCTAGAAATTCGTCGAGGCGCTCGAGACCGGTGAAACTCTCCACACCCGGCTGGCTTTTCTCACGCCGGCTCCAGCTCCGTACGGCAAAACCGATTTGGTGAAGCGCTTCTGCAGCAGCGGCGCCGAGAACGCCAAGGCCCATGACGCCAACGCGCCGATCCTGGGCAAATGGCTGACCGAGCTGCCGCCAAACTTGTTGTTTTTGCTGCGCCATATAGGCCGAGACTTGGCGGTGGCAGAAAAGCGTTTGCAACAAAACATATTCGCGCATGCCCTGGGTCAGATTGCCGTCAACTATGCGCGTCATCGGCACGCCGTCGGGCAGGGTCGTAGCGGCGAGCAAATGATCGACGCCGGCGCCGAGCGAGGCGATCAGCTTTAAATTGGGAAACCGCAACAACTGCTCCTGCATTGGATCCCAAACCAGCGCGACCTCAACGTCACGCGCCTCTCCGACATCCGGCCAGATTCGAAATTCGAGATCCGGTAATGACTCGGCAAAGGCGGCGCGCCATTCGTCCGGATCGTCCGCCCGGCTGCAAAATATCAACGACATGGGCGCTCAGTTATCACGATTTGCTCCAGCGGTCTCTAGAAAAATTCATTCGTCCGGCAGCATCGCCCTTAGGCGATAAACAAGCTCGAGGGCGGCACGCGGGCTGAGCGAATCGATATCCGTCGAGAACAGCGCAGCGCGCAGCTCGTCCACCGCCGTCTTCCCCGCAGCACGCGTCTGGGAGCTCGGCCGGGGCACCGAGAACAGCGGCAAATCCTCGGCTAGGCGCGCCACGGCGCCGCTTTGCTCGCTCTTTTCCAGCGTCGCCAAGACTTCTTCGGCGCGGCTCAACACCGCTTCAGACAGGCCGGCCAGACGCGCTACGTGAATGCCATAAGAGCGATCCGCAGCGCCGCCGATCACCTCATGCAGGAACACCACATCGTCCTGCCATTCCTTAACCCGCATGGTATTGCAGGACAGCCGGTCAAGCTTCGGCGCGAGCGCGGTCAACTCATGATAATGGGTCGCGAACAGAGTGCGGCATTTGTTGACTTCATGCAGATGTTCGACCGCCGCCCAGGCGATGGAGAGACCATCGTAAGTGGCGGTGCCGCGCCCGATCTCATCGAGAATTACCAGCGCCCTGGGCCCAGCCAGATTGAGGATCGCCGCTGTCTCGATCATTTCCACCATGAAGGTGGAGCGCCCGCGCGCCAAATCGTCCGCCGCGCCAACGCGGCTGAACAAGCGATCGACCACACCGATATGGGCGCGCTCAGCCGGCACGAAGGAGCCCATCTGAGCAAGTATGGCGATCAGCGCGTTTTGCCTTAGAAAGGTGCTTTTTCCCGCCATGTTGGGGCCGGTGACGAGCCACAAATGACGCTCTGGCCCCAGGTCGCAATCGTTGGGCACATATTTTTGTTCGCTCTCGACCAGCGCTTCGACCACGGCATGGCGCCCGCCGCGGATATCGAAATCCTGGCTTCCGTCCACCAGGGGGCGGCAATAGTGCCGCTCGACCGCCAATTGCGCCAAGCCCGAGGCGACATCGAGAACCGCGGCGGCGCGCGCCAAGCGGGCGATATCCTCGGCCCGCGTGGTAACTTCACCGAGCAGTTGGTCGAACAGCTGCACTTCCAGATCGAGCGCCTTCTGCGCCGCATTGTTTATTTTATTTTCAAGTTCGCCAAGCTCGACCGTGGTGAAGCGCACCGCGCTCGCCAATGTCTGGCGATGGATGAACCCGTCGCCGAGCTTGGCCGCATTGCGTTCGCTAACATCGACGAAATAGCCGAGCACATTGTTGTGCTTGATCTTGAGGCTTTGAACATCGGTTTCACCCCGGTAACGCACTTCCATATTGGCAATCAGGCGGCGGCTTTCATCGCGGAGCGTCACGAATTCGTCGAGCGGAGCACTGTACCCGGTGGCGATAAAGCCGCCATCGCGCACGAACAGCGGCGGCGTCGGCACCAGCGCCTTGGCCAGGCGTGCGGCGAGTATTTCATGCTGCCCGAGACCCTCAGACATGGCGGCCAGAGCGGCCATCGTTTCGCCGGACACCGCCAATTCACCAGGTTTATCTAGAATGGCGCGCAGGCGCGGTGCCAGGGCAAGCCCATCGCGCACCGCCGCCAGATCGCGCGGCCCGCCGCGCCTGACAGTGAGGCGCGACAGCGCCCGTTCGATATCAGGAAATGCTCTGAGGGCAGTGCGCAGGGCCTCGCGAGCTGCGGTGCCAGTAACAAAAAAATCGACCTGGTCTAAACGCCGCGCGATGGCGTCCGGATCGGCGAGCGGCGCAGCCAGGCGGGCATGCAGAAGACGGGCACCAAGGCCCGAAACCGTGCGGTCGATGACCGAAAGGAGCGAGCTCTTACGTCCGCCGGAGAGCGCATGGGTCAGTTCCAAATTTCGCCGGGTGGCGGCATCGATCGCCATGCTGGCGTCTTCGGATTCCGAGCTCAAAGCGGCGAGACGTGGTAGCTTGCCCTTTTGCGTGATGCTGACATATTCGACAATCGCGCCCGCCGCCGCCAGCTCAGCGCGACCAAACTCACCGAAGCCGTCGAGCGCCGCCACATTGTAGAGCGCGCACAGCCGACGCTCACCGGCCACACTGTCAAACAGACGCACCGGCTGCGGCGAGAGCGCAGCTTTCCATTCGGCGAATAGCTCGAATAGCTCCGGCGTCTCCAGCATCGTCTCAGAAATCAATATCTCGCCCGGCGCGAGCTGAGCGAGCGCCGCCGGCAATCCCGGCGGCGCACAGCTCATAACGCGGAACTCGCCCGTTGACATGTCGCACCACGCCACCGCCCATTGTCCCGCCGCCCTGCCCAACGCGACCAAGTAGTTTGAGGCGCGCGCATCGAGGAGCGAATCCTCGGTTAGCGTACCCGGAGTGACGAGGCGCTCGACCTCGCGCGCCACCACCGATTTGGCGCCGCGTTTTTTTGCCGCCACCGGGTCTTCGGTCTGTTCGCACACGGCAACTTTGAAGCCGGCGTGAATGAGCTTCTCGAGATAGCCATCGGCAGCCCGCACCGGCACGCCGCACATCGGTATGTCCTGGCCGGCATGCTTGCCGCGCTGTGTGAGCGCAATGTTGAGCGCCGCTGCCGCCTGCACCGCGTCATCAAAGAACAGTTCGTAAAAATCACCCATGCGATAGAACAGCAAGGACTCGGGATGGTCGCGCTTGATCGCCAAATATTGCGCCATCATCGGCGTCGCTGCCGGCGATTCGTTGGGCTTCGAGGGTGTCGCAGTCTTGTCCATTGCGCGAGACGGTAACACAGGGGAGGATTGTCGAGACACCTTGCTTTGGCTCTTTGGGCGACCGTTGGGCGACCCTAGGCGATCATGGGCCGGAGCAAAAAATTCGGCGCTCGGCGCAGCCGTAAACAAAACACCGCATGACCGGGAAAGCGCTATGGTTTGGCGAGACGTACCTTTAGGCCGATGGTTGCGCGCGGTGGGCATTGCCGCGACGCCGCCGGCGCTCGGCTTTATCGTGCTCGCCGCGCTCGGCCTGCTGGCACCTGGCGTCGCCGTGCTGACGTGGCTCGGCCTGACCTTGATCATCGCCGCCGCCATCCATTGGCTGCTTGGCGATTTGCTCCGGACCAGAAACCATATTGAGCGCCTGGTACGCGACGGTGAAGCCACCGCGCCAACGGCGCGAACCCGCATCGGCCGCGAATTGAGCCAATCCGTGCAGCGCCTGGAACGTGAAACCGGGCAGCGCAGCGCGCGCCTTGGAAGCGACCTGGACGGCATGGAACGGGCCTTGGATGCGCTGCCGGGTCCGGTGTTGCTGTTAAACGAGGGCCACAAAGTGGTGCGCGCCAACCGCGCCTCGAAAAATCTGCTCGGCGGCGAACTTGCGGGACGCGACCTGTCGGCCGTGTTGCGCAACCCCGATATCGTTGCCGCGTTGGCGGAGGCGGAGCACACGGGTGCCGGACAGGATGTCGCCTTTACCCTACAGGCGCCGGTGCGACGCGATTTCTCGGCTCGAATTGAACCGCTTGCTGAACATGCGGCGGACGGCACGGCGATCGTCCTGGCACTGGTCGATATGACAGCGGTGCGCCGCGCCGATCAAATGCGCGCCGATTTCGTCGCCAACGCCAGCCATGAAATCCGCACCCCGTTGGCGACGTTGAGCGGCTTTATCGAAACCCTCCGCGGGCCGGCCAAAGACGATGCTGAGGCGCGCGGGCGCTTCCTCGCCATCATGGCCCAGCATGCCGAACGCATGACGCGGCTGGTGGAAGATTTGCTGTCGCTCTCGCGCATCGAAATGAACGAGCACACGGTACCGACGGAGCGCGTCGACCTGCCGGCAGTGCTCGCCACCGTTGCCGCAAATCTCGAGTTTCGCGCCACGGCGCGTGCGGCAACCATCGAACAGGATATCGCGGCGGACCTTCCGCCCTTGACCGGCGATGCCGGCGAACTGATCCAACTGTTCCAAAACCTTGTCGACAACGCGATTAAATATGGCCGCGAAGGCAGTACCGTGCGCATCTGTGCGTGGCACGAAACATCGGGCCAGAATGAAGACGCTTCCGGCACTTCAGAAGTCGGTGATATCCTGGTGTCGATCGCCGATGAGGGCGACGGCATTGCACGCCAGCACGTGCCGCGCCTGACTGAACGTTTCTATCGCATCGATACCGCGCGTTCGCGCGAGCTTGGCGGCACCGGCCTCGGGCTCGCCATCGTCAAACATATTGCCAGCCGCCACCGCGCGGCGCTCGCTATCGAATCGGAGCCGGGAAAAGGCAGCACCTTCACGCTCCGCTTTCCGCACACCGCGCGGGCATCACAAAAAAATTAAGCCGCTTCACGATATCCAATATTGCAAATGATAATCATTCGCAATATGTTGTGGGCACCTGCAGCAAAGCTCTGTCACTTAATCGCAACAGTCCAGTCACATAAAATTACCTAAACTATGGCAATCTGCCGGACGGTAATTGGCGAAATAAGCGTACGAAGCGAACTGTTGAGCCGCGCCCCAGAAATACTAGACAAGTGGTACACACATGATTGAACGACTGAAGCCAAACCAAACGAATACCCGCCGGATTGGCTGCGCGGGAATGCTGATGGGCGCAGCTATCGTCGGCGCGCCACTGATTTTGGCCGCCCCCGCCGCGGCGGACGACATTTCCGATCTCAAGACGGAAAACACTGCCTTAAAAAACCAAATCGAAAGCCTAGCCCGTGATCTGCAAAAACTGCGCGACGCCGTGCATCAGAATGAGCAGGCAGTGGCAGCTGTGAAAGCCGAATCCGAATCGGCGGGGCCAGTCGTCACATCCGGACAGGCAAACACCTCTCTCAGCATTTCGGGACAGGTCAACCGCATGGTTTTCTATGCCGATGACGGCGATCAGGCGCGCTGGTTTCAGGCCGACAATGACATGTCATCGACCCGCTTGCGCTTTGCCGGCAAAACCAAGATGGATGACGATTGGAGCGCCGGCATGCTGATCGAGGCGCAGTTTGAATCAAATTCGACCACCGACGTCACGATCGATCAAAATACTGCCGTCATCGCCAGCAACAGCTTCACCCAGCGCAAACTTGAGGTCTGGTTTAACAACGCCAAGCTGGGCAAGCTCTATTTAGGCCAGGGCTCGACCGCCTCTGACGGCACGGTAGAAACGGATTTATCCGGCACCGGGGTGATCTCGGGCGCCGGCTTTGCCGTTCTCGGCGAATCCTTGGCGTTCCGCCTCTCAGGCACCGGGGGCACGTCATCAGGCGTGACGGTAGGTAATCTGTTCGACACCCAGGACGGCCTCAGTCGCGATGACCGGGTGCGTTATGACAGCCCGACATTGGCCGGTGTCAAGCTATCGACGTCATGGGTCGACGGCGACGAATGGGATGTCGCGGCGCGTTACGGCCGCCAGTTCGATGGCTACGAAGTGGCTCTCGCCATGAGTTACTGGGATGCCTCGCCAACAGCTCAGAAGACAGGCATGGGCCTGTCTGGCTCGCTTAAAGCGCCGTTCGGCACCAGCCTTTCCGCCAGCTATTCTCTCGAAGACCTCGAAGCGGCGGCCCGCGACGACGAGCAATTCTGGTACGTCAAACTCGGCCATGACTTTGAACTGACGGAAATTGGCGGCACCGCCGTCAGCATCGATTATGCCGAGACGGAGAATGCCAGCGGCAACAATCGCGAAGGCACGTTCTACAGCGTCGGCGCAGTGCAAAATATCGATAGGCTCGGCACCGAATTTTATGCCACCGTCGGCATGTATGAAGCCGATATCCCCGCCGTGCAAACCGAGGATATCACCATCGGCGGCGTTGGCGCCCGGGTAAAATTTTAGCGGGAGAGTTGCGATGCAACACGCCAAACCATTCTTCTCTTGCGGCTATATGAAATTCGCTACGGCGCTGCTCGTCACCGTGATGCTCGCCGTTTCCGCCTGCGGCGGCAAGCCGCTGCATACCAGCAAATGGCAGGGTACCGCCGACGAGATGAAAACCGGCCCCGGTCTCTTTTCCGGCGATGACGGCGAATTCACCGTCGATGCGGAGTAGTTCACCGGAACTCTAAATCGCTGGGCGAACCCACCGTCATAAAACCGTAACACTGGCGGCGTATGTTTCGCCCGTCCGCTAGCGCTGCCGACAAGATTCAGGCGGCGCGGCGGCACATTGATTCCTGAGCGCGAGCGGAGGCCGCAAGCGCGTGCAGCTACTTATTCTTCTCATCGCGCTCGGCGCGATCGCCGCATTCGGCTATTTTCTAGCGCGGCGGAAATTGCTCGGCGGCGCCGGCACACAGGCCATACGCCTGCATTCCAGGCCCAGCTATCACGGTTGGTATGTCGCTCTCTGGTGCGCCCTGCCGTCGCTCATTGTGCTGCTGTTTTGGCTGCTTTTCGAAGAGCGCATCCTAGAAGCCCTGCTGATCTCCTATCTCGGGCCGGAGTTGGCCACCGTACCCACCGACATGCTCGGCCTGTTGCTCAACGATATCCGCAATCTGGCCGCCGGCGATGCGGTCAGCCGCGAAGCTGACTCTGCCCTCATGGCCGCGGCCGAGCGCTACAGCGCGATGCGCACGACGGCCCGCGCCGCCATGTTGGGCGGTGGCCTCGCCTTGGCCGCGGCTGGATTGGGCTGGTCGTGGCGCCGCGTTGCGCCGGCCTTTCGCGCCCGCCACCGGGTCGAACGCGTGGTGCGCGGCGCCTTGATACTGGCTTCCTTCGTCGCCGTGGTGACGACGGTCGGCATCATCCTCTCGGTGTTGTTCGAATCGATCCGCTTCTTCTCCATCGTGCCGGTCGGTGATTTCCTGTTCGGCATTGAATGGAGCCCGCAAACCGCCATCCGCGAAGATCAGGTCGGAAGTTCCGGCGCCTTTGGTGCGGTGCCGCTCTTTACCGGCACTCTGTTAATTACCTTGATCGCCATGTTGGTCGCCCTGCCGGTCGGTCTGTTCTCGGCAATCTATATGGCCGAGTTCGCCAGCCCGAGGGTGCGCAACACGGTCAAGCCCATGCTTGAAATCCTGGCCGGCGTGCCGACTGTGGTGTACGGCTTTTTCGCAGCGCTCACAGTGGCCCCCGCGTTGCGCGGCGCCGGCGCCTATCTCGGCCTCGATGTCGCGTCGGAGAGCGCCCTCGCCGCTGGCGCGGTGATGGGCATCATGATCATTCCGTTCATATCTTCGCTGAGCGATGACGCCATCGTCGCGGTGCCGCGTGCGCTCAGGGAAGGCTCGCTCGCCATGGGCGCAACGCGCGCGGAAACCGTGCTGAAAGTGATCTTGCCGGCGGCGCTGCCGGGCATTGTCGCCGCCTGTTTGCTGGCCATTAGCCGCGCCATCGGCGAGACCATGATCGTCGTCATGGCGGCCGGCCTGGCCGCCAGGCTCACGGCCAATCCGCTCGACGCGGTGACCACCGTGACCGCTCAAATGGTCACACTTCTGGTCGGCGATCAGGAATTCGACAGCGCCAAGACCCTGGCCGCCTTCGCGCTTGGCCTAGCGCTTTTTCTCGCCACCTTGGCGCTCAACGTGCTGGCGCTCTACATCGCGCGCAAATATCGCGAGCAGTACGAATGACGGGCGCGGGCTGGCAGGTTTCGGAATTCAGCAAGCGGCGGCTGAAGAAGCGCTACCGCCGGGAACGCCGGATGAAATTGGCCGGCATCCTCGCCATCGTCATCGCGCTCGGCGTTTTAGCGGTACTCATGGGCTCGGTCATTGCGCGCGGCTATCCCGCCTTCGTCAAAACGGAAATCGCGCTTACGGTCACGCTCGAAGCCGCGCTGATCGACCCCAGTGGCGGCGGCCAAATCGGCAAACCGGCCAGGGGAAAATACGGCAAGATCATCCGCAATGCCTTGTTCGAAGCATTTCCCGATGTCCTTGAACGCGCCGAGAGGCGCAAGTTGATCGGGCTGATGAGCAAGGGTGCGCGCTTCGAATTGCGTAGCATGGTCGCGCGCGATCCCGAGCTGGTCGGGACGGTGCAAAAGGTCTGGCTGACCGCCTCGAGCGATGTCGACATGATGACCAAGGGCAGCCTGCCGCGCGATGTGCCGGAAACGGAACGCCGCCTCAACGACCGCCAGCTTGGCTGGCTCGATAGCTTCGACGCAGCCGGCGATTTGCGCACCGTGTTCAACGGCCGGTTTTTCACCGGCTCGGATTCGCGCGAACCGGAATTGGCCGGCATCGGCGGCGCCCTCGCCGGATCGTTTTGGACCCTGTTGATCACCCTCGTTCTGGCCTTTCCGCTCGGCGTTGCCGCGGCGATCTATTTGCAGGAATTTGCGCCCAAGAACCGCCTCACCGATTTTATCGAAGTCAATATCAACAATCTCGCCGCCGTACCGTCGATCGTCTTCGGCTTGCTCGGATTGGTTATTTTCATTCAGCTTTTCGAGCTGCCGCGCTCGACCGCTATCGTCGGCGGGCTGACGCTGATGCTGATGACGCTGCCAACCATCATCATCGCCACCCGCGCCGCGCTTGCCGCCGTGCCGCCGTCGATCCGCGAAGCCGCGCACGGCGTCGGCGCCTCGCCGCTACAAGTGGTGTCGCATCATGTGCTGCCGCTGGCGATGCCGGGAATCATGACCGGCACGATTATCGGCATGGCGCGCGCGCTCGGCGAAACGGCGCCGCTGCTGATGATCGGCATGGTCGCCTTCATCGTCGATATCCCCTCGGCGCCGTTCGATTCGGCAACCGCATTGCCGGTGCAGATATTCCTCTGGGCCGACAGTCCGGAACGTGGATTCAGCGAAAAAATGTCGGCCGCGATTCTCGTCCTGCTCGCCTTCCTCATCGTCATGAATGCGCTCGCGGTCTATCTGCGGCGGCGTTTCGAAATCCGCTGGTAGGCGGGGGAGACTGAATTTTGAAAGAGACAATGCTATGACAATGCCAATGACCGGCGAGACGACGGACACCACAAACGGCCCGCTAGAACAGGCGCCGGCGCACAAGATGGAGATCTCCGGGCTCAACGTATTTTACGGCACCAACCAGGCATTGTTTGATGTCGATATGAATGTGGCGGAAAAGCGGGTGAGTGCGTTGATCGGCCCGTCAGGCTGCGGCAAATCGACGTTCCTGCGCTGCCTCAACCGCATGAATGATATCATCGAGGGCTGCAACGTAAGCGGCGAAGTGCTGCTTGACGGCGGCGATATCTATGCGCGCGAGCTTGACGTTGTGCAGCTTCGCGCCCGCGTCGGCATGGTGTTTCAAAAACCCAATCCGTTTCCCAAATCCATCTATGACAATGTTGCCTATGGGCCGCGCATTCACGGCCTCGCCGAGAACGCCCGCGAGCTCGACGAAATCGTCGAACACAGCTTGCGTCGCGCTGGACTGTTCGAAGAGGTTGCCGATCGCCTGAACGCGTCAGGCACCAGCCTGTCTGGCGGGCAACAGCAGCGTCTGTGCATCGCGCGCGCCATCGCCATCAGTCCAGAAGTTATTTTGATGGATGAGCCGTGCTCAGCGCTCGATCCGATCGCCACCGCCAAGGTGGAGGAATTGATCGATGAGTTGAAAGAGGACTTCACCATCGCCATCGTTACGCACAATATGCAGCAAGCGGCCCGCGTTTCTCAGTACACCGCGTTTTTTCATCTGGGAAAACTAGTGGAGTTCGGCGACACGGAAGCGATATTTACCAACCCGGAACAGAAGCGCACCCAGGATTACATTACCGGGCGCTTCGGCTGATACCAAAGAGCGCAAAAGGACAGAGCCATGCCCAAGCATACCGTTAAGCGCTACGACGAAGAACTCAATCAGATGACCGACACGATTCTGCGCATGGGCGGCATGGTCGAGCAGCAATTGGCCAAGGCGATCACGGCGTTGATCACGCGCGATCCGGAACTGGCCGCGACGGTTATCGCCGATGACCAACCGGTTGACCAACTGGAGCATGAAATCGACCAGCTGGTGATGCGGCTTCTCGCGCTCCGCCAACCGATGGCGGTCGATCTTAGGCTGATTACCGCTTCGCTCAAGATATCGAGCGATTTGGAACGCATTGGCGATTACGCCGCCAACGTCGCCAAGCGGGCGAGCGCGCTATCTCAGGTCGAACCGATGCGCCCCGTGGCGGTTATCCCGCGCATGTCACAAATCGTCCAGGGTATGATCAAGGATGTCCTGGACGCCTATCTGGCGCGCGATGCGGAGAAGGCGCTCGCGGTATGGCGGCGCGATGAAGAAGTGGATGAGACCTATAACAGCCTGTTTCGCGAGCTACTGACTTATATGATGGAAGATCCGCGCCACATCACGCCCTGCACTCACCTTCTGTTTATCGCCAAGAACATCGAGCGCATGGGCGATCACGCCACAAATGTCGCCGAGACTATCTTCTTTCTCGTAACCGGAAAGCCGCTGAACGAAGCGCGCCCCAAAGGTGACACCACGCCGTTCGCAACGGCGCCGGACGGTGCCGGCGAGGAGGCCGAGAAGCCGTGAAACCCTATGTGCTTGTGGTCGACGATGAGGCCGATCTGCTGACTCTGGTGCGCTACAATCTCGAACGCGACGGCTTCGAAGTCGGCGAGGCGGTGGACGGCGAAGAAGCGATGACAATGATCGCCGAGCGCCGCCCAGATCTCGTTCTTCTGGACTGGATGCTGCCGCGGCTTTCCGGCATCGAAGTTTGCCGCCGCATACGCCGATCGGCGCAGACACAGAATCTGCCGATCATCATGCTGTCGGCGCGCGGCGAGGAAAATGACCGGGTGCGCGGCCTCGATTACGGCGCCGACGATTATATCGTCAAACCGTTCTCACCGAGCGAATTGGTGGCGCGGGTGCGCGCCGTGCTGCGCCGGCTGCGCCCGGCCTTCGAAGCCGAGATCATTCAGTTCGGTGATGTAACCATGGACGTCGCCGAATACCGCGTGACGCGCGGCGGCGACGCCGTCCGATTGGCGCCGACCGAATTTCGCCTGCTGCGCCATTTCATGGAGCATCCCGGCCGCGTCTTCAGCCGTGAACAACTTCTCGACGCGGTGTGGGGGCGGGAAATATATCTTGAACCGCGAACCGTTGATGTTCATGTCCAGCGCCTGCGCAGAACGCTGAACACCGGCGGCAAACAGGATATTATCAGGACCGTCCGCGCCGCTGGATATGCCATGGACGAGCACGCCTAGCCAGATTTAGTTGGGTTAATACAAGCATTTAAGCGGCGACCAAGAGTTCGTTAATTGCTTGTACTACAGAATGTCCTACAAACTGGATTTCGCAATATTGTTTCTGACCGTGCCGCCATGCGCCACCGGCACATTTTGGCTCCGGTCGGGATGAACACTATATTTTGCGGTCAATTCTCTCAACCATACTAGCAATAGTGATTGGTAACGTACTGTAATTAAACAATAATACAATGTAAACAGTTGTATCACTGATCTGTTAATGGTATGTACTACAATGGTTCGACGCGAGATGAATTCCATTTCGGCATCACATATGGCGCAGCATAGTGGTACGACATTCATATTCAGGCCAAACATATTCAGGCCAAACAATGACTGACAACCGGGCTGACAACGGCGTCCGTGAGACCGGCAACAAGGTACGCGCCAAGGCGCCATCGCCATGGTCGGTCAGAGGCGTCTCAAGAGAAGCCCGCGCCAAGGCGAGCAAAGCCGCGGCGCGACGTCGTGAGACCATCGGCGAATGGGTCACCAACGCGCTCACACAGGCCGCCAACGAAGAACTCGGCAACGGCCCGCGCCGCGACCCGTCACATTATGGGACTGCCGGACTGCCGGCCTCAACCGGACAGGACGAAACGCCGCTCGGCAAGGCACTGCTTGCCCTGGCGGAACGCTTCGAGCGCTCCGAGGCGCGTAACGAGGCCATCATTTCCTTGGCGGAGCGGATGGAAGGCGCCGAATATAAGGGCAAAGAAGTCAGTGTTATGGCCGAACAGATCGGCTTGGTGGAGCAACGCTCGCGCGCGCTCACATTGCTGGCCGAGCGGTTGGAATCGGCTGAAAAGCGAGAAAATTCTTTGCTTACCCTCATGCATGGCGTCGCCGAGCGGGCAGAACGCGGGGAGGAGCGCATCACCGCTGTCACCCGGGGGCTCGCCGATTTAGCGTTAAACTTGGAAACCGCCCTCACCCGAAGTAACACCCGCACGGCGCAGAGCATCAGTAATTCCGTGGCGCCGCTTGAAGATGCGGTCAACGCCCTCGGCAATCGCATGTCTTCGACTTCGCCGCGCGCCGCACAGGAGGCGCCCTCGGCAACGGCGGCACAGTTTTATAGCACGCCGGGTGGGTCTTCCGCGGGTGGGTCGCAAACCCAATCACCAGAGCCGGGCGACAATGCTTCGGACGGCTCGCCAGGTAGCGGCGCGGAAGAGAGCGGGCGCCTCAAATTCGATTTCAATGCGTTAAACGCGCGAGCGATTAAGAACAGCCAGCGCCTCGCACAGGAATTGGACGAGTTCGGCGAAGATGGCGAATCATCCGGCGACAGTTGGCTTAGCAAGCAGGCGGAGGCAGAACCGGACGATCCGTCGGCCGCCGAAGCGAAGGCAAACACGACCACCAAGTCAAACGACCGCGATGATTGGGCGAGCGAGTATATGACCGAAGACGGCGCCCAAGATATTATCGTGGACCGTCCACAGGAACCAACATTAGACGATGCAGGCCCGATTGAGGCCGCCGCCTCGACCGCTGAGGAAAAACCGGTGGTCAGCGAAGAGGATGAAATGCTGCTGGCGCTGAAACAGGCGATAAAATCAAAAAAACCGTAACCGTCTAATATAAAACGATAAGCTTCGTTTTCATCAGCTAGCCGCCGGTTGCCGAAGGCGGTCCGATAGCACCCTGGTCGAGCTGTTCCGCGCGCCGCCTATGCGCCACCGTCAGCCACAGCAACAATGCCAATCCCGGTAGCGCCGCGAGCGTGGTCACCAGGAAATACGGCGCCCAATCCAACATCTCGGCCAGACGCCCCGCAGGTGCAGCGAGAAATGTACGGCCGATAGAGGCAACAGCGCTCAACAGCGCGAATTGGGTTGCCGTGTATGCTAGATTGCAAAGGCCCGACAAATAGGCCACCAGTGCAGCCGTGCCCATACCGCCGACCAAGTTCTCGACCCCAACCGCCACCGCCAGCATACCCATGTCATGCCCAACGAGAGCCTGAACAACAAACATCAAGTTGGAAAGCATTTGGACGCCGCCGCAAATCCACAGCGACCATAACATGCCCAACTTAGCCATTAACCAGCCGCCGATAACGATTCCCAACATGGTCGCGGCGAAACAGATTGCTTTGCCAACATTGCCGATTTCGGCCTCGCTGAACCCCAATTCAACCATGAAATAGCCGGTCATGACGCCAGCCATGGAATCTCCGAGCTTGAAGAAGACGATGAACAGCAGAATTACAAGCCATTGCGGACGTGTCATAAAATCGACGAAGGGGCTCACCACGGCACCATAGAGCCAAGCCAGCACCGCCGCGCGGCGGCCCGACAAATTCGGCCGCTGCGCCAAATATTCGGCTACTCGGCGTTCCCGTGCCGCCGTTTCCTCGTCAGCACCGTGCTGGGGTTCGCGGCTAAGCAGAATGGTGACCAGCCCGATCAGGATAAACGCCGCCATGATGAAATAGACGACGCTCCAGCCGAGCCCGCCGACCATATTTAGCGCTCCGGCGCCGGCTATCAGTAGGCCGATGCGATACCCGAAGATATACATGCTGGCGCCCGCGCCGATTTTTTTCTCTTCGAGGAGCTCAACCCGATAAGCGTCGATCACGATGTCCTGGCTGGCGCTGCAAAACGAGACGAGAAGAGCGAAAAGCCCCATCATCCACGGACTTGCCGCCGGATCGGTGAGCGCCATGGCTGGGATCGCCGCCATCAATGCGAGTTGGGAAGCTACCGTCCAGCCGCGGCGTTGCCCGAGGAGGCGGCTCAACACAGGAAACGGAGCCCGGTCGATGACCGGGGCCCAGAGGAATTTCAAAGCATAGGGCAGAGTAACGGCGGAAAAGAGACCGACCGTCGTCTTATCAACGCCTACTTTCGCCATCCAGATGGTGAGCGTGCCGAAAACCAGGGCCAGCGGCAAACCGGCAGAAATACCGAGAAAAAAATTGAGACGAAGCGCCGGTCACGATAGACGGCCAGCACGTCGCGCCAGGCTTTCACTTCCAGACGGCCAAGTCCATCCCGCGACCGCGCCGGAGGCGAACGGCCGTCAGTCATCCGAGGATGATCGGAACTTCTTCAGAGCCGAGCCCTGTCATGCGCCAGATGCAAGTTCATCTCAGGTCCGCGCGGCACAATGCGGGTCGGATTGATGCTCTCATGGCTGCGGTAATAATGTTCTTTGATATGGCGGAAATTGCACAGCTCGGCGATGCCGGGAATTTGGTATAACTCCCGTAAGTAATTGGAAAGGCGGGGGTAATCTTCTATTCTTCGGAGATTGCACTTAAAATGCCCTAAATAGACGCAATCGAAACGCACCAGCGTCGGGAACAGCCGCCAGTCCGCCTCGGTCAATTGTGCGCCGCATAAATAGCGCCGCGTGCGCAATCTCTCTTCCACCCAATCGAGCGCCGCGAAGAGCTGATCGAAGGCTTCCTCATAGGCCTGCTGGGTGGCGGCAAAGCCATTGCGATAAACGCCGTTGTTGATGTCATTGTAGACCCGCTCATTGACCGCATCTATTTCGCCCAGCAGCTCATCTGGGCAGTAATCTGACGTATCCGGTGCCAACGCGGCGAATTCGCTGTTCAGCATGCGGATGATTTCGGAGGATTCATTGTTGACGATTGTGGCGCGTTCGCGGTCCCACAACACCGGTACCGTCACCCGGCCGGAATAATCGTTCCGCGCCTGAGTATAGATTTCGTGCATATGACCTGCACCGAACAGGGGATCAGCGATACAGCCCTCGCTATCGCCGAACGCCCAGCCCTGATCCGCCATGAACGGATCGACCACCGAGATGCTGATCGCATCCTCTAGGCCCTTAAGATGGCGATATATTAAAGTGCGGTGAGCCCACGGGCAGGCGAGCGAGATATAGAGATGATAGCGCTCTTTTTCCGCCTTGAAGCCGGACGAACCGTCGGCTGTGATTTGATCGCGGAACTGGGTGTCGGCGCGTACGAAACGGCCATCCTTTGAGCGCACCTCAAGCGTTTCCGTTTGCCAAACGCCGTCGACTAATTGGCCCATTCCTGCGCTCCCCCTAAATCTGTCACCGCCCCGTCATACACCGATATGACAACCGGCAAAGCATTGAAATAACGCGTACTTGCGACTCTCCTAAGCGGCCATCGGGCGGGCGCTCGCGGCCACCAGTTGGGCAATATCCGATTCGGGCTTGGGGCCAAAATGGGAGATTACTTCGCCCGCTGCCAATGCGCCAAGCCGGCCGCAACGCGCCAAATCGAAGTCATGAGTGATGCCGTAGAGGAATCCGGCGGCATAGAGATCGCCGGCGCCAGTAGTGTCCTTCACCCGCGCCACAGGCGCTGCACCGATAACATGGACTTCGCCGTGGCCTACCACCACCGAGCCATGCTCGCTCCGTGTCAGCGCGGCGATTTCACAATGTTGGCTTACCTGCTGAAGCGCGGTGTCGAAATCACCCACCTGATAGAGCGAGAGGATCTCATCTTCGTTGGCAAATAGTATGTCGACATGATGCTCGACCAGCTCGCGCAGCTCCGCGCGGTGACGCTCGACGCAAAACGGGTCCGACAGGCTGAGAGACACCCGCCGGCCATGCGCCGCGGCGATTCCCTGCGCCTTGCGAAAGGCTTGCTTGGCACCGGGCGGGTCCCACAGATAGCCTTCCATATAGGTGATCTTGGCGGCGGCGATGAACGCTTCGTCGATATCGTCGGGGCCGAGCTCGACGCAAGCGCCGAGATAGGTGTTCATGGTGCGCTGCGCGTCATCGGTAACCAGAATCAGGCAGCGCGCTGTTGGTGCACCGTCAGCCGAAGCTGCGGTCTCGAAGCGCACGCCTGCGGCACCAATATCATGGCCGAATACGCCGCCCAACGTATCCTCGCTGATCTTGCCGACATAACCCGCCGCGCCGCCCAGCAACGCCAACCCGACCATGGTATTTGCGGCGGAGCCACCCGAAACCTCGACACCCGCGCCCATCGCGCCATACAGCGCCTCGGCCTGCGCGGCATCGATCAATGTCATGGTGCCCTTGGCCAGCGCGTTATCGACGAGAAACGAATCCTCGGCGTGGGCAATCACATCGACGATCGCATTGCCGATGCCGACCACATCCATAGTGGGTTGTGTCATATATTCTCTCCGATTCATCAGCGCTATAGGGTGTTGCGGGCCGCACTATAGGGGGCTTGGTGCTTTCTATCCACCGGTACCCCATACCTATTCACGATTGTGAAGCACGACACATGACATAGCTTGCAGCGCGGCCGGCAACGCAATACAAGCCGCCCTGAGCGGGCGCAAGGGATGCGCTTCGGCGCACCGCGGCAATCCGGAGATAGCAACATGATTGAAGCGCTGGTTCTGGCATTCGAACAGCTCGGCGACAAGCGTATCCGCCGCCCGATGCTATGGACGATCTTACTGACATTGGCTGTCTCGGCGCTGTTGATCGCCGCCGCCGCCGCCTTGTTTGCGCTCTGGGAAGTGTCCGGCATATTCATTATCGATTGGGCATTGGCATTGCTGGGCGGCATCGCTGCGGCGTTCGTCGCCTGGATGCTGTTTCCGGTCTTGGCGGCGGAATTTCTTTATATGTTCGTCGATCAGGTCGCGGACGCGGTCGAGGCGCGTCATTATCCCCGCCTGCCGCGGCCCAACCCGGCGACATTTTGGCAATATGCGATTGCCGGCATTCGCCTTGCCCTGGTCATGGCGTTTTTCAACCTATTGATCCTGCCACTGTCCTTTATTCCGGTTGTCCAGGTGGTTTATCCGGTTATCTATTTGATCGTTAACGGCGTCCTGTTGGGGCGTGAATTCTTTGAAATCGTTGCACCGCGGCGTATGGACTTTGCGGCGGTGCGCGAATTGCGGCGAAAGCGCCGCAGCAAATTATTTGTCTCAGGCGTTGTAATTGCATTATTATTCTCAATTCCACTGATTAATTTAATTGCGCCGGTCGTAGCGACTGCATTTATGGTCCATATCTTCCACGGCTTGCGCGACAGCGACGGCAAACGGAACGAAACGCGATCGTGAGCAAATGGCGGAAGCAGAAATGTTCCGCCGCAAAAGCAACGAACCAGGAGGCCGCAGGTCCATGGCCGGCAGCAACAGCGACGAACCCCACCTGATCTCACGCTTGTCCAACAACTCGATGAATCTGGACGGCGCCGGTCGCGCCGTGCAATTCCATCCTGATGTTCCGAATCGCGTCATCGGCGCACATCCGCAAGTCCTAGCCGAATCGCCGCAAGAATTTGGTTCGGATTCAAAGCGTCTGACAGTTGGCAGAGATATGAGCCTGAAGGGCGCAGAGATCTCGGATTGCGACCGTTTGGTGATCGAAGGCATGATCGAAGGCAACCTGAACAACGGTCGCTACCTCGAAATCGATTATGGCGGCATCTTTAAGGGCACGGCGGTGGTGGATAATGCCGAGATCGCCGGCACCTTCGATGGCAATTTGACGGTGCACAACCGCCTCGCCATCCACGCCTCCGGACTGGTGAGCGGCCAGATACGCTATGGCCAATTAGAGGTCGAGCGTGGCGGGCGGGTGAACGGCCAAGCTGACCATGACGGTAAAAACCGCGAAGCCGACCTGCAGCCAGTCGGCGAAGACGACCAGGAAATCACATTTGCAGACTCGACGTTCTTGCCTGAAACAGATTGATGGCACGACGCTCGAACGGCATCCGGCCGGCTCGGGCAGGCACCGTAGCGCTTGCGCTGAGCTTGGTTGTCCTCTCTGCGTGCGGCGCACCGGGCGACACTGCGCGCGATAATAAATCCCAGCCACCAAGCGCAACGGTGGAACCGTCATCCGAAGCACCGTCTTCAAGCGCAGTGCTCGATCCGCTGGCGCCAGAACAAGCCCTCGAGCTACCCACCTCCTCGAGCCAGAAAACCGCCCGCGCGTCGGTCGCGCCGATCAATGACAATCCGGATCAACTGATGGGTCTGGCGCCGCGCGCCGTCAGCCACTTGTTGGGTCCGCCCTCCCTGTTGCGGACGGAAGCGCCGGCCCAGGTCTGGCAGTACACGGCGGCAGATTGCGTGCTCGACATTTATCTCTACGCAGAAGACGAAACGCCCGATAGATCACGCGTGACCTATTACGAAATCCGCAGAACCGATTCTCCCGGGAGTGGCGTGCGCGCCTGCTTCGCCGACATAATCTCGCGCCGCGATCTGGCGGCAGGCGCCACTCCGGAATCCTGATAGTCGCCGCGCGCAGCGTGCGCGCCGGCGTAGGCTAGGCTTTGGTTTTTTGTTTGAAGGCACATAATTCGCGCACCACACAGTCCGGACATTCGGGTGCCCGGGCTTTGCAAACATGGCGCCCGAATAGAATAAGCCAGTGATGAGCGTGCTGAAGATATTCCTCCGGCACGATCTTGTAGAGCTTTTGCTCGACCTGATCGGGCGTTTTGCCGGGCGCCAAGCCAGAGCGGTTCGAAACCCGGAAGACATGCGTATCGACGGCGATGGTAGGCTGACCGAACACCGTGTTGAGAACCACGCCCGCGGTCTTGCGCCCGACTCCGGGCAAGGCTTCGAGTTGCGAGCGTTCGTCGGGGACCAGGCTGTTGTGGCGCTCGATCAGCATCCCGCTCAACGCGATGATGTTTTTAGCCTTGGCATTGTAGAGGCCGATGGTGCGGATATGCGTCTTAAGCGCGGCTTCGCCCAAGGCTACCATTTTCTCCGGCGTGTCGACGGCGGTAAAAAGGCTTTTTGTCGCTTTGTTGACACCAGCGTCGGTAGCTTGCGCAGACAACACGACTGCGACCAAAAGCGTGAAAGGATTTTTAAAATTGAGCTCGGTCTCCGGCACCGGAATACGTTTGGCCAGCCGTTTCATGAACTCCGTAGCATTGCTCTTTTTCATAAGCCCTGAGAATAGTTGGGCCGGGCGGGTTAAACTAGAGAATAGAATAGGGTTGAACCGATTAAAGCGACCGCCGTGGCGCACTGATATGAAATTGCTCGTGACTTCGCTGCTGATTGCCGCCTGCGCGGCGTTGACGCCGCTTGCCGGTGCGCGCGCCGGCTTGAGCGAAGGGCGCGCGGCCTACGCACAAGGCGACTTCACCGCAGCCTTGGCGGAGATAATGCCACTTGCTGAAGCCGGCGAGCCGAACGCCCAGCGCCTGCTCGGCGTCATGTACCGCCAGGGCCAGGGCGTCACCAAGGATGGGGAGCGCGCGCTTTACTGGACGCAACAGGCGGTCGCGCAGGGCAACGTTGCGGCCCAGTTCAATCTTGCCAATATGTATGAAGCCGGCGATATCGTGGCAAAGAATTTTGCTCTCGCGGCAAAATATTACTATGCCGCCGCAAGCGCCGGCATTCCGCTGGCGCAGTACCGCCTGGGCGCATTTTATCTCGAAGGCCTGGGCGGCACCACCGATGCGGTGCTCGCTTTCGTATGGTATTCGCGCGCCGCTGCCAATGAACGGTCCGGCGCGCTCGCGGCCCATGCGGCGAAAGCCCGCGATAAGATCGCCGGCAAGCTCAGCGATAGTGAAAAGGCACGCGGCGCGACGCTGTTGAATAAAGCGGCGCAAGGTTCTGGCGGCAAATCTGAAGCGGCACACCAACAGCGCAAGCAATCAACCGGCACCGGCTTTATCGTCAGCGCCGACGGCTATGTTCTCACCAACAATCACGTCGTGGCCGGTTGCAGCGAAGTGCATATCAAGCCCCTGGTCGTGCCGGTCATCGCGCAAGACGCCGGGCTCGATCTTGCGTTGCTCAAGGTGGGTGCGAAGTTCAAACGCTTTGCGACATTCCGTGACGGTGATATCCGCAAGGGCGAAACCGTTGTGGTGGCGGACTTTCCCTTGCCCGGTGTGCTCGCCTCCGATCTCAAGATCACCACCGGAACGGTGAGCGGCTTGGCAGGGCCGGGCAATAATAAAACCCTCATGCAGCTCTCTGCGCCGGTGCAAAAGGGCAATAGCGGTGGACCGCTCCTGGATCTGTCGGGCCATGTGGTGGGCGTGGTAATGGGCAAGCTGGACGCACTGAAACTGGCTCGCGCCACCGGTGATATTCCGCAAAACGTCAATTTCGCCATCAAGGGCGCCTTGGCCCGGGATTTCATGGCCGCCAACAGCGTCGACGCGGTCTCGGCGCCGTCGGAAACCGATCTGCCGGCGGCAGATGTGGCCGAACGCGCGCAGTTCTACACGGCATTAATCGAATGCTGGAAATAGGCGGCGGCTGACGGAATGACGCAAAACGGTGAGCCTCAGCCCGGCCTCCAGCAGCGCGACGGTCAAACCGAAATCCGCAGCGCCGCGGAACGCAACGACAGCGAGACAGGGCCGCTTCTTTTCGATGCCGTGTTCGAGCCGCATCGCTCGCTGTCGCGCTCCGGCTTCTTCGTGGTGATCCTCTGTGTCGGGATTATCACCCTCGGCTTCGGCATCTTTTTTCTGGCCATGGGCGCATGGCCGGTTTTCGGATTTCTTGGGCTCGATCTTTTTCTGCTGTGGCTGGCGATCAAGCTAAACGCCCGCGCCCGCAAGATCGTCGAGCGCATCCGTGTGACGCCGGAAGAAGTTGTGGTGACGCGGTCTGGGCCACGCGGCGGCGAGAGCTGGAGTTTTAATCCTTACTGGATAAATGTCACCGTCAGTGAATTGGCAACCGGAAAGGGCGAACTCCGTCTCTCCTCGCACGGCTTTTCGCTCAGCCTCGGCGCGTTTCTCTTGCCCGCCGAGCGCCAGGAAATTGCCGAGGCGCTGAAAAAGGCGCTAGCGGACATGGGCCGGATTAGCTGAGCGCGGAGAATTCCAGGACATCCGCCATGGTGTAAAGGCCGGGCGGTTTACCATCTGTCCAGGCCGCAGCGCGCAGCGCGCCGCGTGCATAAGTCTGTCGGCTGGCGGCCTTATGGGTCAATTCCAGACGCTCTCCATCGGCGGCAAATATCACGCTGTGATCGCCAACCACATCGCCGCCGCGCAGCGCGGCAAAACCGATCGCGCCACGTTTGCGTGGGCCAGTGACGCCATCGCGCCCGCGCTCTGCCACTGCGTCGAGGGTGACGCCGCGGCCTTGCGCCACCGCCCGCCCCAGGCCAAGCGCGGTGCCGGACGGTGCATCGACCTTGTGGCGGTGATGCATCTCGACGATCTCGACATCGTAGGCATCATCGAGAAGAGCGGCGGCCTGTTCCGCCAGACGCATCAGCAAATTGACGCAGAGGCTCATATTCGGTGCCTGGACAATTGCCGTCTTTTGTCCAGCCTTCTCCAGCGCCTGCTGGTGCGTGGCGTCGAGACCGGTTGTGCCGATAATCAGCGCCGTACCGTGGCGCGCGGCGCATTGGCTGTGACCCTCCGTGGCGCCCGGCAGGGTAAAGTCGAGCACCGCGTCGCTCGCCGCGAACAGCGCATCGGTATCCGACTTGACCGGCACGGCCAATGTCGCCAGCCCGGCCAACTCACCGGCGTCACGCCCGAGCATCGGGTGTCCGGCAATCTCGCTCGCCGCCACCAGACTAAAGCCCGGGGTATCGCACACCTCGCGAATGAGGACGCCGCCCATTTTTCCAGCCGCGCCGGTTACGCCGATATTGATGTTACCTGTTTCCGCCATGCCGCCCTCGTCTGTTTGCTACGGCAAAAAAACACAAAGCCGCGCGCACACCAAGCGCTATTCGATTGCCGGCGGCGAAATGGGGCACGACCCGCGCGGCGGATGCGGTATCAGTCTTTAAGGTCTTCCCAGATATCCCTGACCTTGGAGAAGAAACCGTCCGATTGTGGACTGGTGCTCTTGGTGCCAAGAGGATCGAACTGCTTGAGCAATTCTTTTTGTTTCTTGTTCAGATTAACCGGCGTCTCGACCGCTACGTGGATATACATATCACCAGAGGAGCCGCCTCTCAGTGCCGGCATACCCTTAGACCTCAGACGAAACTGGTGGCCATTCTGAGTGCCCGATGGAACGGTGACACGCGCTCGGCCACCGCCCAAAGTCGGCACATCGATCGAGCCGCCGAGGGTCGCCGAGATCATCGGAATCGGCACCTCGCAATAGAGATTCATCGCGTCGCGCTGAAACAGGGTATGCGGCTGGACCGTAATAAATATGTAGAGATCGCCAGCCGGTGCGCCGCGGGCGCCCGCTTCGCCTTCGCCGGCAAGGCGGATACGTGTGCCGTTTTCAACGCCGGCCGGAATGTTGACTGATAGCGTCTTATCCTTTTGCACCCGCCCGGCACCGCGGCACTTGTTGCACGGATCAGCGATCACGGTGCCCGAGCCCTGGCAAGTAGGGCAGGTCCGTTCGATGGTGAAAAAGCCTTGCTGCGCGCGAACCTTGCCAACCCCACCGCAGGCGCCGCAAATCGTCGGTTTGGTACCTTCCTTCGCGCCCGTTCCGGAGCAGCCTTCACAGCTTACAGACGTCGCGGCCTGAACTTTGGCTTGCTTGCCGCCAAAGGCATCTTCCAGGTTGATTTCCATGTTGTAGCGCAGGTCGGCGCCGCGCGCCGGGCCGCGTCGTCCGCCGCGCCGCCCGCCGCCCATGAAATCGCCAAATAAATCGTCGAACACGTCAGAGAAACTGGAGCGGAAATCGAAATCGCCGGCGGCACCGCCAGCGCCACCTTCGAACGCCGCATGGCCATACTGGTTATAGGCTTCGCGCTTCTGCGGATCGGACAGCACGCTATAGGCTTCAGAGAGTTCTTTAAACTTTGCTTCCGCTGCCGCGTCATCCGGATTGCGGTCCGGATGATATTTCATCGCCAGCGTGCGGTACGCTTTCTTAAGCTCATCCGCGGCGACATCGCGGGCAACTCCAAGCGTTTCGTAAAAATCTTGTTTGGCCATCGGATCCTCAGCGACCGGCAAAGCGGCACTCGCCGCCGCAAAACTGCGGCGGCGTTGTCGATAAAATATGCATGATTGGCGTCACCGGGGTAGAGCGGATTAGTTGGAGCGCTGGTTCTTGTCCTCGTCGTCCAACTCCTCGAACTCCGCATCAACCACATTGTCGGCTTGCGGCGCGTCTTCATCTCCGGCCTCACCGGACGGATCCGACCCCATGCCTTCACCCATACCATCCGCCATGCCGGCTTCTGCGCCGCCGGCATCTTTATACACAGCTTCGCCGAGCTTCATCGACGCCTGACCGAGCTGTTCCATCTTGGCGGCAATCTCGGCCGCATCCTCGCTGGCGAGCACGCCCTGCACCTCCGCGATTTGCGCTTCGATTTCGCTTTTCTCTTCCTCGCTGATCTTATCGCCATGCTCATCCAGCATCTTCTGGACGCTATGAATCATGGCTTCAGCGTGGTTGCGCGCTTCGACCAAGGCCTTGCGAGACTTATCCTCCTCGGCATGTGCTTCCGCGTCATGCACCATGCGGTCGATCTCTTCGTCGTCGAGACCGCCCGAAGCCTGGATGCGAATCTGCTGTTCCTTGGCTGTGGCCTTGTCTTTGGCCGATACATTCACGATGCCGTTGGCGTCAATATCGAACGTCACTACGATTTGCGGCACGCCGCGCTGCGACGGCGGTATACCGACCAGATCAAACTGGCCGAGCAACTTGTTGTCCGCCGCCATCTCACGTTCGCCCTGGAAGACACGAATGGTGACCGCCGACTGACCGTCCTCGGCGGTGGAAAAGACTTGGCTCTTTTTAGTCGGGATGGTCGTGTTGCGGTCGATTAAGCGGGTGAACACACCGCCCAATGTTTCGATGCCGAGCGACAGCGGCGTGACATCGAGCAACAACACATCCTTCACGTCGCCCTGCAAAACACCGGCCTGAATCGCTGCGCCAACGGCGACGACCTCGTCCGGGTTAACGCTCTTATTGGGCTCGCGACCAAAGAAATTCTTCACCGTCTCGATCACTTTGGGCATGCGTGTCATGCCGCCGACAAGAATCACTTCGTCGATCTCACCCGGCGACAGGCCTGCATCCTTGAGCGCCGCCTTGCACGGATCGATTGTCCGGTTGATGAGATCTTCGACGATGGCTTCGAGTTTGGAGCGCGTCACCTTCATCGTCAGATGCTTGGGCCCGTTCGAGTCAGCAGTGATGAAAGGCAGATTAATTTCCGTCTGCACGGCGCTCGACAGCTCGATCTTGGCTTTTTCGGCCGCTTCCTTCAAACGCTGCAAAGCGAGTTTGTCCTCGCGCAGGTCGATACCGTTTTCTTTCTTGAACTCGTCCGCCAGATAGGCCAGCAGACGCATGTCGAAGTCCTCGCCGCCGAGGAATGTATCGCCATTGGTCGATTTCACTTCGAAAACGCCGTCGCCAATTTCCAGAACGGAAACGTCAAACGTGCCGCCGCCGAGGTCGAAAACGGCAATCGTCCCACTTTCCTTGCGGTCGAGTCCGTAGGCGAGCGCCGCGGCGGTCGGTTCGTTGATGATGCGCAGCACTTCAAGGCCGGCGATTTGACCAGCGTCCTTGGTCGCTTGACGTTGCGAATCGTTGAAGTATGCCGGCACCGTAATCACCGCTTGGGAAATCGTCTCACCGAGGTTGGATTCGACGGTTTCTTTCATCTTTTGCAGAATGAAAGCGCTGATTTGGCTCGGTGAATAAGTTTCGCCGCGCGCCGAAACCCAAGCATCGGCATTGCCGTGATCGATGATTGAATAGGGCACCATCTTGATGTCTTTTTGCGTCATCGGGTCCTTGAAGGCGCGTCCGATAAGCCGCTTGATGGCGAAAATTGTGTTTTCCGGGTTGGTGACCCCTTGGCGCTTGGCCGGTTGGCCGACCAGCCGCTCGCCGTCCTCGGTAAAAGCGACGATCGATGGGGTGGTGCGCCCGCCCTCCGAATTTTCGACCACGCGGGGCTCAGAGCCCTCCATGATCGCCACACAGGAGTTTGTGGTGCCGAGATCGATTCCGATTACTTTACTCATAGTACACCCTCATAATTTTGCAGACCCCGGCGGCCACATGATGCACCGCGTCGGGCCCCATATAGGATTGGGCAAACCGCCGCGTCGGCAGCGGTTCAAGTCGTGAGCATATATTGGTGCCCGCGCGCCCGTCTGCAACCGCCTCCGGCACGTAAATTTGCCGTTACTGCATGATTTCTGTCGATTCGCCCGAATGTCGGGTAAAATACGCCCCTCTAATCCCAGGTATTCGGCCAAATTGCCATAATTAATTGCCTCTCTGGGGAAATTAGGCCGTGGTATCAAGTTTTGCGCCGAGATTCGCCTCTGTATCGTCGGCGCCATTTTCACCGGCATCATCGGCTCCATCGTTCGGCGCGGCGGCGGCCTTGGCGACGCCGACCATCGCCGGGCGCAGCAGACGCTCGCCGATCATGTAGCCGGCTTGCACCACATTAACGATCGTCCCATCGGGCTCGCCGCTGTCCTTCGCTTCAAACATTGCTTGATGCAAATTGTAATCGAATTTTTCGCCCAGCGGATTGACCTGCCGGATACCGTGGCGTTCCAACGCGCTCGCCATCTCGCGCGCCGTCATTTCCACGCCCTCGGCTATGGCTTTTACAATTTCGCTCTCCTCGCGCGCATTTTCCGGGATCGAATCAAGGGCACGCGCCATATTGTCCGATACCGAGAGCATGTCGCGAGCAAAGTTTGCGATGCCGTAGCGGTTGGCATCAGTGACGTCTTTTCTGGCGCGGCGGCGGACATTTTCGGTCTCGGCCAACGCGCGCAGGAGTTGATCCTTTAATTGCGCGGCACTCTCGTCGGCATCCGCTTCATATTCCTCGCTCTCGCCGTCGTCCTGCTCAGCCGGCTCGCAGGGCGCCAGCGCCTCTTCCTCACCGCCGATTTCGATTGGCTCGCTAGATTCGCCGGCTTGTTCGCCGCCGGATTGCCGCTCCTTATCCATCATCTGAACTTCACCTCAGTCTGTCGTTAACTCAAGATTCGCCCGATCACACTCGCGGTGTGATCCACCAACGGGACGATGCGGGCATAATTAATACGCGAGGGCCCAATTACCCCAATCGCGCCGATAAAGCGCGAACTTTTATCGCGATAAGGGGCGACGATCATCGAACACTCGGTATTGTGAAATAATTCGTTTTCGGCGCCGATGAAAATCTGCACGCCTTCGGCGCCCTCCGTGCTTTCCAGCAATTGCACGAAACCTTCCCTGCTGTCGAGCGCTTCGAACAAGCTGCGAATGCGGTCGAGTTCGGCCATTGCCGTCACGTCGTCTAAGAGATTGGCGCGGCCGCGGACGATTAACGTGCCGCTCTCTTTCTTTTCATTGGCCCAGGTGGCGAGGCCCGCTTCCACCACTTTGGTCGATAGTTCATCCAATTGGGCACGATGCTCCAGCAATTCCGCGGAAATATCCGCGCGCACTTCTTCCAGACTGCGCCCGGAAAGCCGGGCGTTGAGATAATTAGCGGCCTCAGTCAGGGCCGATTGCGGCATGTTCTCGGGCAGTTTGATGACACGGTTTTCCACCACTCCGTTCTCGGTCACCATGATGGCAAGCGCCTCGCCATGGCCGAGCGACGCAAACTCAACCTGTTTGAACGGCACGTCCGTCTTGGGCGCGAGCACCAGGCCGGCGCAGCGCGACAGGCCGGATAGTGCTTCCGTTGCCTCGGTGAGCAGTTCCTCTACGGTGCGGCCCGACGCGTTACAAGTGCCCTCGATGCTGGAGCGCTCCTGTTCGGTTAGATTGCCTATTTCCAGCAAACCATCGACAAACAGGCGCAACCCAAGCTGGGTCGGCAGCCGACCAGCGGAAGTGTGCGGCGAAAACAGCAGGCCCGAATCCTCTAAATCCGCCATGACATTGCGGACAGTCGCCGGCGATACCGGTGTCTGGAGGCGCCGCGACAACGTGCGCGAGCCGACCGGCTGACCGGTCTGCATAAATTCTTCGACCAGCCGGCGCAAAACTTCTTGCGACCGACCGTTCATTTCATACAACACATCAGCACGCTTATTTTGTTGCGGATTTTGTCCGTCGCATTTGAATGTAGTGAGCCCTCCGAGCAGCGTCAACGTCACGCCAGACGAATGCCTGACGGATGCTGGACGGACGCCGGTCGCTCGGTTAGGGTCCGCGAAAATCACCAATAAATGGACAGAAATCATGCGCCCATCCGGCAGACGACCCGACGAATTACGCGAAATTTCGCTGCAGCCGAACTACAGCAAACATGCCGAAGGATCCTGTTTGGTCCAGTTCGGCGATACCCATGTGCTGTGCACGGCGAGCGTCGAATCGCGCGTGCCACCATTCCTGCGCAATTCAGGACGGGGCTGGGTAACGGCGGAATATGGCATGCTGCCGCGCGCCACAGGGTCGCGCTCGGGACGTGAAGCCGCACGCGGCAAGCAGGGCGGTCGCACCCACGAAATCCAGCGCCTGATCGGGCGAAGCCTGCGTGCCGTAACCGAGATGACTGGGTTTGGTGAGCGTCAGATTACGCTCGATTGCGATGTTTTACAGGCTGACGGCGGCACGCGCACGGCGGCCATTACCGGCGCCTATGTAGCCCTCCATCAAGCGTTTGAGGGGCTCGTCAAGGCCGGCGAGATCGCCCGCGTTCCGCTTAATGATCAGATCGCGGCGGTGAGTTGCGGCATTTATAAAGGCGCGGCCGTACTCGATCTCGATTACGACGAGGACAGCGTCGCGGATACCGACGCCAATTTCGTTCTCACCGGCGCCGGCGGCATCGTCGAAGTTCAGGGCACCGCCGAGGGCGAGCCATTCAGCGAGGATCAATTCCTTCAGCTCATGGCGCTCGCGAAACAGGGCATAACGCATCTGACAGCGCTACAGCGCGAAACCCTTGGCGGCGGCGGCTGAGTACTGGCGGCGGCGAATATGGCTCGTAAATTTTCAGCCGATCGACTGGTTATTGCTAGCCACAATAGCGGCAAGATCCGTGAAATGGTCGATTTGATGGCGCCTTATGATATCGCGGTGTGCGCCGCCGGCGAGCTCAGCCTCGCCGAGCCGGAGGAAACCGGAACCACCTTTCTTGCCAACGCCGAACTCAAATCCCGCGCTGCGGCAACGGTCTCGGAACTGCCGTCCTTTGCGGATGATTCGGGCCTGGTGGTGCCGGCCCTGGGTGGCCAGCCAGGAATATATTCGGCCCGCTGGGGCGGCCCCGCCCGCGATTTTTACGTTGCCATGGCGCGCGTCGAGGCAGAGCTCACGAAAAGCGACCATGCGGCCGAAGGCGCAGATGCTTATTTCGTCTCGGCGCTCAGTCTGTGCTGGCCAGATGGCCATTGCGAGAACTTCGAAAGCCAAGTGCATGGTAATTTGAGCTTTCCGCCGCGCGGCGAAAACGGCTTTGGCTATGATCCCATTTTTATTCCGGCCGGCTATGACATCACGTTCGGCGAAATGCCGCCTGAGGAAAAACACGCGCTCAGCCACCGCGCGCGGGCGTTCGAGAAACTCGTGGCGGCATGTTTCCCGCGCGATGGTTGAGGCCGGGCGCGCCGCTGGCGCATCGTCTATCGCGCAAGACGAGACGCTTGCGGTTTACGTACACTGGCCGTTCTGCCTCGCCAAATGTCCCTATTGCGACTTTAATTCCCACGTCCGCGACGATGTCGACGATCTGCGCTGGCGCCACGCGCTGTGTGCGGAAATCGATCACGTCGCTGCGGAGGCGCCCGGGCGCAAGGTTACCAGCATTTTTTTCGGCGGCGGCACGCCATCGCTCATGGCGCCGGACACTGTCGCGGCGGTGATCGATCATGTCGGCCGGGCGTGGCGCCTCGATCCGAGCGCGGAAATCACTCTGGAGGCCAACCCGACCTCCGTCGAAGCCAAACGTTTCGCTGCCTATCGCGCCGCCGGCGTCAACCGGCTGTCGCTCGGCGTCCAGGCGCTTGATGATGCGGCGCTCGGCTTTCTCGGGCGCGAGCATAACGCCAGCCAGGCGCGCACCGCGCTCGAACTCGCGCGTCGCACCTTCCCGCGCTTTTCGTTCGATCTCATTTACGCCCTCCCGGAGCAGAGTGCGGCGACGTGGCGGCGCGAATTGGCGGCTGCTCTCGATATGGCCGGGGAGCATATTTCGCTCTATCAACTCACCATCGAAAAGGGTACGCCGTTCTACGCGCGCCATCAGATCGGCGAAATTAAAACGCCGCCCGAAGCACTTGCCGCAGAGCTTTATGACATCACCCAGGAACTCACCGCCGAGGCGGACTACCCGGCCTATGAAGTTTCCAATCATGCCCGGCCCGGCAAGGCCTGCCGCCATAATCTTTCCTACTGGCGTTATGAAGACTATGCCGGCATCGGACCGGGCGCGCATGGCCGCCTGCAGACGGCGGATGCCGGCGCCCGCGCGACGCGCCGCCACGCCAAGCCGGAAACCTGGCTGGACGCCGTGGAGCACGCCGGCCACGGCACCGCCGAAACGCGCCCTCTAGCGGCTGCGGAGCGCGCCGAAGAAATGCTGATGATGGGCTTGCGCCTGCGCGATGGCGTCGATGTGCGGCATTTCAGCGCCCGCACCGGACTCACGTTGGCACAGGCCATCCGGCCCGGCGCCCTGCAACGATTGATGGACGGCGGGTTTCTGGCCTCTGACGATGACACGCTGCGCGCGACGGAAAAAGGACGCACCCTACTCAACAGCGTGTTATCCGATCTTCTCGCCTGAATTAGTTATTCCGCCGTTGAGACATCAAAACGCTCAGGCGGCGGGCTGACCACCACCACCTCATCCCGGCCGATGATTTCGAGAACCGCCAGACCACGCTCCGCCAAGCCGTCGGCGGAAAATCGGAAGATCCCGCCGGCGCCGAGAAATCCACGCCGGCTGGCCAACGAATCGGCGTCAAACGCAGCGCGGCCGGCGCGGCGCGCCAAAGCCGCAGCCAGGGCGGTCGCATCATAAGCGAGTGTGGCAATCCGGTGCGGCGCATAGCCATAGGTATCTTCAAAACGCCCCATAAAGCCGGCACGCGCCTCGGGCGGCGGGCCGACAAACCAGCCGCCGGTAAGCGTTGGCTCACCGAGGGTCTCGGAATTGTCCCACAGGCCAGTGCCCATAAAGCGCACTTTAGCCGGGTCAATATCATAATAGGGCAGCAGCGGAACGACCTGTCTCAGGCTTTCGCCGCCGTCGGGCAGCAACAAAGCATCAAACGGTACATCACCCAACGTATCCAAACCCTCAAGGCGGCGCAGGGCGTGTTTCGATATTTCGTCGTCGCGTTGGCGAAGGGCGTTGCGTTGCGCCACCAAAGCGCCATGCCGACGGTCGTAATTGGCCAGGCTGCGCACCACCTCACTAGCATCGGACGCATCGGACGCATAAAACGCCACGCGCGTAACATCGCCGCCAACAACCGCCACCGCCCGACGGGTTTGCCCTGCCACCGCACGGCCATAGGGCGTACTCGGCGCCAAAACGGCAATCCGCGTCAAGCCGCTTTCATGCGCGAAGGCGACCAAGCGGTCGATCTGCTGACGCGATGTATGGCCGAGCAGGTAAACGCCGTCGCCGGCCACTTCAGCGTCGGTGGAAAAGGCGACCACATTGATCCCAGCGGCGCGCGCTTGCGGTGTTACGGCGACCACTTCCTCGCTGAGCAACGGGCCGAGAAGAAGCGTCGCACCGCCCGCCAACAGGTCTTCCGCGGCGCGCGCTGCACCAGCCACAGTGCCGCCGGTATCGCGTGGTTGCAGCATGAAATCCGCGTCCGCGACATCGAACAAAGCCAATTGCGCGGCGTCGAGAAGCGCCGCCCCTTCGCGCGCCAACGGCCCGCTAAGTGGCAACAGCAATCCGACTTTAACCTCGGTGTTATCGACCAGCGGCGTTTGTTCTATTTCGGCCGTCGCGATCTCGGGTATCACTGCAAGCGTAAGCTCTTCGCTCTCCGCAATACTCTCGTCCTCGGCAGGCACGGGCTCAACAGGCCGGTCTGTACTGGCCGCATCTTCCTGCGTTGCACTCGCCTGTTCGCTGGCAGGAGAGGTTTTGTCCTCAGCGCTGCGCGAGGGTAAACTCTGCGACTGACAAGCGGCCAGAATAAACGAGAGTGCGATCACTATAGCCAAACGTCGCGTTCGCATGCTCAAAACTGGGTACCTCGTGACAAATGTGTCTCAACCGACAGCAGCCTAATTGAGGCGGCCATGCGAAGTAAACCGACATCGAAATTGCGCCCGGGGCTCTACATCGTCGCCACGCCGATCGGCAATATGGACGATATCTCGCTGCGGGCACTCGATCTTCTTGCCGCTGTCGACCGCATCGCCTGCGAGGATACTCGTCACACCCGCCATCTGCTTGAGCGACACGGCATCGAAGCGCGATTGCTGCCCTACCATGAGCATAATGCCGAGCATATGCGCCCCGCGATCATGGCTCGGCTCACTCACGGCGAAACCCTTGCCTTGGTGTCGGATGCCGGAACGCCGCTTATCTCCGATCCGGGCTACAAGCTGGTGCGCAAGGCGATCGCGTCCGGCATCTATGTTTCGGCCGTGCCCGGGGCAAGCGCCGCGCTCATGGCCCTGACGCTCTCGGGCCTACCCAGCAACAATTTTATGTTCGCCGGATTCCTGCCGCCGAAATCCGGCGCACGGCGGAAAGCGCTCGGCGACTTGGCGACAATCAACACAACATTGATATTCTTCGAATCGCCACGCCGGCTCGCAGCCAGCCTCACCGATATGGCCGCGGTTCTCGGCACGCGCGACTGTGCCGTGGCGCGTGAAATGACGAAGCTTCACGAAGAATTCGTACGCGGCGATCTGGCCCAATTGGCAGCGCATTATGCAGAAAGCGGCGCGCCCAAAGGCGAAGTTGTGGTGGTGATTGGGCCGCCATTGGCGGCGCCGGATTATTCCGAGGAATATCTCGAAGCCCGTCTAGCAGACTTGTTGCAATCGGCCAGCGTGCGTGACGCAGCCGCCCAACTTGCTGCGGAAACGGGTTTGGCGCGGCGTGAGCTTTATGCGCTGGCCGTGCGTATCAGCAGCGGAAAAAAATGAGCGAGCGGCGGCGCGCGTATAAACGCGGCCATGCAGCCGAGCGGCGCTGTTCGTTGCTCCTGCGCTGCACTGGCTGGCGTATCCTGGCACGGCGCTACCGCACGCCGGTCGGTGAGATCGACTTGATCGCCAAGCGCGGCAATATCGTCGCCGCAATCGAAATCAAGGCGCGCCGCACCCTCACCGAGGCGCTTGAGGCGGTGACTCCCCGCCAACAGCGGCGGATCGAGCGGGCGGCAGCGGCCTTCTTGTCCCACCATCCGAAATGGAGCAATCTGGGCTTTCGATTCGATGTCATGGCAGTAACGCCATGGCGCCTGCCGAAACATGTGACGGACGCGTGGCGGCCAGAAGTGGAATAGGCTTGCAGCAGCAAATATATGAAATCCGATGGGGATCGTGATAATGCCAAAGAACGATAATCCAATCAGCACGCTGGCGGTGGCATCGTGGCGCGCCCGTCCGCGTAAGGTTCTGCTCATCCTGCTACTGATTGGCGGCTTGCCGTTGAGCGGCTGCGGCTCTCTTCTTGTCGGTGCGGCGACCACCGGTGGTGCTGTCGCAGTTCAGGAACGCTCGATCGGCGACGCGGTCGATGATCTGACCATCCGCGCCGAACTCAACCAGCTGTTTTTTGAAGATAATGTCGACCTGCTTCAGAGCGTGTCCTTCAATGTGATCGAAGGCCGTGTGCTTTTAAAAGGCGCGGTAAAAAAGCAGGAGGATAGAATTCACGCGCTGGAACTCGCGTGGAAAGCAAGCGGCGTGCGCGAAGTCATTAATGAAATCCAAGTGACCGACCAGGGTGGCATCGTCAATTACGCGCGCGATACCTGGATCTCAACCCAGCTCAGGGCGGAGATCCTGTTCGACAAAGACGTTCTGTCGATCAACTACAATTTGGAAACGGTCAACGGCGTCATCTATCTCGTCGGGATCGCTCAGGACCAAGCGGAGTTGGACAAAGTGGTCGACCATGCGCGGCGTATTGAGAACGTCAAGCAAGTGGTGAGCCATGTCGTCATGCGCGATGATCCGCGTCGGGCGGCGGGGCCGTGAACAGCAAACGCGGCCATATGGCGACGCTCAAGCGCATCGGCCGATTGCCGGATAATCGCATCGACCTCGCCGAGGCAGCGCTAATTCTAGGTGCGCTCGACCGCCCCGGCGTGGCGCTCGAGCCGTATCATGAACATTTGTCGAAGCTCGCGGCGGAAGCGCGCAAAACGTCCGACGATCACGATTTCCTGGAGACACGCACGGCGTCGATTAACCGGCTGATGTTTGAAACGCATGGCTATAAAGGAGATATCGAGACCTACGACAATCCGGAAAACGCCAATTTGCTGGATGTGATTGACAAACGTGCCGGGCTGCCGGTCAGCATTGGCATACTCTATGTTCATGCTGCCCGCGCTAGCGGCTGCGATATCACAGGCCTCGCGTTTCCGGGCCATTTTCTGCTGCGTGCCACTGACGGCGCGGCGCGCATCATCATCGATCCGTTTCACGGCGGCCAAGCCCTTGAAGCGGGGCATCTACGCGATTTGCTGAAACAATTCATGGGCGCCGACGCCGAGCTCACGCCGCGCCATCATGCACCCGTCGGCAACCGCGATATTTTATTGCGGCTGCAAAACAACATCAAAGGGCGGGCGCTTAAGGCCAACGACACATCACGTGCTAGCGAGATACTTGAGCGCATGGCGCTATTGGCGCCGGAAGTCGCTTCCGTGTGGCAGGAGCTGGGCGTTCTTTCGGTGCAGACCGGAAATTTGCGCCGGGCCGTGATCGCCCTCGAAACCTTCCTTGATTTATCGCCGTCACAAGATGATGAACAGGAAGTGGAATTCCTGTTGAAACAAATTAAGTCGAGTCTAAATTAGATGAGCTTTGCGGTCGCCATCCAAATGGATGCCATGGACAGCATCGACATTGCTGGCGACAGCACTTTCGCCCTGGCCCTAGAGGGGCAGGCGCGCGGCCATGCCCTGTTTCATTATTTGCCGGCCGATCTCTCCTTGAAACAGGGCCGTGTGATCGCCCGCGCGCGGCCGCTCCAAGTCCGCCCCGAGGTCGGAAATCATTACACATTGGGCGAAGCGGAATTGCTCGATTTGGCGACTTTGGATGTGGTGCTGATGCGGCAGGACCCGCCGTTCGACATGTCCTATATCACCGCCACACATCTGCTGGAGCATATTCATCCCGGGACGCTGGTGGTCAACGACCCGGTGCATGTACGCAACGCACCAGAGAAGCTATTCGTCACCCATTTCGAAAATGTTATGCCGCCGACCTTGATCACCTGCGACGCGGCATTGGTCCATGAATTTCGCGCGGAATATTCGGACATTATCGTTAAGCCGCTGTTCGGCAACGGCGGTGCCGGCGTGTTTCATATCGGGCCCGACGACGAAAATCTCAACGCGCTACTGGAAATGTTCACTGGCCTCTACCGCGAGCCAATCATCGTGCAAAAATATCTGCCGGAAGTCCGCCAAGGCGACAAACGCATTATTTTGGTTGATGGCGTCGCCGCCGGCGCGGTCAGCCGCGTGCCAGCCGCCGGCGAGGCGCGGGCCAATCTCCATGTTGGCGCGCGCGCCGAGAAAACCGAACTCACCCCGCGCGAGCAGAAAATCTGCACCGCCATCGGCCCAGCTCTGCGCGAAAGAGGTTTGATTTTCGTTGGTATCGACGTCATCGGAGATTTTCTGACCGAGATCAACGTGACCTCACCGACCGGTATTATGGAGATCAACCGGCTTGACGATGCGCGCCTTGATGCGCTTGTTTGGGACGCCATCGAGGCGCGTATAGGCGCCCGTGAGGGATAACAAAACCAGCGGGACAATCGCTGCTATTTTTTGTGGAGACAGCACATGACCAAAGCCATACGCCTCTATGAACAGGGCGGACCGGAAGTTCTAAAATATGAGGATGTCGATGTGCCAGCACCGGGTGCCGGCGAGGCGCAAGTGCGCCATGAAGCGATCGGCCTTAATTATATCGACGTCTATCTACGCTCCGGCCTCTATCCTCTGCCGCAACTGCCCTGGACCATCGGCATGGAAGGCGCCGGCGTGGTCGAGGCAATCGGCGAGGGCGTCAGCGAGGTCGCGGTCGGAGACCGGGTCGCCTATGCGGCGCCGCCGCCGCCGGGCGCCTATGCGGACGCGCGCAACATGGCGGCTCAATATCTGGTCAAATTACCGGACGTTATTTCCTTCGAACAGGGCGCTGCGATGATGCTGCAGGGCATGACCGTGGAATATTTGATCCGCCGCACATATCCGGTGAAGGCCGGTGAAATCGTGCTGGTTCATGCCGCGGCCGGCGGTGTCGGGCTGATTCAGTGCCAATGGCTCGACCATCTCGGCGTGACAGTAATCGGCACCGTCGGCAGCGCCGAAAAGGCCGCCCTGGCGAAAGCCCATGGCTGCCACCATACAATCAATTACCGCAGCGATGATTGGGTGTCGCAGGTCAAGGAATTGACCAATGGCGAGGGTGTGCCGGTGGTCTATGATTCCGTCTGCAACGACACCTTTCAGGGCTCGCTGGAATGTCTGAAGCGCCTTGGCATGATGGTCAATTTCGGCCAGGCGTCGGGTCCCTACAATGAATTCCACACCGGCTTGCTGGCGCCGAAATCGCTCTACCTCACACGCCCGACTCTGTTCGCCTACAACGCAACGCGGGCGGAATTGGAAGCCTCCGCCGCGGCCCTGTTCGAGGTTGTCGTAAGCGGTGCCGTCAAAATCAAAGTCAATCAAACCTATCCGCTGGCCGAGGCCGCGCAGGCCCACCGTGATTTGGAAGCGCGCAAGACCACGGGATCAACAATCCTCGTGCCGTGACCACATCGGATAAACCGGCCCCGCCGGCTCCGTCGACTGGCCTGGAGGCCGAATACAATATCCGCGCCCGTCATCCCGATCATCAAAGCGTGCGCAATGGCTGGGCGACGGCAAGCGTTGCGGCAAAAGCCAGTCTCGATTGGTTGGAGGACCTGCGCTACGGCGCCGCGCCGCGCCGCGCCAACAGCTCGATTTATTTCCGGCGCGTGCCGCCGCAAGCCCGCTGCTGATTTTCATTCATGGCGGCTATTGGCGCTCCAACGGAAAGACCAACTGTGGCTTCATCGCGGCACCCGTCATCGCCCATGGCGGCGCGCTGGCCAACATCAATTACGGCCTGGCGCCAGATACCCCGATGGGCGATATCATCGCGCATGCCCGCGATGCCGTCGCCTGGCTCTAAAACAATGCAACGGCGGGTAATTTCGACCGCGCGCGAATCTATGTTTCCGGCCATTCCGCTGGCGGCCATCTTGCGGCGGAGCTGGTCGCGACGGACTGGCAG
>Ga0114993_10000521_pt1 | contig 44533 bp, 43 predicted proteins | sample ArcticOcean_MG_C_FD_87042 | JGI IMG/M metagenome (GOLD analysis project Ga0114993, IMG submission 87042) | Marine microbial communities from western Arctic Ocean - ArcticOcean_MG_CB2_150 | ecosystem: Environmental > Aquatic > Marine > Oceanic | place: Arctic Ocean: Canada Basin | collected...
CGCAGATTGATAACCATCTGGTGATAAGGAGAGGGAACGATGAGAGCATTGTTGTCCCAGGCGAGAACAAGGATCCAATCACCGAAGTCGAGGAAGAGGAGTTTAACGATTCGTTGATTCGCAATCGAATTGTCCTGGATACGACCGGCAATTCACCGAGTGAAACCTTTATAGATTTTTCCCAGCAGATCGAAAGTAAACTTACACCCAAAGACCATAATCGTTTAGTAACCGGATGAAAGCGATTGTAACAGCTAGACCCGGAAATTTTGGTCTGGTTGAAAGGCCGGTCCCTGAACCTGCTGAGGATGAAGTCCGAATAAAGATAGCGAACGCAGGAATTTGCCGGAATGATTTGCGAATCCAAAAAGGAATTCACGAGTCAATAAGTTATCCACTTATACCCGGTCATCAATTTTCAGGTGTGGTTGACACCTGTGGCCCAGCGGTCAAATTTGCTAAACCGGGAGATAAAGCTGCGGTTCATTCCTATGTCGTATGCGGGCAGTGCGGAGCTTGCCGCGTCGGGGACACCCATTATTGTGATACATTAAAAACCCTTGGTTTTACTCTCGACGGCGGCTTTGCTCAATACTGTGTTCTCCCCGAGAGAAATCTATTTAAGCTTCCCGATAACGTGAATCTACTCGAGGGAGCGATGGTCGAAAACCTGGCTAATGCAGTCGCGGTGATTGGTCAGTCCAATCTCCAGACGGGTGAGAGCGTGGCAATCATCGGAGCGACCCCTATTGGGCTATTGGCGCTGCAGGTCGCGCGGTTATCTTCACCTTCAAAAATCGTTTTAGTCGGGAGTGGGAGTAATCGATTAAGATTGGGTCAGGACCTGGGTGCGGATCATATTATCGATTTAAATAAGAGTGGGTACGCTGAAGATCTTAAAGAAATTATTAAAGGTTTCGACGTCGTCATCGTATGCGGAAAAACGAAAAACGAACTAAAACTCGCCATGGATATCGCCGGGTGGCGCGGGCGGATTGTCGTTGAAGGGCATTATGATCCGGATGTCGAAATTAGTTTTTCACCCTTTAAGCTCCTGGTGGAACAAGCGGTGAGTCTTCAGGCAAACTGTGGCTGGCTGACTCCCGATTTTCATCGCGCACTCCATTTACTGGAGCGAGAAGAAATTAATGTTAAATCTATTATCACTCACACTTTTCCATTGGAGGATTGGGAAAAAGGGTTTAATGTTTTACCCGATGGGGAGAATCAATCCATTCAAGTGATGTTGAGTATGTAATCCTTAACTAAACAACGCAAAAAACAAAAAGAAATATTAAAATGTTTATAAATTTATCACCTGGGGCATTAGGCTTGAAAGCCAACCTGTCGGAGACGATTCGACTCGCGAAGGATAACGGTTTCGAAGGGATTGATCTACCACTCGAGGAGGTTGCGGCTCTCCCGCATCCAGAGCAAGCCGCTGAACAAATACAAGCAGCTGGACTTCAATGTGGTGGATTTTCTCTCCCCGTCAATTACCTCAAGGACGATGCGACGTATGACGCGGACATGGCTCGCCTCGAAAAATGGCTACCCCTCGTGCAGCAAATCGGGTGCACCCGTTGTTACACTCCCATCAGGCCAGGTAGTGATGAATTAGATTATAGCGCTTATTTTGACCTGCATGTCAGACGACTGAAACCCATAGCAGCTCTTCTGGCAGAGCACGAAGTCCGTTTTGGCCTGGAATTTATTGGACCCAAAACACTGCGCGATGAGATGCGCCATACTTTTATTTACACGATCGGCGGGATGCTGGAGTTATGTAATGCAATCGCCGTAGACCCTCAGGATAATAAAGAGCGGATTGGTGTTCTGCTTGATAGCTATCACTGGTGGACGAGTGGGGCGACAGAGTCAGACCTGCTGGATTTGCTTAACAATGATAATATCGTCTACGTTCACGTTAATGACGGCCGGTCCGGCCGCAGCCGTGATGAACAGATGGATCTTGAAAGGGAGCTGCCCTGTGAGAGCGGACTGATTGATGCAGCCACATTCATGCGCTGTCTCAAGAAACTGAATTACGATGGTCCTTTGACGGCTGAGCCCTTTCTACCGGAGTTGGCTGAAATGAACATCGACGCGGCCGTCGAACGTACTGCCCAAACGATACGGCGAATGATGGCAACTGCTTAAGCAAACGATACCTGGGATCTATGTCCAAAATTACAGGTTCACTGGGAATTGGTATCATAGGCACCGGGGGTATGGGGGGGCGCCATGCCGGTAATATTTACCAGAGAATAAAGGGTGCGCATCTCGCGTGCGTGTTTGATATTATTGAGGAAAGGGCGAGCGCAATTGCATCCGCATGCGGCAATGCACCCCTGTTTCTTCCGCGGAAAACCTGATTACGGATGAGAGTGTCGACGCGGTAATCATCGCAACACCTGATGAGACGCACGCGGCAATTACTTTAACCTGTATTGAGGAGCGTAAACCCGTACTTTGCGAGAAACCTCTAGCCACCGCCATCACGGACGCACGCAAGGTGATTGAAGCTGAATGCGCAGCACAAAGAAGGTTAGTCATGGTCGGATTTATGCGTCGTTTCGATTCTCCACACCTCGCGCTCAAAGAAGCTATTGATCGCGGAGAAATTGGCAGACCCAAACTTTTCAAGGGCGTCCATCGCAACAGTGAGGCACCATCCGATTTCAAACGAGAGACACTGTTTTACCAATCGGCTATCCATGATATCGACTCGATGCGCTGGCTTATGAAGAGTGAAGTAGAAGAGGTCACTGTTCGGGGAGCACATGTAGACCCGAAGGTCGATGCAAACGCAAGGGATATGGCACTGATTACGCTGTCATTGCGCGGTGGTGGATTAGCTACAATCGAAGCCTATGTTTCAGCGAGTTATGGGTATGAAGTGTCAGCGGAAGTGGTCGGCGATGAAGGGACGATTATTCCCACTCAGCCCGATCAAGTTCTTATACGAACAAAAGGAGCCCGCTTAGTTAAAGTCCCTGAGGAATGGTTGGCTCGTTTTGATTTGGCTTACATTAATGAATTGAATCATTGGGTGAAATCCCTGATGGAAGAAACGACAGTGGGTGCGAATGCCTGGGATGGGTACACGGCGTTACTTGTTGCCGATGCCTGCATTCAATCACTGAACTCGGGACAACCCGTTAGAGTTTCAATACCTGAGAAACCAGAGATTTATCATTAATTAAGGGGAAGAATAAATCTCCGGATAATGACAGATCACACGAGAGGAAAAAGACGTCAGTTGGTATAGCACTATACTAAGCATTTAATAAGCGAATATATCGAAAATAGTCAGTGCTTACCCTGCGATTTCGCTTTCATCTTTGAGCATGCGTATAGTTTGACGAAAAGCATCGACCGTTGTTTTCCTGTCCTCGTCAGTGTGAACGGCAGAGACCGGTGCTCCCGGCCAAGACTGAATTTCAACGCCGTGTAAAAGTAAACCGACCCGTAATTTTTTTAACAGGGTTGGCTTCGCCGGGGCGCGCAAGGTAAAATAATCATATTTACCTGACTCAATTTCTTCGCGGCTCGTATCGATATTGTCAGGATTGAGAAAGACATGGAATCCGCCGTACGTTCCATAGGAAATCCAATTCAAAGCCTCTTCTTTGAAGACTTGGTTTAATTCTTCTTGCAATTGATTTCCGTAGTTTATTGCACGCTCGCAAGCATCCGTGGATTTCACAATTTCCAGTGCCGCAATCCCAGCAACGCAGGAAGTAGGCATTGCGTTATAGGTGCCTTGATGTCCGATCTTTTCAATATTCGCTTTTTTTGTGTGATTAAAATCAAGGAGATCGAGAATATCTTTTCTTCCCACGATAGCGGCTCCATGCATTCCAGCCGAGATAATTTTCCCGAGCGAGGTCAGGTCGGGTGTTATTCCCAATGCACCTTGAAGGCCGCCAGGGGAACAGCGGAAGCCGGAAATGACTTCATCAAAGAAAAGTAGGATATCTCGTTGTGCTGTTATCTCGCGCAACGATTGAAGAAAAGCCGGGGTTACTGGTACCTGGCCCCAGCTTGAACCTGTCGGTTCCAGGATCACGGCTGCGATATCATCCTGTGATTCAATAATGCGTCGCGTCTCTTCGATGTCCCAAGGAGGGGCGATAACTACATTGTCCGCAATTTCGGGTAAAATACCAGTCGTGGGTGTACCATCAAAATGAGAGGAACATCCGAATGACACATGGTCTTGCCAACCGTGAAAATGACCGGTGAAACGAAGTATTTTATTGCGACCGGTAAAAGCGCGCGCCAAGCGCATACCTAAAAGCGTTGCTTCGGTTCCTGAATTAGTGAGGCGCACGCGTTCGGCGCAGGGTATCATTTCCTGGATCATCGCTCCCCATTTAACTTCTAATTCATGAGAGGCCCCGTAGTGTGATCCCTGGGCTATTTGCTTTTGAACGGCTTCGACTAAGGCTGGATGGGCGTGGCCCAGGAGCAAGGCACCGTGGCCTCCGGTATAGTCGACATATTCGTTTCCGTCTACATCCCACTTGTGTGATCCTTGCGCGCGGTTAACATAGATGCCATACGGCTCGACATTGCGCACATCGTGAGTGATGCCGCTGGGAAAAATCTCCCTTGCGCGTTCAGCTAACTGCGCGGATCCCGGTGTCTTGCGGCAATACTCCTCGACAATAGGAGAGTGGATTAAATCTTCCGGTACCAGTGGGGACAGAGGTTTTGTGATTGAAGCCATGACGGGTCCTTTATTTGCCAGCTATTTGTTTTTTAATTTCCCCGATGAGATTTTTAAATTCGTCGCGCGCCGCAAGGCATTTTTCTTTTGTGGGGTTATCACTTTTTACCGTTTCAAGGATTACTCCCTCAGCAGCGATAAAATCACCCGCGACATCGGCAACTTCGGAAGCAATCTCAAGAGGGATTGTCGTGACGCCATTATGATCACCGTGGATAAGATCATTGGGATTGATCACCGTGCCACCCACTTTGATTTGCACACAAATTTGAGGTATCTGTCCATAACCATGGGAGCAATTAGTGCCATTGGTGAATACGGGAAAGCCAATCTCTCTAACCTGATCTAGATCACGACCTGCTCCGCTCGTTATGAGCCCTACGGCGCCAAAAGCTTTACAGGTATTACACATAACGTCACCAAAAGTCGCGGCGACGGTGGGTACATCCAAGTCCTGAAAGATAATGACCGCGGGCCCGGATAATTCTTCGAACCGATCGATCTGTTCCAACAATTTATCATAGGGACCTCTATCGCTATGAGGCGCGGCTGAACGGTAAGTTGCGGTAGAGGCAAAACCTACCATAGGGGGGAGTTCATGAAAACAGGATTTTATGCCCTGGTCCATGTATCCCACAGTAAAGGGTCGGACATCGAATAGCTCGATGACGTTACAAATCGTGGCGGTGTCGATCTGGCGTAATTTATCTAAAACATTTGTTGCGATCATTAAGTGGATTCAAATAGGCACGCATTTTATATTCAACACTAATATTTTTTCCCATGAACAATGGGATAATTTGCGTCTGAGCTGTATCCATTTGCTCTCCCTCCACCACTTATTCCGGATAATATGCCAAATATTACGCCGACATAGTTACGTTCAGTTACTAGTTGAGGGTCCTGTTTCTTGTTATTAAAACCCCGCGCGTACCAGTCGTTTCCCGATTTTCCCTGTAATAAATGCCCGACCAAATCACCATTACTGTCGCGATAAATGACTGACATGCCCATTTGCAGTTTATTGTAGGAAGCGGTTTCTACGATGAGGACACTATTGTCACCATAATAAGGCAGCATCGACCTTCCACTTCCGTTCCAATCATTATTGAGAGATACCAGTCTTTCGGCATCGATGATTGCTCTTTCGAAAGTAACGATCGTATTTGGAGTAATCGCGTCAGACAACGCGGGTGCTCTCCCTAATAAGATTATGGTGAATATTAATGTTAATCTGAAAAAATACCTTATTGCTCGGTGCATACATAAGGTAACGTAATTAATGCGCTCGTTACTTATCGGTCCATCACTGTAATCTGATAAGTTAAATCATGGATATCCTGTCCGGGTTTTCCTGTAGGGAGGGGTACAATTGCGGATGGCGGATGACGGAATGCGGATTGAAACTGGATATAATTTGGCTACGTTTGAGTCTGTCTCTTCTCATTGTCCCCTACTATTTTATGAACATCTACTTAGGATGTAGACGGAGACGCGGACGAAGGTGACTGCAAGCAATGCAGGTCACCCTCCAATCCCTTAACGCTTATTTACTTTTACTTGAAGGTGAGGATTTATTATCCTTGGTGACGCGCTCGAGGATATCGTAAACACGGTTGACCATACTACGCGGGTCTTCAACAAAACCAGCGGCCACCATCGCATTGTCAAAAATCTGTTCTACAACCATTTTCGCTAGCGATTCATCCTTTCCCTTAAGTGAAGCCAAATTTTTAATCAAGGTGTGACGGGAATTGATTTCCAGATTTACCAAGGGAGCGGTGCTAATATCCTGTTGCATGGATTTCATCATTCGTCTCATGCTCGCGGTCATCATCTTATCGGCGTTGAGAACGACGGCCGGGCTATCAACTAAGCGTTTGCTTTTGGTTACCTCCTTTACCTTTTCGCCTAAAGTCCCGCTGATGAACTGACACAGATCATTTAGCTTGTCCTCAGCTAATGGTTTTCCCTTGGTGGGAGTATCTTCAAGTTCCAGATCAGCTTGATCGGCGGAGACAATCTTTTTACCGTCAAACTCATCAAGGTGCCCCAGGGCAAATTCATCGATCGAATCGTAGACGAAAAGAACTTCCAAATTACGAGCTTTAAAAGTTTCGAGATAGGGTCCCGCTTCGATCGTGCTTCGGCTGGGCGCATGAATATAATAGATCTCTTTTTGGTCTTCCTTCATCCGTGAAACCACATCAGCTAAACTGGTGAGTTTTTCAGGATCGGTTAAAGATGACTCGTAGCGTAAGAGTTTACCGAGCTGCTCACGATGATTGGTATCAATTGCGATACCCTCTTTGAGGTAGACATTAAACTTGGAGTAAAACTTTTCATAACTTTCAGGATTTTTTTTCGCTTCTTCATCAAGAAATTTAAGAAAACGTCGTGTAAGCACCCGGTTTAGCTTCTGCACAAGAGCACTGTCCTGCATTGTTTCTCGCGAAATATTTAATGGGAGATCCGCACTGTCTACGACCCCCTTGAGGAAACGCAGCCATTCCGGTAGTAATCCATCAGGTTTACTATCGATAAGAATTTTCCTGCAAAACAGTCCGACCCCCGAATCAATACGGCCGAAGCCCCAGCGTTCAGTGTTCTCCTGGGGAACAAAAAGCAGAGCATTAATAGCTAAGGGCGCATCGGCAGCGAAATGAAGATGAAACATCGGTTCGTCAAAAGCATTTGCCTGAAATTTATAAAATTCAGTATATTCCTCGTCTTTGATTTCATTCTTATTTCGCATCCATAAAGCCTGAACAGTGTTTACTTTTTCACCGTTAAGATTAATAGGAAACTGAACAAAACTGGAGTAACGCTCGAGGATACCTTTAACGCGATCTTTCTGCGCGAATTCTTTATCCTCATCCTTGAACTTAATTACGATTTTACATCCACGGCGCTGTCCGTCCACCGTTTCAATGGAATAATCTCCGGCGCCCGAGCTTTCCCAGAGTAGATGCTCGGCATCAGGTTGCCACGAATGCGTATAAACTTGTACGGATTCAGCCACCATAAAGGCGCTGTAAAATCCGACGCCAAATTGACCAATAAGATTAGCGTCCGCTTCCTTGTTTTCCTTTATCGCCTGGAGAAAAGCTTTGGAGCCAGAGTGCGCGATGGTTCCGAGATTTTCCACCAATTCTTCCCGGGTCATTCCAATACCAAAATCATGGATCGTGAGCGTGCCTGCGGTTTCATCGCTTGTGATATTAATTTCAAGTTCAAGTGCATCATCGAAGATCTCTTTTTCAACAAGTTGTGTGTGCCTAAATTTCTCCAGGGAGTCGGAGGCATTCGATACCAGTTCGCGGACAAAGATTTCCTTATCCGTGTAAAGAGAGTGGATGACAATATCGAGCAGCTGTTTAACTTCTGCTTGAAACTCGTGTTTTTCAGGGGTTGTGGTAGCCATATTCAATAGTGGAGATTTGATCGTTTTGTTTGAAAGTATAGATGGTATTTGAGATTATAGAAACCTGCCAAAGTAACAATCGCGAATAAAAAATCAAGTTCATCGGTCAGGAGATTCAATGGCTTTCTAACTGGACAGTAGATAGAGAGGGGATAATCGGGTAATCTTCAAGCCTGTATTTTTCAAAATTATTGGGCTGTAATATTTTATAAAATAATCTTTCGTCTAAATAAGAAGATAGTTATTAGATAAAAGGACGCAGACGAAGACGAAACATAGGGGACAAGCAAATCAGCATTTCTAAACGCATTCAAATCAAGCGCATCTACGAGGAACCCAATGAAATAGAAGGTTTTAAAATTCTTGTTGATCGCTTGTGGCCGCGGGGCTTAGCAAAAGCGGATGTAAAAATAGATCTTTGGCTCAAAGATATCGCCCCTTCAAAAGATCTTCGAAAATGGTATGGTCATGAGACAGAAAAGTGGAGCGTGTTCAAAATTCGTTACTTCGAAGAATTAAACCACAATCCAAAACAGGTCGAAAGACTGATCCATGAAGTAAATCAGAGACCTGTTATCTTTCTTTTTTCATCAAAGGAGGTAATATTTAACAATGCTGTTGCCCTGAAAGAGTATATTGAAGGAAAGCTGTGAGAGGAAATGGGTGGAACGTTCTGTCTTTTTGCAATCCTCGTCTTTGTCCGCGGTCCAGGTTCCCATATTATTAAACAATTATACTCATGCTGAAACGATGACGAAGAGGCAGACGAAGCTACATAAGTCTTAACATGACTCGAAGTCGAGAAGAGTAGCATTATTCAACTCGAAGCTACAAGCTGTGTGTGGACTACCGAGAAAGATTAGGCGTTCCTTCATTTCGTTTAGAGCTGAGCGAACGGAGGAGAAAGAATTGGAAAGGGTAGAGTAAATGCGATCGAGGTGGTAGGTCTGGGCGAGATTATGACTGCTCGCAGCGTGGAATTGCGCACTGCCAATCGACTCATAATAATTCAAATTTGGAGCCGCTTTCATTTTAGCCCGGTATTCAATATGGTCGGGAAACACACCCGTGAGGATGAGCGCGGAATTCCCCAGGCTGCTGACAAGATAAAAGCGATTATGGAAATCCGCACACTCGATTTCGCCCAGGACGTCGACCGCGTAGAAAAATGCTTCGCGCGCATTCGAATTTGCTCCGGGCTGCTGACGCACAAATTGCGTCAATACGCTGGCCACATAATCGGCGAGCTCATGGTCCTCGAGATCAACTTCTTTAAGAACATGATGCACGAGGTATAAAAATAAAAGTGCAGAGAAATGTGAAGTTGGTCAGGTGATTCAATGATAGCATGAAAGAGCGCGCTGTCGTCAAGAATCAGATCCCTTGTACTTTCGTCAAGCAGGAGTGACACTAACGCCTGTTCATCTTTCATATCAACACCTAATACTCCGAATATGAATTCTATATCAGCGTGTGTCAGTTTTGAACGGCAATACGGCTGTATAACTTTCATAACAAATTAAAGTCTAAAGACAAACAGGAGAAGAGGCAAGGAGTATCTGAAACCGTTCACTGCAAGTTATCATTTAAATATGTTCCGAATTTATCTTGTAATTTCGTGCATAGATAATAGTCGGATAAACAGGTTGTAACTTTAATCGAGAACAGTAGATGATTAGCTTGTGAGCACGAAAAGGACACCGCAGCGAATACTTACTTTTTTGGGATTAGTTTTCGCAAGTTTAGGAATAGCCTGAATAATAAAAAGTACATTGCAGTTACAACACTGCTCGCAAGATAAGATGCTCTGGATATTAGGGGTTGGTGTGCTTTTTACGGTTGTGGGGATCGGCTTATTCATCGGAGGCAAGATTGCGAAAATAGATAATAGTGAAAGGGAACGGCTAATGGCCATATATCCCGATGAGCCCTGGAAGTGGAAAAAGGAGTGGGTCAATGGTCGAATCATTGGTAACAGTAAACAAACAATGCTGATCATCTGGGCCTTCGCACTTTGTTGGAACGGGTTCTCTATTCCCCTGACTTATATCTTGATTCCTCGCTACCTCGCCCAAGACAATAAGCTGGTCTATTTGATTTTGATATTTCCCTTGATTGGAATCTTTATTTTATGGAGCGCAATCACGGCATTTTTGCGCTGGAAGCGATTTGGACGATCGCAATTCGAGATGGCCACCGTTCCCGGCGTAATCGGAGGTGATCTCGGAGGGATGGTCAATACGAGCGTAACCATACGACCTGAGGGTGGATTTCAACTCCATCTTAAATGTATTAACCGTTATCAAACTGGAGGTTCAGACAGTCGGCGGATTGAAGAAAAGACACTGTGGGAGCAATCTCAAGTGATGTCTCACGAAGTTCTTGAAGATGACCGGAGCCGTTCGGCAATTCCTGTTTTCTTTCATATACCCTATAGCTGTAAACCGACGGATGAAAACGATCCGAAGGACAAAATTATCTGGCAGTTGAAGATTGAAGCAAAATTACCCGGCGTAGATTATATGACACAATTTGAAGTCCCGGTGTTTCGGACTGAAGCGAGCCGGGAAGATCAAGCAGAATCAGAAGAATTGCCTGATCCCCTGGCTGAATATAGGGAGCATGAGGATCCGACAAAGCGACTGGAAGCAGTCGGAGTCAGGGTGATGAAAAATCTTCAAGGTGGAACGGTATTTAATTTTCGTTCGGGGCGAAACTTGGGCACGTCGCTTGGAGTGACATTCGTTTTTATTATTTGCGCGGCCGCGTTATGGGCTACGATTACCTATGAAGCCCATTGGATTGGAATTGTGATCGCGGGTTTTTTACCTTCATCCTGGGGGCGGCATTTCTCTCGACTTGGTTTTCCAAGGGCACGGTCACCGTTTTTCCGGATCGCGTTGAGTTAATTTCTAAATTTTGCGGCCTGGGCTCGAAGGTAAACATTCCTCGTGGAGAAATGAATTCTATCGAGCTGACTGAGGGAATGAAGTCTGGCGACAGGGTTTTTTACGATCTAACCTTTCACCGTAGTGATGGATTAAAGAAACAGGTGAGTTCACAAATCGATGGACTGGTTGCGGCCGAAGCGCTGAAAAAAGCGATAGAAGATTGTATCGCTCAGAACATTTGAATCCGATTGGAGCAGAAGCAACTGTCAGCTCATTCACGCTACAGTTCCAATGAATAAGCCTGGGATTAATTATCAGTCTGAGTAACTGAAGACACATCTAGGCGATAGAGCTCCTGGGCATTCTGATAGAATATGCGCTTTGCCAGTTTTTCGGGTAGCGGAGGCAATGCTTTTGTCGGTGAGTCAAAGTCCCAATGTGGGTAATCGCTGGAGAAAATGACGGTTTTCTCTGCCTGCATCATTTCAAAGATTTGCAGCAAGTGTTCCGGATTATCCGGTTCATCAATTGGCTGGGTGGTGAAACGCATGCATTCGACAATATATTCACTCGGGCGTCTTTTAAGCCAGGGTGTTTGTGAGCGCAACGATTTCCAATTTTTATCCAGACGCCACATAACGTGCGGTACCCACGACAGACCTCCTTCTACACAGACAAAGCGGAGGGTGGGGAACTTCTCAAAAACACCTTCACAGATAAGACTGGTAACTTGCCCCATATAATTTTGCGGAATGCCAGTATGCCATTCCAAATAGGTAGAGGGATAACCAGCTGAGAAACTATTAGCTATGCCTTTGCATTCAGCACCTGGATGAATTGCTACCGGGAGATTCATTTCGCAAGCAGCTTCATAAATGGGCCAATATTGAGGTCTTCCGAGAGCGGTATTTGTCGCTGAAGCCATCAATACTTGAACGAACTGGGGGTTTGATCCCAGGCGTTTAATTTCCTTCGCTGCGGATTGAGCGTCTTGCGGGGCAATCAGTATCGCCGCCAGAAAACGAGGATCTTCGGGCAACCATTTTTCGACTACCCAATCATTATAGGCGCTGGCAAACGAAGACGCATAATAGGTGTCTGGAGAAACACAGATCGTTAAACAATTTCCACCTAGTAGGATGGCATAGTCCACATTAAAGGCATCGAGTAACTGCTCACGCATGGTAATGGGACAGGAACCGGGAGACCCCCCCGAGGCGGGAACGGCGTCACGACGAAGAACACCGTGTGGATTGGTTATCCCAAAGATACCGGGTAAAATAATTCCACGTTCGCGCAGAGCCTTAGGAAGATACTTTATAATGTCCTGCGGTGAATTCCAGTATTGATGAACATCACAATCAATTAAGTTCAAATTGGCGCGGGAATTTAATTGAGCGGGTGAATTTACAGAGCTTGCGGTTTTCATGACGAAAAAACAATTTACAGTATTTAAGCTAGAATTTTAGATAGGCTTTACAATTATATTTAACCTGACAGTCTGTCGTGCCTACGCATTTACACATTAAATTTGGAGAAAATTATGTCTAATCGAGTCGTTTATTTAAATGGCGAATATGTCGCTGAAACTGAGGCGCGGATATCTATTTTTGACAGCGCCCTGATGTATGGGGATATGTTGTTTGAAATGACCCGGGTATTCAACCTGAAACCCTTTCGTTTGCGTGAGCATCTCGAACGCCTCTACAGCTCACTCCGCTACGCGGAGATCGACTTTGGATTGACAATTGACGAGATGGAGGAAGCTACCAATCAAACGATCGAAAAAAATCTAGAGGCGGTAGAGGGCATAGATTTTCAGATTATGCACAATGTTACCCGCGGGGGTATGGCTTTTTATGATACCTTAGTAAAAGAAGGAACTTCACCCGTCGTCACGATAAATGTTTTTCCTCTTATCCGTCATCAGGGGGGCATGGTGGAAAAATATGAGAAAGGAGCCCATGCACTTGTTCCCGCCCAGCAATCTGTTCCCTCGCGATTCATTGATCCGAAATGTAAAAACCGCAGTCGGATATTTTATAAGTTAGCGGATCTTCAAGTTGCTAAAATGGATAAAGCCGCGATGGCGCTACTGACGGATGAGCATGGATTTATTACCGAAGGTACGGGGAACAATTTTTTCATGGCTAAAGACGGAGAACTTTATACCGCAAAACCGCAGAATGTATTGCGCGGTGTATCGCGCCAAGCCTGTATGGATTATGCCGCCGAGCTTGGGATCCCGGTTCATGAAACCGATATAGAGCCCTATGATGTGCGCGGTGCGGATGAAGCCTGGTATACCAGCACGACGGTTTGTATGGCACCTATCACTCGATTTGATTTTCAACCCGTGGGTGAGGGGGTACCGGGCCCTCTCTACAAGAAACTGATTCAAGCATGGTCGGATGATGTCGGCGTTGATATTATTGGACAGGCCCGTGAATACGCGAAAATAAAGGATAAGTGGATACCGTAGATCGGTGAACCCTTATGATAAAGGCCTGTGACGATCGATATTAAAACCTTTTCAAGATAATAGAACCGTTAACGCAATGAAGGAGGGGAACTATATAGACCCCAATTAGAGAATGAGTTTAATCCAGCCGGGGTCAGACACCAATTTACATTTACCAGACGATAATTAGTGGATATAGTGGCGTGTTAATTATCGTCTGAATTTAATACTCCCATATGATGGTAAAGCATACCCTGTAAATGGGACGATGAACCTAATGTTTAAATGAAACCCTTGACCATAGATTCTGCGCCAAAAGAAGATTTCACTGAGGTGCTATCTGGTCATCCGTTATGGCGGGGGTACTTTGTGATTCTCAGTTTTTTTATGCTCACCGCCTGTGCTACGAATAAATCGAAAATTGCGCTAGAAATCCCACACTATGAGACAGCGGATGAATATTTTCAGGAGGGAACTAATCTGGCGAGGGCTGAAGATTGGGAAGGGGCAATCGCGCACTATTCAGAAGCGCTCAGATTGAATCCAGCATGGATTGAAGTCTATTTATTGCGTGGAGTGACAAAGTATAAAATTAATGATGCACCTGGAGCGATAGCAGATTTGTCCGAAGCAATTCGCTTAAGCGAAGATGCGATAATTGCCAGTGGCCGAAGTTTAAGCAGAGAGGGTGATGAGTTAGACGGCAAGAGTGAAGCGATGGAGTTCGATGATTTTGCACATGGCACTAGACTGCCCATGACTTATTATTATCGCGGGCTTGCCAAAGTCATTATGCAAGACTGGAAGGGATCAATTGAAGATTTCACGGAAGCGGTGGAGCTCAATCCCAGATTAGTAAATGCCTATTCACAACGCGCTCTATCTAAAGTTCAACAAGGCGATATCAGCGGTGCAATTGATGATTTTACAACGACACTTCACCTAAATCCAGTTGATGCAAATTCACACTTGCGTCGAGGGCTGGCCAAAGCGCAAGTTGACGATTTAACGGGTGCTTTGATAGACTTTACCCGTGTCATTCATTTACGCCCCAACGACATCAACGCTTATATTAATCGTGGTAACATAAAATCGGAGTTGGGGCACCTCGATGGGGCGGTAGCAGACTATACCGCAGCGCTAATTCGTGGTCCGGGAAGAACAGATGCATTGCTGAAACGTGGATTTGCTCTGGTGAGAATGGAGAAATACAAGGCGGCGACAGATGACTATGATCTGGTAATTGGCCTCGAACCCGAAAATTCCATCGCTTATGTGGGACGGGGATTTACCCAAGTAAATACCGGCCAATTGCAGGGTGCACTGGATGATTTCACGAAAGCGATTGAATATGATTCTGATCTTTTGTTAGCTTACTTATACCGGGGTGGAGTTTTCCGGCAGTTAAATCAATTCGCTGATGCGATAGCAGACTTTGATCAGAGTTTGAAGCTCGACCCCGAGAGTGCGGATACCTGGTTTTTTCGTGCGCAAAGTAAGTCTAAGCAAGGTGATCTTAAGGGAGCGCTTGAAGATTATGATGAAGCTGAAAAGTGGAATCCCGGCAGCGTTAATATTTATTTAAACCGGGGATCGATCAAAGCTGAAATGGGTGATGCGCCGGGTGCGATTGCCGATTTTTCAACGGCAATCAAGACTGCACCAAACTTATCACTCGCCCATTTGGACCGCGGCTTCTATTTTTATGTTGCCGGTGATGATAACGGAGCGATTGAAGATCTAAGAAAAGCCATCGAGCTGGTTTCTGAGCATGAATCGAGAGACTATCAAAATTCGATGGACTATATGACTCTTTGGGAGTGGCTGGCACGGTATCGCCTGGGTGAGGAAGAAGCGGCTGACCAATCAATAATAAATCATCTCAATACGCGATCAGAAGAAGCGAGTGGTGATTGGTATGAGAAAATAGCACAATTTCTCCTCGGTAATATAAGTGAAAGCGAATTTTTTAACGCGGCAGATATTCATAATGATCCGAAAAAACGAAATGGCCAGCGATGCGAAGCCTACTTTTACGCGGCGAACAAAAACCTTTTAAAGGGCGATTTGGAGAAAGCCATTGTCCTTCTAAAACAATGTATAGAAACCGGGTATCGTGAATTTTATGAATTTAAAGGGGCAAAAATTCAGCTACAAGTACTCAACGATAAAAATTCATCTCATACTTTTTAGCGTATCTGAACACTTAATTCATAAATCATGAAGGGATATAACACGAGCTAACAACGAGGGTGATGAAGCAAAACGCAGATGTAATAATAATTGGTGGAGGGGTAACCGGATTAAGCACCGCTTTACACCTCAAAGAACTCGGTGTTGATGATGTATTGATAATTGAACGGCACTATATCGGATCCGGTCAATCGGGGCGCGCTGCGGGCGTTATCCGAGGAACTGTTCGGCACCCCACGGTTTCAGAAACACAGCTTGAAGGGCAGGTATTCTTTCAGTCCTTTGAAGAGCGTTTTTCTATTCCCATTGATGTTAATCACATCGGATATATGCTCGTGGGCTATAACCGTGATAGAGAGCATATTGAAGAGACAATAAATGTCGCCAGGAGTGCAGGCTGTGATTTGAAAGAGATCGATGCTAAAGAGGCAGAAGAACTGCAACCTGGTTTGGGCACGAATGATGACTCCATTTATGTTTATGAACCCGGTGGTATTTATGTAGATCCTATGTCAGCTACCTACGCCTTGTCCCTCGCCGCAAAAAAACAGGGTGTGAGATTCATGGAAGGGTGTGAAGTGGGAGATATTCAAGTAAAGGGAAGCAATGTAATTGGTGTTAAGAGTGCCGCTGGAAATTTTGATGCCCCTAAAATCCTTATTGCGACCTCGGTTTGGGGGCAACCTCAACTAGCCAAACTTGGGCTAAATGTCCCTGTCCGCCCGCATATCGCGGAAATGGGTTTTTTCCAGGTCGGACCCGGTTCACAAGACAGGCTTCGCCGCATCATTTTTGATTCAAGAGCAAAGCTCTATATGCGGCCGGAAGGTGAGCGCCAAATGTTTGTCGGTCGCAGAGAGGATTATTATGAGCAGAAAAATGGAGATCCGATCGACCCTGACAACTATAAACAGACGGCAAACTTTCATTCAGTCGACGAGATGCACAAGAATCTAGAGATAACACTTCCCTTCATGAATGAAGGGTTCGTGCACCGAACCTATGCCTGTACTTATGACATTACTCCCGATCACATGCCCATACTCGATAAGGCCGAGGCGATAGAGGGCCTATACTATGCGGTTGGTTTTAGTGGTGGAGGGTTTTCCACTTCTCCCTGGGTGGGGAAGCGTATGGCCGCGTTGATTGCCGATGGCAACACAACTCATGATTTAGAAGTTTTTAGATTGGGACGATTTGCGGCGGGAAAAAATATTGAATGGGACAATACCCCGGCCAGTTATAATTAGAGTAGACGGTGGAAATTACAGAAAAGGGTTTCACTCCTACAAAAGAAGATATTGCTGCCTATTGGGATCGCGGCTATTGGATTAGTCCCAAGCTCATCAGCGACGAGCAGATTGCGAGTCTGCGTAAAGCTGTATTCCGTATTATTGATGGTGATATCGATGGCGATGGCTTTTACTATTTAGGACCTTGGAATAAACCGGATGATGAGACAGCGATTCGCAAAATTCAAAACGGCTGGTGGATAAATAATGAAGTAAGGGAGATTGTTACGTCTGCACTTATCGGGCGTATTGCGGCAAAATTGATGAAAAGTGATGAAGCGCGACTCTGGCATGATCAGGTAATTTTAAAGCCGGGATCGGGTAGTGAAGCTACCGACGCGGGAAACGTTGGCTGGCATCAGGACTATGCTTACTGGCAGTGCACAAACACAGATAATCTTATAAGCGTATGGATTGCCTTACAAGATACGGATTTAAACAATGGTGCGATGCGAACACTCGCCTGTTCTCACAAACAGGGAGTCATCGAAGATAGCAATACTTTCACGGAAAAGAATCTCGACACATTGCGTGATCGGTTTGAAAAACAATTTAAAATGCCATGGCTTGATGAACCCTGCATACTCAAGGCGGGCCAGGCCAGTTTTCATCACGCATTGTGCTTTCATGGTTCTGGCAAAAATCATTCCGATCAACCCCGTCTTTCCGTTGTCGGTCATTATATGCCGGGAGGTTGCGCCTATGAGCAGGGTGGACGGTGGCACTCTAACGTCCAGTTTCTCGGGCCTCGGCCCTTCGATGGACAATTCTTTAACAATGACTATTTTCCGCTTGTTTTTCCCAAAACATAGAGCGTTATTAATTCTCAGAACCTACCCATAGATTCACGATGAATACCAATTGCAAATTCGATGATCTCCTGCTGGCAGACGATTATTCCGACCGCTTATACGAGAATTACGATCTTATGCGTGCGGAAGAACCCATTTACTGGAGTGACGCCTGGACATCCTGGGTCTTAACCCGTTACGACGATAACGTTGAATGTCTTAAAAATGTTAAAGATTTTTCATCCGCAGGACGGACGCTTCGATTTATGGACCAGATTCCCGAGGAGGAGCGGCATCGTTTCAAAGCACTAAGAGAGCATTACGAGGATGGTGGGCTGATAAATAAAGATCCCCCAGACCACACCCGCCTGAGGAAACTGGTGCTCAAAGCATTTTCACCTCGGCTCGTGGAAAAAATGCGCGGCATGGTTACCGAGTTGGTGAATGAATTGATAGATAAGGTCCAGGACAAAGGACGGATGGAGATGATTAGTGACTTTGCTTTTCCATTGCCCGCGATATTAATCGCCGGTATATTGGGTGTGCCTCCGGAAGATCGTGATATGTTCAAAGACTGGTCGAGAAAGATTCTACTCTTCACCGGGTCGGGTCGAATCGATCTCGATTTTGCGGAAAAAGCACAGGAGAGCCGGATTGCAATGAGCAACTATTTCAGGCAACTCATGGAGGAGCGCTTAAGGGAACCGCAGGATGATGTCATCAGCGCCCTGGCTTCGGCGAGAGAAAATGATGATCTCCTTACGGAAACAGAATTGGTAACAACTTGCGGTGTTCTCCTGGTTGCCGGTCATGAGACTACGGCCAATCTAATAACTAATGGTTTCCTCGCGTTATTTCAAAATCCCGATCAGCTGGACGAGCTAAAGAAAAACGCTTCTCTTCTTCCCGGAGCGATCGAGGAAATTCTACGCTATGACAGCCCCATACAGAGCATTCCAAGGTTAGTTTCCAAAGATACTACGTTTGGGGGAAAGACATTTAAAGAAGGTGATCTTGTGACTGTTATAATCGGCGCAGCGAACCGGGATTCTACTCAATTTTCAGATCCTCACAGATTTGACATTCATCGTAAAGATAACACGCACATCGCATTCGGGCAGAGCGTTCATTTTTGCCTTGGTGCATCGCTTGCCCGGATGGAAATTCCTATCGCATTTGAAGCTCTCTTGCGCCGTCTGACCAATCTACGGCTGGAAGGGGAAATACCCAAGTGGAGACTGAGTATGTCTCTTCGCGGTCTAGAATCGTTAGACGTTGCTTTTGACTAATTTAATAGACAATTTAATTTTTTCTTAATTATGAATGATAGGTTCAGTGTAAAAGACAAAGTAGTATTAGTAACAGGTGCTGCTCGCGGTAACGGTAAGGCCATCGCAGAAGGTTTTGTCGACAGTGGGGCAGTAGTCTATTTTCTGGATATTCTCGAAGAGGTAAATCAAACCGTTGACGCGCTGAGTAATAAAAATGCGCACGCCATTGTCTGCGACTTGGGCGATGTGTCAGCGGTGGAAGATCATGTCGCTGAAATTATTAATAAAGAGCAAAAAATTCATGTTCTGGTTAATAATGCCGCGATAATTCAATATTGGGATGAAGACGGACCCTATGCTAAAGATAGTTGGGACAAAAACCTGAAGATTAATTTATTTGGGACCTTGGATTTAACGCGCTTGGTCTTGAAATTAATGGAAAAGAACCAAGAGGGTGTTATTATTAATATAACCAGCCCGACTGCTGAACGTGCTTTCGCACGCTGCCCCGCTTATTCGGTTTCCAAAGCCGGGGTGCGCCAGTTGACCAAAGTGATCGCCAAGGATTATGCTCATTGCAATATCCGCGCCAATAATATCTGTCCCGGTTATATGAAGACCGCGGCGACGGAAAAGAGTTATGGCGATCCGAAGATGAGGAAAGAACGGTCAGACCGAATTATGATGGATCGCTGGGGTGAACCTGAAGATCTCGCGGGACCCTGTATATTTTTAGCTTCTCCTGCTGCGGCCTATGTTACCGGCTGCGATTTATATGTGGATGGTGGATTTATCGCCAATGCGCTCTAATGGTTATAGGGACAAAAATTAATACCTATTATCGATTCTTGACCGACAATGAATAAGTAGCACGATGAAATCCATGATCCCGGATACTTCCCTGAATATAATTTCGCGTCGTTTACGCCTGTATTTAATTACCGAAGCATCAGTTAATTATTTAAATCGTAAGCAGATAATATAGTCACGTGATGACACATTCTGTTACCTAACAAGTAGAATCATGTCTCAGGAAACGATTGACACTTTTGACTCGCTCTTACTGACGCCTCAATACCTGGCGGATCCCTATGCGGTCTTCCGTGATATGCGCAGCAAAGATCCCGTACACTGGAGTGAGCGCATGAATGGTTGGGTGGTGACGCGATATGAAGATGTAAAGATTGCATTGCAGGACACGCGATTAATTTCAGGACAGAGACTTCGTTCTTACATGGGGCAGTTTCCTGAAACTGTACAAAAGAGAATGGAACCCCTTTATAATAATTACACCAAATGGTTGGTAATGATGGATCCCCCGAACCACACACGACTTCGCGCGCTTGTTAATAAGGCCTTCACTCCACGCATGGTTGAAGGCCTGCGTCCTCTGATACAAAAATTAAACGATGAGTTGTTCGATGCCTTTGAAGCCGCAGGACGAATGGACGCCATTAATGGCCTCGCATATCCACTGCCCGCTTCAGTCATCTCAGAAATGTTGGGCATTCCGCCAGAAGACCGCCAACAGTTTAATCAATGGGCCGACGAGATGACTGCGTTTCTTGGAAGTGGTCGACCGAAAGTTGATTTAGCGGAAGCAGCGCTTAAAAGCGTAGGTGAGCTAACACGTTATTTTTTACCCATTGTAACTGAGCGACGAGAAAACCCAAAGGAAGATCTGATCAGTATCTTGGTAGGGGTAGAAGAAGAGGGACAAAAAATAACGGAGGATGAAATACTCGCGATGTGCATTTTTCTACTCGTGGCAGGACATGAAACGACGATGGCTCTGATCTCAAACGGGCTTCTCGCTCTTCTACGTTACCCTGACCAGTTTGATAAATTAAAAAATGATCCCAGTCTGGTTGGTTCCGCGGTGGAAGAATTTTTGCGTTATGAAAGCCCCCTTCAGCATCAGATCAGGATTGCCGATGAAGATTTTGATATTCAGGGAAAAGCAATTCAACAAGGACAACGGGTTGTCCTGATGCTGGGCGCGGCAAACCATGATCCGGAAATGTTCCCGAATCCGGATCAACTGGATATCTGTCGAAGTCCAAATAAACACCTGGCCTTTGGTCTCGGGAAACATTTTTGTATCGGAGCCCCCCTGGCAAGGTTGGAAGGACAGATGGTATTTACAGACATAATGCGTCGATTTCCCACTTTGCGGCTTGAAAATGAAGACATTGAATGGCGCATTGACACCTCGATGCGAAACCCAAAAGAAATGTGGATCACTTTTTAATTAAATATATACATTAAATTCTGAATAAAAAAATACGGGAGAAGATTATGGGAAAATTGATTACTTTAGCAAAAGCAGAGGAGCTATCACCTGGACAATGTCGCGCTTTCGACGTCGAGGGCGCGAAAATTGCAATCTTTAATGTCGATGGAAATTATTATGCGATCGACAATATCTGTACCCACGATTATGCGCCACTGACAGATGGTGATGTAGAGGGTACGACGGTAATTTGTCCCTGGCATATGGCTGAATTTGATTTAAAGACGGGTGCAGTGTTAACGCCGCCAGCAACTGAAAATTTAAAAAGTTATAAAGTTTCAATAACCGACGGTGATCTTCAAATTGAGATTTAAGCTCAATTAAAGAAGGAAGATTATTTTAAAAAATAAATTAGGATAAAGAATGACAGTAAAATCAATTAGACATACGGGTATAGTGGTCAGCGACATGGAAACCGCGTTACCTTTTTACCGGGATCTGCTCGGTCTTGAAATCTGGTGGGATGAGATTGAAGAGAGCACCTTATGCGAAGCGGTGGTTGGTGTTAAGGGAGCAAAGATGCATACCGTTAAATTGAAAGCACCCGATGGGGTATCGATTGAACTTTTGCAATATTTAAATACCCCCAGCCCTGTGCCTCCCTTATCCAATGCGAATGATGTAGGCTGCAACCATGTAGCGATTCAGGTTGAAGATATCGACGGTTTGTATGAGCGTGCTGTTGAACAAGGCATTCGATTCAATACTAAACCGATTCTCGCCGGGGGGGGCAAAGTAAAGGTGACCTATTGTCGAGACTTTGAAGGGGTATACCTGGAGCTGGTAGAAGTGCTATCCTGAATAAGTTTTTATTCCCGCAATAAGAAATAAATATTGTTATTTGAGTATGGCTTTTGATCCCAGTTCCTTGACTCCGGTTGAAACGAAAAAAGTAGAAACCCGCTACCGGCGTATATCTACACCTATCCCGGTGCCGGAATCCATCGGACCCATTCAACGTTTAAGAGCGGTTGAACCCAAGAGTGCGCATGGCATGCCCCCCGTACTCTGGCACCAGGCTGAAGGTTTTCTCATTCGCGATCCCTACGGAAATCAATGGATAGATCTGACCAGTGGTATTGTTGTGGCCAATGTAGGTCATGCCCATCCCAAGATAATAAAAGCGATCAAAGAGCAAATTGAATCCCCCCTTCTTTTTACTTATATCTTCTCATCCGATGTGCGATCAAGGTTGCTTGAGCGCCTGGCAAAACTGGCTCCCGTAGAACTCGATAAAGCGGCTGTTTTTTGTTCGGGCAGTGAAGCTAACGAATGTGCGATCAGTCTGATGCGACAACATGGTCTCACGATATCTCCTGATAAGATCGGCATTCTTTCAATGGAAGAATCATTTCACGGGCACACCCTGGCTACGGGTTTTACGATGGGTGCGCCAGGACTGGTGGATGGCATAAAGCGTGAAGCCGCTTTTCATACCCAAATACCCAGACCCGATTCTAACCGTTCGCGGGGATTTTTAGAAGATTTGGAAACACTTAAGGTCAACCCAGATAAAATTGCCGGAATTATATTGGAATCAATCACCGGCTGGGCTACTAAACCTTATCCCCAGGAATACATAGAATCGATAATGAAATGGGCACGGGAGCATCAGGTTCTCGTAACGATGGATGAAGTACAAGCGGGGATGGGAAGGTCAGGGCGTTTATTCGCCTTTGAGCACTATGGAATAGTCCCGGATCTCATCACATGCGGAAAGGGATTGAGCTCAAGTCTGCCTGTATCTGCAGTTAAAGGGCGAAGTGCGCTTATGGATCTACCAGGAACGAGTATGACGAGCACTTTTGGGGGTAATCCCGTCTGCGCGGCAGCGGCATTGGCATGCCTCAATGTCATTGAAGACGAGAATTTGGTCGAAAGATCCATGAACTTAGGTGAAAAGCTTGGCAAGGAACTCGAAGCCATCGCTGACAGACATCGACCTTATATAAACTGGGTTGATGGCCGTGGTCTATTTAGATCCATACACATCAAAGACCCGGTAACGGGTGAACAGGTCCCGGATCTAGTCAATGAAATGACCATGGAGTGTATTCGGCGTGGGGTGATGTTATTTCATACCGCGCGATTTTTTAAAATTGTCCCCCCATTGATTATCGAAGAAGACGCGCTCTTTGAAGCGATCGGGGTGATAAGCGATGTATTTGATGATTATCTAAAATAATTTTCTACCGATCTTCTTTGAGCATTTTAATGAAGCAGTAAATAAGGAGAAATTATGTCAGAACCAATGTTAGTGGATTTAAATGGCAGACATGCCCTGGTAACCGGAGGGGGAACAGGAATTGGCAATGCCATTTCAATTGGCCTGGCTCGTTGCGGCGCGACAGTCGTCGTCAATTATTCGCGCAGTGAAAAAGAAGCGAATGAAACCGTTGCCGCGATTAAAGATCGGGGCGGACAGGCGCTGGCAGTAAAAGCGGATGTGACGGAAGAGAGCCAGGTAAAAAATCTCGTGGAAACAGCGGTTAAAGCATTTGGTGGATTGGATATCCTTGTCGCCAATGCGGGTGGCCCGACAGAAGTCATTCCCACGGCTGAATTATCCAGTGAAGATTGGGATCGAGGTATGGGATTGAATTGCAAGGCAGTATTTTATTGTACTAAACATGCAATCCCACATTTACCCGATAAAAAGGGAAGGATCATCATTACCTCATCGATAAGCGCGCGAAGCGGTGGTGGACCGGGTATGGTAACCTATGCTGCTGCTAAGGGTGCTATCAACAATGTGGTAAGAGGATGGGCTAAAGAATATGGCCCACGTGAAATAACAGTTAATGCTATTGCTCCAGGTATTATCTGGACACGCATTCATCGAGATGGCACCGATCCTGAAGACTATAAAAATTTACTCACTCGCATTCCAGTGGGGCGCGATGGTAAACCGGAAGATTGTGTAGGAACTGTTCTATTGTTGGCGAGTGATGATGGCAGCTATATCACGGGACAGATCATCGAGATCAACGGCGGCATGCAAATGCCATCATAAGTGTGAATGCGAATAAGCGGAGGAGAGGATTTTTGACAGTGAACAGTGAATTGATTGCAGAAGTCGTTAATTCGAAAGTAATCAATGTTTAGTTTTGATTAATTTGATTAACACTTAAACAAAAACTTAACACGCATGTAGTGCCTATTCTCACTTTTGACCTTGGACCTTTGACTTTCGACTAGTCAACCGAGGGCCAGGGGTGGTTTTTGGGATCGAGAATGCGAGTGGGAGCAAAGTATGATTGAGGGTAATCGTCCGGACCTTCGAGATTAAGTATCTGTTGCACAATATGGCGTGCGCCATTAAACGAAACTGCAGTTCCCGATCCACACATGCCGCCGATAATATACTGGCGCTTTCCATCGAGTAATCCGATTACGGGATATTCATCGTCCGTGAATCCGGCAGTTCCGCTCCATTCATGAGTCATGTGAATTTTGCTTTGTCCAAATAACCGGTGAATTTCGCTGATGACATATTTGGTGATAAAGCGTGAAGGATTGTTACACCCCGCGTTACGATAATTTATCTGTGTCTCATCTGATCCCAGCGTAATTCCATCACCCTGACGTCCAAAAAATCCACGACTATTGCTGAGTCCAACGTGGGGTTTCATTTCATTTGGTCCGCCTTCTCCGTATGCATTTTGCGTCTGTACCGCATGGACTAAATTGCCATACTGACGATGAAGAATTGCGGTGTAGGATTCCGTGGCGTTGATCACGTACTTCGCTTTTATTCTACCCCGGTTGGTATTAACGAGATAGAAGTCGCCAGCGTCTTCAACGCGCGTCACGCGCGTTCGCGTGTAAAGGTTCACATGGGAACTACGGAGAGCAATTTCAAAAAGAGACCATACCCATTTTGCTGGATGAAAGGTTGCCGTCCCCCGTGAAAATCCGGCTGGGCATTCTACATTCATTCCTCCCTGTCGTTTAGCTTCTTCCGGAGAAATCGTAGTCCAGTCGTCAAACCCTGCTTCACAACCCAGGCGAACCGATTCCATCAGAGCAGCCTGGTCCTCTATTTGGCATCCCTGGATCCACCCCTTTCTCTGGTAATCACAATCTATTTTCTCCTCTTCAATCGTTTTTTCGATCATCTCTCCATTTTTATAAGCACTTTTGGTGTAAACAGATGCAAATTTTGAACTGAGTTGCTTTCGCTCCTTCTCGCTCAAGTCGAGGCGGACTTTATCGAGATAGGTGGTCACCGTTTTTTTAACCATCGCAAAATAGCGCCCCATAACAACCTCACCGCCATTGCGACCGCTCGCCCCTGACGCCGGGTCATCCATTTCCAATACGGCCATCGACTTAGCCTGTTGTTTGGACCAAAAGTAAGCACAACCGGCACCCGTGAATCCGGCGCCGATAACCACCACTTCACATTCATCGGGGAGATTTGCTTCGGGTTGGGATGACCAGGGATAATTGGCCAATGGGTTCTCCGTGATGAGCCAAAAGGGGGTGCGTGAGACTTTACGATTAAAAGTTACGGTGGTCATCGCTTCCGGTATAACGATAAAGACTTGCCGGAATGACCAAAGAAAAAATCTGTAAAGTCGGACGGGGAATATGTCACTTGAAAACGTTTTGCTCATGAAAGTAGCGGCAGCGCGAAAATCATGAGGACGTAAATCAAAAATTAATCGCAAAGCTACGCGCAGACGGAAAAATAAACCGCAAGAATTTCTTTCGGCTCGATTAGAATCCATCATTCAGCCAATGAGTAATTAATCTGAACCGTCAAAACTGGTAGCCCAAGCCGAGAAAGATTCGCTCTTGTGTTTTATCTACACCCGCTCTCAAATTTCCATCAAAGTCTATTTCGTAACTTAAATTGGCGACCAGTCGGTTCGATAATTGGGCTTGAAATCTTGTCGAAATTTGAAAAGTCAGCGGGTCGTCAGCATCAGGATTAATCGATATATCTGAATCCTGATAAAAGGTTATATGATCAGTTATCTTGTAACGAAGATCTTGGAAAAATGTACCTAACAATACCCAATCAGCAGTAACTGTCGGAATTCTCTGGAAACGACCGCTCAAAGCCGGGGTAATTGATAGCTCAAATGACTTTTTGTCAAAAACCCGCCAACCTATCCCAAGGCTCTGTTTGAAATCATCGTCGATCTCTTTGACGAGATCTTTTAAATAAGTACTATCGAACTGCGAAAACAGGTGATCGGATATATCTCGCCGCCATCGGAAACCGACATTGTAGCGATCACGATTTGCTGTACTCACATCATCTATCAATTGCACACTGTAATCATATCTTCCATCAAAGAAATATTGATTTTTCCCCACTTCATGCCGAATGTTAAAAGCTAAGTTTAAATCCCGTTGGTTGCGTTCTCCATCGCCCACTCGATATCCTGCGGTGATGCTTGAGTCTAATTTTTTTCCCGGGAGTGCATCTGAGAACATTGTGCTAATGTTAGGCCATTTTGACTTTTTAGTCGGCGGGGGACTTTTATCAGATTTAACACCCTCTGTTTTAGAAACTGATTCAATTTTTGTCGTCGCATCGATAACTTTTCCTTGCGCGGTCTTAACCGTAATCTGTCCAAGAATTTCACTGTCGAAAAATAGGGTGTCATTTTCCTCTTTGATTAATTTACCAGTAATCCGGTCGCCGTTAGAAAGCTCGAGGGTGCTTGCGAATAGTAAGGGACTGTCAATTAGGATGAGGATTAATATCCATAAAGAATTCTTATGGTTATATATCATTTCATTTAAAATAAGTGATTTAGAAAATTATTCGTCAAAATTTAAATTCACAACTGGAGTAGAGATTCCAAGAGTTTAAGTCGCTGGAATGTAAATATCGCGCCTTCGCAAATATGACAATTCAAAAACCAAATGTACATGGAGGAATTAATATTTAATTATCTACTAGATAATTAAATGTAATAAGAAGGTCTTTTAAGGTGCGACGGATGGGGGATCGGCCGAACCTGCGACCCGAAGAGAGGAGGGGAAGATTGAGCGTAACGACTTTCCCGTAGTGTTTGAGGCGGCGTGAAAAGTCTAAATCCTCCATATTATTTCTCTCGGGGAACCCGCCCGTTTTGTCAAAAACACATCTTTTCACAAAGATTCCCTGGTCACCGAAATGCCAACCGAAGAGACGACTGCGCAAGTCAGCCAGTTGGCAAGTCACTTTGAGAAATATAGAAGGATGATCAAATCTCCGAGTAAAAGCTCCACCGACAACCTGATTGTCCGTCAGCGCCTTTTCGGCACTATCGATTGCGTTATCTGGAATGCAAGTATCCGCGTGGAGAAAAAGCAAGGTGTCACTTTTTGCTTCTTTTACGCCGCGATTCATTTGAGCTGCGCGCTGGCGCACTGGTGAATGTATGACATGGACCCCCGCTTTTTCAGCTATCTTAACGGTGGCATCCTTGCTGCCCCCATCGACGACGATGACTTCGCACGGATTATTATTGGCGCCAATACATTGTAAAGTAGCGGCGAGTAATTCCTCTTCGTTGAAGGTAGGAATAATAACCGAAATCATTATGGCTAAAAATATTTTGCTATTGAGAGGGTGAGTTACGTTTATTCGAAAATTTCGACCTTAGATAATAGCGAAAAACGGTCCATAAAATTTTACTTCCCGCTTTAATCGTGCCACTGACATTACCGGAAATTTTCGACTGTCCACCTTGACGTGGTAAATAACTCATCGGAATTTCCTTGATCCGTAGTCCGTATTCAATCGCGCGAATCTGCATTTCAACCGTCCAACCAAAATTTCGGTCACGCATGCCAATGGACTCAAGTGACTGGCGGCGTATGAGTCGCAAGGGACCGAGATCATGATATCTAAACCTCCAACCCAATTGGATTAGGGTGGTAGCGAATGCGTTGCCAAAGTTTTGGATAGGTGTCATGGCTTGTCGACCTGACTTTGATACCCTTCTATTTGCGAGGATAAAATCAAAATCATCAACGACAGCAAAAAAATCCGGCAGGTGCTCGAGATCGTCACTTCCGTCAGCGTCGCAGAAGAGAACCCATTCGCAATCAGGTGAGAGTGTCTGGTAACCCGTCCAACATGCTTTTCCATACCCTTTTACCGGCTCGCAAATAACTTCGGCACCAGCTTCTTCAGCGACCACGGCCGTTTTGTCATCACTTGCATTGTTAACAACACGAATATTTCGAAGGCCAAGTACCTGTAACCTTTCGATAACTTTACCAATAGTTGGCTCTTCGTTATAGGCGGGAATAATAACTTGTACTTTATCCAGCTCTACTCCATTGGCCTTCATGATGGGTATTTTAAATAATCGTTAAGTTTGTCTCTTTCGGTTTACAGCCAGGATAATGTCGAAAATAATGGCCAACGAAATAGCCCCGAATTCTATCGGTCGCAGCCAGCCGGGGTGATTGAAATCACCGAGGGATGAGTCTCCGAGATTTAGACCTGTGGTGTAGCTTAAGCTGACAATACCCAGGGCGGTAACTGACCAGCAACGTGGCTTTATCGCAACGAATGGCACAAGCCAAACTAGATACCAGGGATTGATTACGGGTGAAAATAAGAAAAACAGACCTATTAGGACTGCGAGGGGCGGATCGGCAGCCACTTTTTTTGTCCACTTTAGAAAGAGCAGGCCAAAGGCAAAAGTGAAAAGAGAAAGCCCAAGAATTTTTGCAGTGCCAGGCGATAAAAATAGTTGAAAGACGACAAAGAGCGCAGAATTGAATTCCCAATTGTTAAGAAATACACGCAGTCCATTTAACTCTGCGCTACTACTTTGTATGATAAAGGGAACATAGAGGACAAAAAGCGTGAGGGCAAATATGGCCAGGCCACGCCACCCGGCACGCCAGGCAAAAAAAGGAGCTGCGATCAAAGCAAATGGTTTTGCGGCTACCGCAATCCCACAATAAATCATAGATTGAATGCCACGGTGACGACTAAATGCTATATAGCCCGCAAAGAGGAATAAGGTGCCAATAATATCCGGGTGTGCATTAAAAGTGATCTCAACTAATAACAATGGACACCATGCATAAAATAACAGGTGCCGCGGTTTGAAAAATTTGGCAATTAAGCCGAGAAGGATGAGATCGGCGGTGAAGAAGCATGCTTTCAGAGCAAGCAATTTTCCTGGAGCGGCCAGGTAGCCCAAAAGAAAAACATATTCCAGTGTAGGTCCGTAGATCGTGGGAACATAGGGATAGTTTACCCGATCGAGAATATCGTGCATGAATAGGGGAAGGTCAGGGTTGGAAAATAATTCCAACGGAGCGAGGTCATAGGGCGACCCTCTATTTGCGAATACCCAGCCATCGAGGAGAAAGCGGTAATAATCGTCCTCGTAAATAGGAATGGCTCCAAGAGCGATGAGGCGAAATATCACGGCCCATAAAATTATAACCCAAATCCTTATATCGGCTTCACCCCTGCGTGAATAAAAGTAAAGAAGCAGGAAAATGGCCCAGGCTGCGCCGAGAATGCTATAGAACCAGCTTAGCCGGATTGCGTTATCCTGAAACGATAACGAGGTGAGCCCGAAATAAAGTAGGGAGGTAGCGAGACCTCCAAGGTGTAATAACGCAGTAGTCCGTTTATCGTATGCACTCTGACTAGTAACCTCGGTCATCTATTAAAGTATAGAGAAGCCAGGGTTAACGTATTTTTTAAATGCGCCAGCCACACCGACAGGTTGTAATCAGGCTATACCTTTTATAATCGTTTTGCTTCGATAAAAATATTGATCTCAACCTCATTGCCTACTACTCCCTGACCGTAGTTAATTCCGAAATCTGTACGATCAATCGTCGTCTCACCTTCCCATCCAGAAATGAAACTGTCTCGGTTTCCTTTTCCGAATCCAAGTGATGTTACATTCAATACGACTTCTTTCGTAATATCCTTTATTGTCAGTTGGCTAGTGACGGCATAAGTGTTTTCTCCGGTAGTCTCCCACTTACTGCTCTTAAAGCTCATGTAGGCGAAATCTGAAACGAGGAAAAAATCTTCGCCTTGCAGATGTTTGTCACGTTTTTCATTATTCGTATCAACGCTGGCTATAGCGATGACTGCTTCGGTTGAACTATTTTCCATATTATCGCGATCGACCGTGATCGTCCCTTTAAATTCTGCAAAATTACCGGGGACACGTGTAAAAAAGTGACGTATCTTAAAATTGACCCCTGAATGAGCGTTGTCGATCGCGTAGGTTTCCACCTCGGCGATTGCACTGCCTGAACCGAGGGTAAAAATAGCGATAAGTAGAAATGTTTTAGATATATTGGTGTAAGGTTTCATATTTTTAATCAGATTAATAAACTATTATAACAAACTTGCCAAGTCTTTGGGTTCTCCCTCCGTCGTTAATATATAAAGTTGATCATCATTTGTCCATGTGGCGGAGGATTGATCGTTGAATTGATGGTACTTCGGGCTTTTGAGACCCGGGATTCCCTTTTGTTCAGTTACATATAAGTGGTAGATCTTATCACCCTGGAAACAGATGAGACCTAATTGATGTCCCTGCCAGGTGAATGAAAGGCAGCCAATTCCATTCAAATTCTGTAAATTTGCTGGAAGGCTTTGAGGGGCTGGAGAATTATTGGTCATGAGAAAATCTTGAAGCGCCACGACGTCGTTATTCTGGTAATCGAGTTTGGAAACCGTTCGTGAGTGTTCATTTACTGCCTGAACCAAAGCTTCCATTGCCGGTTGTGCTTGAATAATCTGTTCCCGCGGCCGGAGTAGGACAACGCCAAGAGTAAAAAGTGCAATAAAACAAGCAGCCACAGACCAAGTCAGTGGTTGCCGCCACCATATTACTTTAGTGAAATTGGTGAAAATCTCGGATTCCGTGTCCGCTGTTGACGATGGCAAATTGCTTAGAATTTTCTCCTTCAAATTGGCAGGCGGTTCAATGCCCTGTAATTTTTGAGCAAAAATGTTGTCGAAGGATTGTTCTCTTTCCAACCAACTTCTAACTTCTTTGTCATTCTCCGCGAAGAGCAATGCTTCCTTGAAGATAGGATCATTTGCATCGTCGAGGTGAGGACGGTAGGATTGAAGAATTGCTTTAGCTTCTTCCGTATTCATGGTCTGGGATATAATTAATGTTAAAACAGCTTAGTTATTTTTCTAAAAGTGCTTTCTTGAGTTGAGCCTTCCCTCGTGAAAGTCGTGACATGATGGTTCCAATAGGCACATCCAAAGCTTCGGCAATCTCTTTGTAGGATAAATCATCTAAATAAAATAAAGTCAGAGGAACACGATATATTTCATCGACATGGACTAAGGCATTAACAGCGCTCATTGCATCTATAGAGGTGGCGACATTTGGTGTTACAGCAGGCATTTCACTTTCCAATATTTCCGGCTCTACATTATCCATACGGTTCCCTCGGCGCCGAACCCGTAAAAACTCACGATAGAGCGTAGTGAACAGCCAGGATTTAACCTTAGAGGGGTCGCGCAACGATGAGCCTTTCGTCGCCCAAATATAAAATGATTGCTGGGTAAGATCACCGGCATCCTCTTGATTACCTGCCAGGCTGTATGCAAAGCGGAATAATGGTTTGTAGTAAGTATTCACTAAATTTGAGAATTCTAAAGGGCTCTCTGTGTCCTTAGGAGTGTTCATTATCCTATAATATTCCCGTTAACATTGGCTGTGGACTAAAAAGTGAATTATAATACGAGCATAGCATCTCCGTAGCTATAAAATCGATAGCCTTTTTCAATAGCTCCACTGTAAATAGCTTTCAACCATTTAATGCCTTCAATCTCACCGGGGGTTAAAAAAGCGGCTACTAGGCAAAGGAGGGTTGAACGAGGAAGGTGAAAATTCGTCAATAGAAGGTCCGTAGTGGAGAACGTGGCGGGGGGATAGATGAAAATGTCGGCTTCTGAATGAAAATCTTTTTCGAGACTGAGTGAATCAGGATTTGAGCCATCGATTTTCAAAGAGTAGTCTTCCAATGTTCGCAGTGAGGTTGTTCCCACCGCAAGGCGCGAGCCGCTGGGCGCTGAATGGATTGCACGACAAGTTTCGGCTGGTACTTCGTAAAATTCTTTATGGATGAGATGGTCTTCTATCGTTCCCGTGGCTATCGGGCGGAAAGTATCTAACCCGACATGTAGTGTAAGGTCATAACTTTTAGTTCCGTTCTTTTCGAGTAAATCTAATATCGCGGGAGTAAAATGGAGACCTGCAGTCGGTGCCGCCGCCGCGACTTTTTTCTTCGGGTCAGCGTATACTGTCTGATATCGTTGAATGTCGAGTGTCTTATTGGAGTCATCGCGATTACGATGAATATAGGGAGGTAGAGGTATTACCCCAATGCGTTCAGTGAGCTGCAGAATCGATTCGTCGATCTCGGGAATTATTTCCACTCGACATTCTCCAGACTGCTTTTTATCCAATACCGTTGCCTGGTACTGGCCTTCCGAACCAAATGTCGATCCGGGTGGTAGTTTACGAGCGGGTTTAATCAGGCACCACCACACGTTAGGATTATTTGTGGGATGAAGAAGGAGGCATTCGACTTTACCCCCATGAGGGCGTCGCGCATAAAGACGCGCTTTCAGGACGGTTGCATTATTGCGAAAAAGAGAACAAGGCTTAGGTAATAGTTCCGGTAAATCACGGAATTGATGGTCTTCGGTCTTTCCTGTTTGACGGTTAATTACAAGCAGTCTTGATTCGCCCCTTTTTTCAACGGGAACTTGTGCAATCGCGCTTTCCGGAAGCTCATATTCGAATAAAGTAGTGTCCAATGTGTTAAAGAATTTCTTATGATTTAATACAATCGGTTTAAATTGGGGAAGGGTAAAACGCAAAAATCGATTACGCTTTAAAAACGGCTATAAAACATTATAGATAAATCATGTCGAAAAGAGAAGATACCTTAAGTCATCTTCTAGATCGTTGTCGCGAAGAGGGAATGAGAATAACTGCGGCATTAGAAAAAATCCTCAGCCTTCTGAATAGCAAAGAAGGACCTGTAACTGTTAAGTCACTTTTAAAATCGAAAAATATCGAAGGCAGTTGCGATCCAGCTACTATCTATCGGTTGCTACAGAAGTTGGAAGAAAATGGAATAATTCGAAAAATAGGTCTTCACGATCGATCGACACACTTTATTTTAAATGAGTCTGGTCAACATCGTGACTATGTCGTCTGTCTAGATTGCGGTGATGTGGAGGTCCTGGAAATGACATGCCCAGTAGAAGAACTGGAAAACAAGGTCAGTAAAAATACAGGATTCCAGGATGTATACCATGAACTGCAATTCTATGGTATTTGCCCGGAATGCGCGAAGGGCAAATAATAGAATCCCGGTATATCAACCTCAATCATGCTGATGACATTAACATTCGGCTTGCATCCTGGCAGTGATAAACTGTAATGCCGCATGTTTATTGATAATAATTATCCCGGTGCTAAACATTAAAACGAGAATACATTTTTCGAAATTATTCTTCCTCTTGCTTATAGCATACTCGCCTCTTTGGGGTGGCGAAGAGAATAAAAAAAACAAAGTTAATTATTCGTGGAATGAAATTCCATCCCTACCGGCATCGGGAATAGCTCAAGAATTGACAGGGTTGAGCGGAGCATTTGCCGGAGTTCATAACGAAGTCTACATCATCGCGGGTGGAATTCGCAGTATTAAAGGTGGAGGAGAGAGTGAGAATATTTGGAGTGACGAGATATACGTCCTGGAGAAAAACGTCGAAGGCGATTACAAGTGGAATGACCATAGTACTTATAAATTACCACGACCACTGGCTCAGGGCGTAGCGCTATCTACCGAGGGGGGTATATTATGCGTTGGCGGCAGAGATGAGAACGAATGTTTTTCTGATGTATTTCTTCTGCGATGGAACAGCGCTGAGCAGAAGGTTGAGATTGAAACAAGGCCATCGTTGCCCAGACCCTTAGCATTAATGGGCGGTGCTAAAATCGGCAACTCCGTTTATATAGCAGGAGGACAGGAGAGCATAAAGAATGCACGAGCGACGAATAATTTTTGGGTCCTCAATCTTGCTCAAGAAAATGATCAAAATAATCACTGGCGTGAACTCAGCACCTGGCCGGGACCTGAGCGCGTAGAACCAGTAGCTATTGAGCAAAGTGATGGTGCTATAGATGCCTTTTATCTTTTTGGAGGGCGAACCCTGGGCCCAGAGTTGGGGGATAAAGCGCTCACTGACATCTATCATTTCAATCCAGTAACTGAAGAGTGGAAACGCATTGCAGACATCAAATCGAGTTATTCCTTAAGGGGTGCATCTGGAATCCCTTACGGTGCAAATCACGTGCTGTTTTTCAGCGGAACAGCACAGCAGGTATTGGCTTATCATACGATTACCGATACTTGGGTCCAAGTATCTAGTCTACCATCGCAGGGTGAGATCGGATCAAATGTAGTATTGTGGGATAAAACTTTTGTCTTACCCGTGACGACTTTTCAACCCGCTGGGAAAGCAATGAAAATTTGGGAGGTCGAACGCCAGGTTATTCATATGTTTGGCTGGTTGAACTACACCGTCCTCGCTCTGTTCTTTGTCGTGCTTTTAATTATGGGATGGTTTTTTTCCAAACGCGAGAAGAGCACGGATGATTATTTCAAAGCGGGGAATCGTGTGCCCTGGTGGGCGGCGGGAATTAGTATCATTGGAACCGGATTGAGCGCCCTTACTTTTATGGCTGTTCCCGCCAAAGCTTACGCTACCGACTGGCTCTATTATATCAGTTATCTTTTTGGGCCCCTCCTTGCGCCCGTCATTATCTATGCGTTTCTTCCCTTTTTTCGCCGGCTCAATGTTACCACCGCCTATGAATATCTTGAAATGCGGTTCAACCTGTCAGTCCGACTCATCAGCAGCATTACTTTTATTTTATTCCAGATCGGTCGCGTCAGCGTTATCTTACTGCTACCTTCAATCGCACTTTCAGTTGCGACGGGTATCAATATCTATCTTTCGATCACGGTACTGGGAATAATCTCAACGGTCTATACGGTATTGGGTGGGATTGAAGCCGTGATATGGACGGATGTAATTCAGGTAATTATTCTATTTCTGGGAGCACTAATCAGCTTGGTTATCATTATCTTCTACATGGATGGAGACATTGCTGGCATGTATTCAATTGCGCTGGAGAATAATAAACTTCACTTCGTAGATTTTGCTTTTGATCTGACTATCGTGACCTTCTGGGCGATAATTTTCGCTGTACCTGCTGGACTTTCAGGAGTTGCGGACCAAGCTACGATCCAACGCTATCTTACAACCAAAAATGAGAAAGATGCAGCTAAAAGTATCTGGATGACTTCATTGATAGGCCCTTTCTCGGGATTGCTTTTTTTCGTCATTGGGACTGCGCTCTACTTATTTTACAAAGCACATCCAACAAAACTCACTCCGGGTCTTGAACAGACTGATGCTACTTTCCCCCTGTTTATTGTGACCGAGATGCCGGCGGGAGTATCAGGTTTAATCATAGCCGCAATATTCGCTGCCGCGATGTCCAGCCTCGACAGCAGTATCCACAGCTCATCAACCGCGATCGTGACTGATTTCTACCGGCGGCTTAAAAAAGAAGTAACTGATGGGCAATGTTTGCGTTTAGCGCGATGGCTGACAGCGCTATTCGGAATATTCGGCACCAGTCTCGCTCTTTATATGGGACAATTCGACATCAAATCACTATGGGACATATTTCTCCAAATTGGAAATTTATTGACCGGCGGATTAGGCGGAATTTTTGTCCTCGCGGTATTTACCAAACGTGCGCATGCAACCGGTGTTCTCATAGGTTTTTTTGCCAGTGCGATAATTCTGTACCTCTTTAAAAGTTATACGGATGTGCATTTTTGGTGGTATACAATAACGGGCATGAGCAGTTGCCTGGTTGTGGGTTACCTTAGCAGTTTAATTATCCCCGCGAAGCAAAAATCTCTGGACGGGCTCACTATTTATAACATGAGAGAAAGAGTAGATTAATTAATTTCTTATTATTCAAATTATGGATTAATAGTTTTACACATGTGAGTTAAATGAAACTTGAAAGTAATTTACCTCTACTATAAATTCTTAATTTGAAGTGAAAAAAAACAGCTCCTCGTATGAAACGTTCGGAAATCAACCAAGTTTATTTATCGGCCAATGATTGCTTCACGAGAAATAGTTGGCCGTTGCCGCCCAATGCAAAATGGGACGTAACTGATTTTGGCTTGGGAGAATTTTCAAAATTTGGGCTGACCTTAGTAAATCTTGCTGAAGAACCTGAGTATTGTGAAAAGATCATGTACGTGAAAAAGAATCAAACTACACCCGCACATTGCCATAAAAAAAAGAAAGAAGATATCATTTGCCGGCAGGGATTGCTCGCTGTTGTCGTCTGGCCACGACACCCCGACGATTCCAAAGAGGGTGAAAAATTTAAAGTCAAGGTCAACGGATCACCGAGAGATGTGGCATCGGCAGAAATGATTAGTCTTAAACCCGGTGAGCGCGTCACCTTGATCCAGGGTGTTTATCATGAATTTTTTGCCGCGAGTGACGAGTGCATGATAGGGGAAGTCTCTACGGCAAACGATGATCTCCACGACAACTTTTTTGTTAATCCAGAAATTGGCCGTTTCCCAGGTATTGAAGAAGACGAAGAACCTATTGTCACCCTGGTCAGTGACAAATAATCTGGGAACTGCTGTAATGCTGGCGATCTAAACTACGCGACTGAACCTTTGACGGAGTAGATTAATAAGTGCAGATAGCATAAGAAGGGGCATTATTGCCGGGGGCAACTGGGTCATCGATCACGTTAAAGTGATTGATGTCTACCCGCCACAGGATGCTTTAGCGGTAATTGAAGATGAATCACTGGGCAATGGGGGAGGACCTTATAATCTTCTGAAGGATTTATCGAAAATGGGAGTGGGGATTCCCCTGACCGGTGTTGGCTTAGTAGGTGACGACAGTGACGGGAGCCACATTCTTGAAGATTGCAGGAAGTCCGGTATAGATTGTGAATTAATAAAAGTAACACAAGAGGCCCCGACCTCTTACACTGATGTAATGTCAGTTAAATCTACTGGTCGGCGAACTTTTTTTCATCAACGCGGCGCAAATGCGCTACTCAAAGAAAGCCATTTCGATTTAAGTAAGTGCAATGCCTGGTTGTTGCATCTGGCCTATCTGAACCTTTTGGATTCTTTAGAGATTATCGATGACTGTGGCTATACCGGTGCGACCCACGTATTAGAAAGAGCCAGGGAGTTGGGTATGAAAACGTCTGTCGATCTGGTCTCTGTCGAGAGTGACATGTTTAATCGCGTGATTAAACCATCGCTGCCATTTGTGGATTATTTTCTCCTTAATGAGATTGAAGCTGAGCGCATTGCCGATATTAAAATCGTTAAAGGGGAAGAGGTAGATCTGGAAGCGGTAGGAAACGCCGCAGAGAAGCTCATTGAAATGGGAATTGGCAAACTTGTCGTAATACATTATCCCGATGGTGCATTAGCTGTGGATACAAACGGGAAGAAATATTTGCAAGGATCCCTCCGCGTGCCGCCTGAAGAAATAATAGGTGCCGTTGGCGCGGGGGACTCTTTTGCCGCGGGAATGCTTTACGGATTACATGAAGACTGGCCTATAGAGCAATGCCTTAATCTTGCGGTCTGTGTGTCCGCAAGCTGTTTATATGATGCGACCACCTCGGGAGGAATTCTCCCTTTGGATGAGTGTCTCGCTCTTGGTGAAAAGTACGGATACCGATAGATTGTATTAATTCAGGATTAGAATCAGGAAATAATAGGATTATGATGATGCCTTATTCTATGATCAGGGTGGCGGTTTCTATCGGCTTACTCACTCTTTGTTTTAATTCTTCCCTGGGTGATCAATCACCACAGGTAAACAAAGATGAGAAAGAAGAAGCGGCCATCGTATTGAAAGAGGTTATTGTCACGGTTAGACCCATTCAGCAGGAGCTGCTTATACAAAGACTGGGAGATAAAGTCAGCGTAATCACTGATAAACAGATTGAGGTATTAAATGCACATGACGTTGCCACTGCCTTGAGGCGAATACCGGGAGTAACAATTTCCCGTTATAATGTAGTGGGCGCGTTTGGCGGTGATGCTGGTGGAAGCGTATATATCCGAGGGCATGGGTCCGGGCGTCCGGGCGGAGAAATATCAATGATGATCGACGATATTCCTCGATTCAGCGGGGTATGGGCGCATCCATTTCTAGACCTCATATCTGTAAGCAGCGCTGAACGGATCCATGTCTATAAAAGTCCCCAGGCAGTATTATTAGGCAATATGTCATTTGGTGGACTGAACATTTTGCCGAGAAAGAGAAATGAAAAAGGAGTCGAGGGAAGATTAAGAACTACCTATGGTTCTTATGATACTTTCACCCTGCAGGGGGAAGTTACCGGTAAGTCAGAACATCTCAATTACACGCTGGGTGGAAGTCGTCAGGAAAGTGATGGTCACCGAAAAAGTGCCGATGGCAGGGTTGAATCGATACATGCACGACTCGGTTATCAAATAAATGAAAAATGGGAATTAGCTATGCTATTTCATCACAGCTATAGTTATGCCCATGACCCGCAATCGATATTTTCGCCCCCTTTACCCATTGTTGAGAGCTATATCACGGACAGCCAATTTTATGTACTTTCTTTAACCCACGAGGATGAAGTATTTAAAGGCTATGTGAAACTGTATCTTGATGATGGAATGACATCCTGGTATCAATGGCATCAACCACCTCCGTCGCCAAATACTCCCCAGTCATTTAATAATGTTACCCGCTTTAAAAATTATGGTTTTCGGGCACGGGAAAAAATATCATTTACCAACGATACTGAATTAACCTTTGGCTTCGATCTCGATTTCTATGGAGGCGAGGTAGAAGACACTTTTTCGGAAGGAACCGTTCTCTTTATGGAAAATATGACTTTTAAAAATATTGCTCCGTACCTGGTCTTAAGTAGAACTTTTGGAAATTCAACTCAACTCACTCCTTCGGCTGGGATCAGGTATAATAAAAGTCGTTATTTTGAAGAAGATTGGGGCGCTCAAGCGGGGTTGGTTGCTGAGTTTAAAAATACTAAATTATATGCCAACTGGAATAGAGCATTTAATCTGGCCGGAGTTTATAGTTCAGTATTTGCAGCACGTTGGGGGCTTGGAGAGAAGTGGAAGGAACTGGGCGCAGAAATCGTCAATCACTTTGAAATTGGAGTCTCAAGACAATTAAACGATGCTTGGTGGATCGACTTGAGCTTTTTTAATGATGAGACCAAAAATTCCATTCGATTCGATCCACCCCCACCTCCTATTTTTATTACCAATGTGGGAGATTATATTATAAAAGGTATAGAATATAATATATATTATTCACCTACTAACCGTTGGAACATTTTTCTCGGTGGCACCTATAACGAGAGTAAACCAGAGGATGTTCCGAATCTACCAAAATGGACATTTTCTGCTGGTCTTGCCTATAAACCCCATGAACGCTGGGACTTGAACTTTGATGCACAGTATGTCGGTAAACAATATATACTCAATCCACGTTTCAACCCCAATCAAGTTTCCATCGAAGAGTTTTTGCTCTTAAACGGGAGATTGGCTTATAATTTTACGACACCTGAAAATGTATGGAAAGGGACAGTATATATCGCGGTAGAAAACATTGCGGATGAAGCGTACGATTACCGGCCCGGGTATCCTATGCCGGGGCGTGGAGTTACGGTAGGAATGGATATAAAATTTTAGGTACAAATACGATGAAAACACTAGCCCCAGCAAGTTTAGCGCAATTATTTAGCAAAATTCAGCTTTTAGAAACAACCATTCTCTTAAGTATAACTCTACTGTTGCCTATTATAATTCATCTTATTCCTAATTGGGGAATTCATCCCTGGGGGGCGCGCCTGCTTCCGATTTATTATGCACCTCTTATTGCCGCTTTGTTCTACCCCGTGCATGTCAGTCTTATCGTTGCCCTGTGTCCGCCTTGGATAAATCTGATGATCACAGGACTGCCAAAATTGCCCTTTGCTGCACTAATAACCTATGAGCTTTTAATTTACGTTCTATTAATAACCTTCTTAGTTACCTTGTCGGGACGCAGGTGGTTTTATGGACCCCTCTCTTATCTCGTAGCAAAAGTGGTTATCTTCCTGTTGCTTTTTACCTGGCCGCCAAATTATTTTTTAGATTCTCCTCTCTCTTATTTTGAAAATACTCTGTTCGTAGCAATCCCGGGCATAATTCTACTCGGACTTGTCAACTGGACAGTTATTAAAATAGTACCCAGTGAATAAATCGATCATAGATCTGCCTTTTGAGGAGATATCCGATCGTATTCGGGCCACCTCATTTCCCCTCGTCGATTGCGTGCTTGGTATACTCAATGGCGGTCTCGTCCCTGCTTCGCTGATCGCACACCAGTTAATGAAACCTTTACACTATTTATCTATAAATTACCGTGATGAAAAAAATATACCACGCTATGAAAAGCCGCAACTGCTCACGAATTACCTCCCCAAAAATTTAGGTGAGCATATTTTAGTGGTGGATGACGTTTCTGTTTCAGGACAAACGTTGCAATTGGCGAACGCGCAGTTGAAAGCATATCGACTTACATCATTTGTTCTAATTGGAAAAGCCGATCTCGTTCTCTTCCCCCATATTAAAGAATGTGTAAACTGGCCGTGGCACAGTGAACAGTTTTAGGAGGTGAGGTGGAGCGGGCTGTCCCTAGCACGCTTCTCAACTTTTTGTTACGATTAAATGTGCTAGGAACACTGCGTTCGAACTTCGCCCGACAAGAGAGAATGTAGGATTCATGATCCTTGAGAGGATTAAGTCCTCATCCTTCATACAGGTGACGGTGTCGGTTGTAAATAGGGTATAGTTTGAGGGCCTTCAGGTAGAATTGCTACAGGTGCATCTCGCCCAATCCTATTGAGTTCCTGATTGAGGGCATCTGCTAAACTGGGTATAGGAATTAAGTGACCGCGCTCAACTTCATCGGGGTCCAATTTACTAAAAAGAGCAACGCGCGCCCTCTCTAGTATAATAGCCAAAAGTTGTACCTGCCACTGATCACAGAGTAGAAATCCAGGTGTTCTAATCGCCGCCAAAAAAGCTGAGGGAGAATCATATTCAAAAAGTAGCTTCTTGAAATTTCCATGATCGGGAAAACCATCATTGCATTTCGCGGCGGTAATAATCAAGCCGTTGTCCTCAACAATTTGGGCGGCGGCCGACATGCCTTTAACCGCTTGGTATAGGTTTTGATCTAAGGGATAGCCGCTATTAGTTGTGATAACGATAGGAAAGGGTTTCGGGCAGGCGATCATCGCGGTCTCTTTTACAAACGCACACCCTTCATGGAAAGCGGCCGTTGTGTCACCACAGAAAAATTTCGTAATTTCGCGGTTCCTATTTTGTGCCAGGTTTATACAAAAATCTATAGGTAAAAGTGATCCGTTCGCATAAATTTGTTCTTGTGTTGGATTATTATTTAAATTCCCCCAAGTGCTGCGCGCGTCACCGATAACATTGGCGTTGTGATACTGCATAATTGTATCTTTGTTTGCGATGCCCGGAAAGACAGCTTTATATCCCCCTGAGAAACCTGCCATGAAATGGGGTTCAATAAATCCCATTATGATACGCCTGTCTGCATTCACATAATGAGAGTTGAAATAAACGGGATAACCAAATTTTGACTCACCAGCGTAGGCGAGCTCGGCCGGATCGTCGCCCTTATGATCAACGACTCGATAATTCTCAACGATCTCTTTTCCCAGCATGATTACGAGCTCTTCGGGTGTATGTCCGCGATGAGTGCCCGTGCCGGTAATAATCGTGAAGTTTTCTTTAGGAAGATGATGAAGTTCGTGAAACAACCAGGGTAATAAGCGATCATTAGGCAGTGGCCGGGTAATATCGGGAATTACCACTGCGACACTTTCACCCGTATCAATAATTTCGCGGAGAGGGGATGATTGAATAGGGTGGCGAACAGCGTTCTCAAACGCTTTCTGTTCATCCGAGAGGCCTTTTAAATATTGCGGCGAGAGAATAGTCGCATTAATCCCATCCAACTCTAATTCGAGACCTTCATTTCCATAGTCCAATAGAGTTACCATAACTGAAATTGTCCCTCCAAAAAACCTATGGCAATTTATTCAGCGTCTAATGCTTCTTTAATTAAAAGGTTTTGTTTTTCTGTAATATCCTCAATCCCTTTACGGGCAAGGGATATTAGCGCATCTAGTTGTTCCTGGGAAAAAGAGGCTTCTTCACCACTCCCTTGGAGTTCAACAAATTTACCCTGACCGGTCATTACGACATTAAAATCTACCGTGGCATCTCTATCTTCGAGGTAATTGAGATCAGTAATTTCACAATCCTTATATATACCTACACTGACTGCCGCTATGGAATCTGTGAGAGGGTTTTCCGTCAGTTGCCCGGTTTTTAAATACTTTTCCACTGCCAATCTGGCCGCTATATAAGCACCCGTGATGGATGCGCAACGCGTTCCCCCATCCGCTTGCAGGACGTCGCAATCGATCCATAAAGAAGAGCCAGGTAATTTTGATAAATCAGCAATCGCACGCAGCGATCGACCGATTAGACGCTGAATTTCAACTGTCCGACCGTCAGCCTTACCGCGAGAGATATCACGTGTTTTGCGATCCAAAGTACTGTAGGGAAGCATAGAGTATTCTGCGGTGATCCAGCCGCCCTCCTTATTCTGTTGTTGCATCCACCGGGGACGGTTGTTGTCAATCGTCGCGGCACATATTACTCTTGTATTGCCAAAACCGATAAGAACTGAACCCGAGGCATGAGGGGCTATCCCAATATCAAAGGTAATGGGACGTAGTTCTTGTGCCTGGCGTTTATCGGGGCGGGTTAATTCTGACATAGTGAAAATACTTAATTTGAGTGTGTGTTAAAACGCTTACCCTATAAGGGCAATAAAGCGGGTCAATCGACAAGTTCAGCAATATATACCAGAGTTAAGCGATCACCGTTTCTTTATTAGCTACTTCCGGTTCGGTCCACTTACCCTGTACTTTAATCAATTCGATCAGCTTATCAACAGCGTGTTCTTCAGCAATATGGTACTCAACACAATTTTTTGCCACGTAGAGATTTATCTTACCCGGAGCGCCACCCACATAACCAAAATCCGCGTCGGCCATTTCTCCAGGGCCATTAACGATACATCCCATAATGGCGATCGTAACCCCTTTAAGATGATCGGTTCTCGAGCGGATTTGCTGGGTTGTGGATTGAAGGTCAAACAAAGTGCGGCCGCAGCTGGGACAAGCGACAAATTCAGTCTTAGAAATGCGGGCGCGGGCACCTTGAAGAATGTTATAGGCGAGGGTGGTAGCGCGACGGACATCTGGCTCAGTTTCAATGCTAATCAAATCTCCCAACCCATCACATAAGAGACTACCCGATAAAGTGGCAGCCTCTAAAAGGCGGTCGCCGAAATAATCTTTTAAATCGATAGTATTACACTTTGTATTTCGTATCCAAAGCGGAGCGCGAATCTTCATGCGCTGTAATTTACTCGCTAGCTTACGGTAGGCACCCAAGGGATGCGTAGTTTCTGGAGGATGGGAGAGGGTAAATACCAGGTTAGCATCGCTGTGCGTATTTAGTAATTCTTCCATCTCAGGCAAAACTTGGTATGAGATATCGAGGGCAAGGAAGTGGCCATTCCGATGAGCGAAATCAAGGTAACGACCCAACAGATCACTTTCTTCAGATTTAAATTTCCTGAGCAGCATCCATTGGCTTTCAGATGGCCAGGCAAATTTTTCGAGATGATTGAAATCAATGGAAGCTCCACATTCGACTACATAAAAAGGAATAGATTTTTGAAGTGAAGATTGAATCGAGAGAAGAGAGGGGAAATCATCACTGTCTTCAATGGTTAGGAGTAATCCCTCGATTTTTGTATCCTTGAGAAGAGCTTGTGCCTGTGACACTTCATCAACAATAGCCTCTGATTTTTCGATAGGATGATGGGTTGGGATAATAATTCTTGGCGGTTGATCCGTAGCAATAGCGCAACTTTTATTCAGTTCGATAGTCGTGACCGCACGTC
>Ga0114993_10000522_pt1 | contig 44481 bp, 23 predicted proteins | sample ArcticOcean_MG_C_FD_87042 | JGI IMG/M metagenome (GOLD analysis project Ga0114993, IMG submission 87042) | Marine microbial communities from western Arctic Ocean - ArcticOcean_MG_CB2_150 | ecosystem: Environmental > Aquatic > Marine > Oceanic | place: Arctic Ocean: Canada Basin | collected...
CTCGCCCTTGGATGCGGCTGAATTGTTCGGATTATTTGCCGATCAAGCGGATGGCCCAATTGCAGATATCACCTGGGTTCCGGAGGGAGGTCTCGATACGACCAACCCGGGAGAGGTCGTCGATTTGGGCGGTACCTTCACCGTGGTCCTCGACGACCAAGGTAACGGGATGCGAACCGGCAACCCGATCCTTTTTGAAATCTTTTCAGTGTCGCGGGAAACGAACTCGATTACCTTCGAGTTCAACAGCCGTCCCGGAAAGATTTACGCCGTAGATTACAGTTTTGATCTTGATCTCTGGCTCGAAGTTGATGACGGAGTCGAGGCGACCGAGCGCACCACTTCTTTCACAGACGAAAATCCGGAACTCCTTGGGTTTCCCGAGGTCTTTTATCGTGTGCGCGAGCAGTGATTTTCCGGATGGCCCACGATCTTAATTTGACAGTCTGGTGAGGTTCTGTGACCGCAGAATGACCGATGATCTCGAGCGGAACACTGCCGCTTGATCGTCTGACCTCAAAGGAGCAAAGTGAATCCAAAAATGCGTTCATCAAATTTTCATGATCTTAGTAATATTCTTATCGTTGTGGCGGTTTTTGTCTTTGCTCCTGCGTTGAAAAGTCAAAGCCTTCTTGGCTACTATCCATTCGAGGGCAGCCATAACGATGTTTCTGGCAACGACAACGCCGCGATACCGACCCAGAACACGAACCAGATATCTTTTACGGACGGATTCCGTGGCCGTGGCGCTGACATCAATGACCCGGCAGCCAATGGTGGAGGAAATACTGGAGGAACGATTAATATCCCGATTGATGCTAACCCCGACGTGCTGGAAGAGGTTAGTTTTGGGGGTTGGGTGAACCTTGAAACAGCGGTGGGTTTTCCCGGATTCATGGCGATCGACAACGGTGGCTGGGACCGTGGTATCAGCTTACACAATCTCCAATGGTCGATCGCAAGTGGCGGCAATACCAACTCAGGGATTGCTCCGAGCCCTGGCAGTTGGGAATATGTGGTTGCCACCTTTAGCAAGCCGGAGAACCGCGCGATACTCTACGTCGGCGATGCCGATGCCGACACCACTACCACCACCAGCATTTCCAGAAGTGATGGAGGCAATGCGCCAGGAGAGCTTGAAATTGAGATTGGTCGATACGATAATCAGGATCTCGACGCAATCGTCGATGATATCTTTGTTTTCTCGGGTGAATTATCCATCCATCAGGTCAACGCCATCCGTAACCTTCGTTTGAGTGACCTCGACTATTCTCCCGCCCAGGCGACCGAACTGTTTATTCTTTTCGATGACGACGCCGCCGGTGAGGTTGCCGGAATCACATGGTCACCTGTGTCCGGTCTCGATCCGGAAAATCCAGGAGCACTTTCGGATCTTGGTGATGAGGGAATTGGTCTTGTCCTCGATGACCTGGGCAACGGTATGGCCATTGGTGATCAGTTTAGTTTTGACGCCGATAATGACGGGATTCCCGATGCCTGGGAGGATAAGCATGACGTCGATGATCCGGACGGAGATCCCGATAATGATGGGCTGACGAATGTCGACGAGTATGAATCGAAGACCGACCCGAAGCTGGCCGACACCGACGAGGATGAGCTCAGTGATGGTGACGAAATTAACGTGCATAATACAAATCCTCTGGACCAGGACAGCGACGACGACGGCCTCGACGACGGCTTTGAAGTCACAGTCGGCACGAATCCTCTCAACGAAGACACCGACGGTGACGGATACGCAGACGAGATCGAGATCGCTAGGGGAACTGACCCGACCGATCCAGACATTAACCCCGGAAACATTACTCCAAACCCGCCTCCGGACCCGCTGTTCGTCCCGAGCATTCCGGTGACCGCACGCGATAGTGTTGTTGTCTTCAACGAAATACACTACCACCCGGCCGATGATGACTCGTCGCTCGAATACGTTGAGTTGTATAACCAGATGGCAGTCGATGTCGATTTGTCGAACTGGCGCATCGGTGGAATTGACTATAATTTCCCCGAAGGGACCGTGTTAGGCGGACGTGACTATCTGGTGATCGCCAAAGATCCGGAAGCCCTTCAAGCCGCGACCGGTTACTCAGGTGCTCTCGGACCTTTCGCCGGCACGCTGTCAAATTCCGGTGAGAATTTAAGGCTCTTTACCCACAATCGAGCGTTTCGTAACTCGTCCGGTGGCGATGGTTCTAAAGGAGAGGTTTCGAGTTTACTCGATGGCAGGCGTATCATGGACGAGATAAAGTTCACTGACATTTATCCCTGGCCGGTCGGGCCGGACGGGTCCGGATCAACACTCAATAAACGCGACCCCGGGACCGGAACACCACATCCGATTCACTGGGAGTCGAGCCAACGGAAGAATGGATCGCCTGGCAAAAAAAACGAATTATCTGCCGTTCCCGCGATCGCATTCAATGAACTTACCGGGACCACCGAAGTTAACTTCCAGGTCGAACTTTACAACTTTGGGAACACTCCTATTTCACTTGGCGGGATGGTTATTGGCTCATCTGATCCAGTGCAGGAAGACTATATTTTTTCGGTCACTAGCCTCGCCGTTGGGGCCTACATTACCATCGATGCTGTGACGCTCGGTTATAATCCTGATGATAACAGCCGGCTGTTCCTCTACTCGGTTGGAAGAGTTGCTCTTATCGATGCTGTGCGCGTCGACGACCGACCCTTGGCTCGTTCACCGGAAGGGACCGGCCGTTGGTTACGTCCGGACACACTGACACTCGGTTCCGAGAACAGCTTCAGTTTCAACGACGACATTATTATCAACGAGATCTTTTACCACGCCTATCCGCAACGCGAATCTCCCGGAACGCCACCGACCTTGGTTAATGTGACCGTGCTTGACTTTGATGCGAGTTGGCGCTTCGAGGAAGACGCTGGAGAGTCGGGACTTCCGGCTGGATGGGAAGACGTTTTCCACCCGGATTGGCCAAGTGGTCCGGGCCTGATAGCACAAGAGACTTCGGCGTTGAACGAACCTATACGGACTGACATTGATCTGGCCCCGCCAACGGTGACCTACTACTTCGAGACGGAATTCAACCACGTCGGCGGAGCCGTAGACGAACTTATCGTTCAACATTACGTTGACGACGGTGCGGTATTTTATCTTAACGGTGTTGAGATCGAGCGATTTAACATTCCCGGCGGCACAGTTGCGCCCACGACGCTCGCTAGCCCAGGTGTCACTAACGCGATCGTTAACAGCTTTGTCGTCGCGAATCCGAACGTTGTTTCCGGCAGTAATCGAATTTCGGTCGAGGTGCATCAGTCTTCTTCAGGTAGCAGCGATATCGTGTTCGGGGCACGGTTCATTGTGGGCACGTTCACTCCGTCGGGTAATCCACCGATACCGTATGCATTGCGCGACGAGGAATGGGTCGAATTGTTCAACCGCGGTTCAATGCCCGTCAATCTCACTAACTGGAAACTCGATGGAGGGATCAATTTTAATTTTCCTGACGGAACTATGATAGGAGAAAGAGAGTATCTGGTCATTGCCAAGGACGCTACAGCACTTGCAGGGAAACACCCTACGGCAAAAATTATCGGCAATTATTCCAACCGGCTTGGAAATGGTGGCGATCTGATTGTCCTCAAAGATCCGGTCGGTAATCCAGCCGATGAGGTCGTCTACTACGATTCCGGCCACTGGAACGCTGCGGCCGACGGAGGAGGATCCAGTCTCGAACTTCGTGATCCCGAATCCGATAACACCGTCGCCGAATCGTGGGCTCCGAGTGACGAGACTAATAGGAGTGACTGGAAGATCTATAGCTACGAGGGTATCGCTGAGAGCGATGGCCAGGGCAATAATGTCTATCATGAATTCCTCCTCGGTCTTCTCGACGCGGGAGAACTTCTACTCGATGACGTCAGCGTGATCGAGGATCCGGGTGGCACGAACATCGAGTTTATTAAGAACGGTGATTTTGAGGGTGACGGTCTGGGCTCCGAACCTGATAAGTGGCGATGCATTGGCACACATGGCAGCCACGGCCGGACCGTGGTGGTGGATGACCCCGATGAACCGGGGAACCGCTGTCTGCACGTTGTCTCTACCGGTCCGACCGAGGATAAACACAATAAAATCGAAACTACTTTCGCAAACAACGAGCGCGTGGTTCTTGGGCAAACATACCGTATCACCTTTCGTGCCAAGTGGCTTACCGGGTCCAATCAGGTCAATACGCGCCTGTATTTCAGTTATCTGCAGCGCACTAACCTGCTCGAAGTGCCTGAGGTCTGGGGAACGCCGGGCGCGTCGAACTCAACGTTAGTCGTCAACTCTGGTCCATCAGTTACCGGCCTGCGCCACGCGCCGGTTGTTCCTGAAGAGGACCAGAGTGTTTCAGTGTTCGCCAAAGTTGATGATCCTGATGGTGTCGCCGACGTGACATTATTTTATTCGGTCAATGGTGGTACCTTCCGATCGGGAGTCATGTCTGAGCGCGGCGCCGGTATCTACAGCGGCACGGTTCCCGGACAGTCAGCCAAACGTATTGTGCGTTTTTACCTGCACTGTCAAGACAACGCCGGAGCCATATCATTTTATCCCCCACAGGGTTCCGAGTCGGGCGCATTCTACAAAGTTCAAGATAACTTAGCCGACTCCTCGGGCCTACGGCACAATTTTCGTATCATTATGGCTAACGATGACCGCAGTTTCTTGTTCCGCAATACTAATCGTATGAGCAACGATCGTTTCCCGGTTACCGTGATTGAGGACGAACAGACCGTCTATTATGATATCGGACTGAGGCTCAAGGCTAGCGGTTTCGGCCGATACTCAAGCGGCCACTACGGGTTCAATATGGAATTTCAACCTGACCGCTTATTTCGCGGCGTGCACAAAACGATCTCAGTCGAACGTAGCCCGAATCTGAAAGAAATTCTGGCCAAACACTTAACCAATCGTGCCGGCGGAACCTACTCGTCGTTTTATGACGATGTTGCTTACATTATTAATCCTAATCCCGGTCACCAAGGTCCTGGTCTACTTGCAATGACGCGTCACACTAAGCGCTTCTTTAACGGCCTATTTCCTGGTTCGGGTGACGGCACGCTGTTTAACCTCGAGTTGCTCTACAATCCGAACGGCACGACTGGCGGTTCTGAGGGACTCAAGATAAACAACCCATACAACCATAGCGGTGGAAATTATGAGTTGCGTGACCGCGGCGACAACAAAGAACCATATCGCTGGGGATTTCAGATCAGAAGTGCCCGTGGCCGTGACGATTATTCTCGGATTGTCGCACTAAATCAAACGGTAGGAAATCTGAGGGGTGTAGAATTGAAGACGGCGCTCGATGAACTTATTGATGTTGATCAATGGATGCGCAGCTTTGCCATGTTCTCGCTGAACGGTAATGATGATACCTATGGCCGTGTCTGGCCCCACAATTTTCGTTTCTATGTGCGCCCAACTGACCAAAAAATTATGATCTTTCAATGGGATCTCGATCGAGCGTTCAATCTCAGCACCAGTGCATCGGTTACGCCAGGTAATAATCTCTCCAGAATTTTCTCAATCCCCGAGTATCGTCGTTTATTCAATGGACACCTTCTTGATCTCGCCGAAACCACGTTTAATTCAACGTACGTAGCTCCCTGGGCTTCCCATCTGAGCATAATTACTGACAGCAGTCTTACCGGGTTTAGGGGGTATGTTCAGGGTCGCGCCGATTTCGTTCTCAGCAACCTCCCTGCAGCTATTCCTTTTACCATTACTACCAATAGTGGTGGCGATTTTTCAACCGCTAATACCGTTGCGAACTTGGCTGGTGACGGGTGGATTGACGTGCACACGATCGAGATTAACGGTCAACCAGCGATGCTCAACTGGACCGACGCGAATAGTTGGAAGACCGATGTCCACTTGGCATCAGGTGCAAACGCGATAACGCTCACAGCGCGTAACTTCCGCGGGACCACAGTCGGCAGTGATACTATCATTATCACTAACACTAGTGGGACCGATCTTGCCAGTGTCTCCAATAGCGTCATCACTGAAATTCACTACCACCCTGCCGACCCGAACCAAGTCGAGATTAACGCAGGCTTCATTAATTCGGACGAGTTCGAATTCGTTGAAGTTACTAACATTAGCACCAAACCAGTCGATTATACCGACGCAAGTCTAGGGGAAGCTGTTGAGTTCAGATTTCCAAACAATACGGTGCTCGGTCCAGGTCAGCGAGCTATTATTGTTACCAACCGAGCTGCCTTCGTGTTCCGTTACGGTGCCGATGAAAGATCGATCCTTGGAGAATACAGCGGTAAGTTCAATAATGCCGGGGAACAATTAATATTTAAAGCTGCTGATGCTTCAATTATCGCCGATATAAGCTATAGCGATGATGCGCCATGGCCAACGAGTTCTGACGGGGACGGATACAGCCTGATCCGTCTATACCCGAACAAAACTACATTCGATCTTAACGATCCCCGCAATTGGAGCAGTAGTCGCGACATCGGTGGTGATCCGGGTAATGGTGACAGTTACACTGTTGAGCATTGGTTTGCCGAACATAGCCTTGCACCCGAAGTGGATTTACTTGTCGATACTGATACTGATACTGATGGATTGGTTGACCTGTTAGAATATGCTATCGACGTTGATCCAAATAGCGCAGAAGAAAACATTATGCCTTTAGTTACCATTGAGCCGATCGAAGTCGATGGAGTCATCCAAGATTACCTCGTCTTTCAATATCGCCGTCACATTGGCGTGATGGATATTCTTTTTACGCCCCGTGTTTCTTCCGGAGATCTAAAGTGGAGTTCTAGTTCGGAGGACATTGTATATATCGATACGCGCAATAACGGGAACGGTTCGGCGACGATGAGGTTCCGTAGCGCAATTCCTTTCACAGAGAATTCGCGAGAATTTTTCAGTTTACGTATCGAAAAAGTGTTGGACGAGTAGTCTTGTTTGATTGAAATGAAGACGGAGAAGGATTAATTTGAAAGAATGTCTAACCAAAAGAATTGATGGGATCTTCTTCGATCAGGTAATCATTGCAACCTCAAAGATCTGCCAGCGGTTTAAAAGTGGCTATCCATGGTGCAAATTGAAATGGTAGTTGAGTGGTTTTGAACCCTGCAGAGCCGTTTCCCAGAAAAGCCTGGCCTCCAAATCCACTCGTGTTCATGTGGTTGTGGAATTGTATTTTTAAAGGATCAATGCAAGGCTTAGTGGATTGCCTTTTTTTTAAATTATATGATAATGAATGAATGAAAGAACTAAAATTGGTATTGGGAGTTCTCTATTGTTTAATTATTAATAGTTTCTCTTCGCCTGAAAAATCGGATCTTAATTTAGTACCTATAAAGTCTCTCTCATTTCATGCAGAAGGGAAAGGGGGAGCTGTGGTAGCAGAAGATCCTGAAGCTGTAAGGGCAGGGATATTCATTCTTAAGAATGGGGGGAATGCGGCTGATGCGGCTGTTTCGGTAATGTTGACAGCGAGTGTCGTTGATTATGGAATGTTTGCTATAGGAGCTGAAGTTCCATTTATTATTTATGACCAGCGTTCAGGAAAGGTAAAGACGCTATCGGGTTTAGGTTCAGCACCATTGGATAGAAAATCGATCCCTTTTTATTATAAAGATGGGATCCCTGGTGGCGGCGGAATTCACTCAGTTCCTGTACCCGGGGCGGTTCACTTATTTTTTACTGCATTGATTGAATATGGGACAATGACTTTTGCGGAGGTGTCGCGACCCGTGCTACGAATTCTCGATGCGGGTGGTCAGGACTGGTATGATGAATTGGCAGAGACCTTAAGAAAATTAATTGATAGGGAATCTTCCACTGTGGGTACTCGAGAGGAAAAATTAAGGGCAGCACGTGACCGTTTTTACAAAGGTGATATAGCCAAGCAATTAGTAGATTACTATAAGGAGAAAGGAGGGTTTCTTCGTATGCGAGATTTAAGTGAGCATAGGACTCTCATCGAGGATCCTGTCAGTATAGAGTACAGAGGATATACCGTGCTAAAGTGTGGTCCGTGGACTCAAGGGCCTTACCTTTGTCAGACATTACAAATTTTGGAAGGTTTTAAACTTCAGAAAATGGGACACTTGTCTGCTGATTATATTCATGTGCTCACAGAATCCATGAAACTAGGTTTAGCTGATCGTGATTATTATTATGGGGATCCAAGATTTGTGGATGTGCCATTAGTAGGCTTACTATCTAAACGCTACGCTGAAATTCGTCGTCCTCTTGTTGATATGAACACAGCATCTATGGAAGTACGGCCAGGTGATCCTATTGAGATGAAAGCTTTAGTGGATGAGCCTGCTAAGTATCGACCGGGACCGGGAGGAACAACTACCTGTGTAGTAGCTGATCGTTGGGGTAACTTTGTTGCAGCGACTCCTAGCGGTAATGGTCCATACAATATCTGTGAACCTCTAGGCATAGCCCATGGGAATCGATTACGAAGCTTGAATACAGCACCTGGGCATCCGAACAGGATCGAGCCAGGCAAGAGACCTAGGATCACTCTTACTCCTACATTAGTTTTGAAAGAGGGATTGCCTGTTATGGGAATCAGTGTAGCGGGCGGTGATTTGCAGGATCAAACTACACTTAATTGTTTACTTAATGTTATTGAGTTTGGAATGAAGCCAAAAGAAGCTGTCACTGCAAATCGTTTTTCTACTAGGCATCATGAAAATTCATTTAATCCTGAACGTTTTCGCAGAATTGATGCTCTAGGAAGGCTCACATTGAATAAGGGTATAAGTAAGGATGTTATAACAGATTTAGTTAAGAGGGGGCACAAAGTTTCAATTTCAGGAGGTCCTATAGCTTCTCCTGTAATGATTTATTTTGATCGTAAAAAGAAAGAGTTTTTAGCTGCAGGGGATCCTAGAGCTAATCGGCATGCGGCTGTTCTTGAGTTAAATTCCGACTGATATTTTATAGGATATATAATTCTTTCAAGATTATAAAATTGGGATCGACTCAACTATCATTAAAATTAATAATAGATAGTAATGAGGTTAATAACCGTTCTCTTTTTTTTGTTTTCCTTACAATTTGGGGCAGCAGAGATTCCAAGCCCTGATGATGCGCCATTGCCTCTCCCTCCCGAGGAAAGTAAGAAGCATTTCAAATTAACAGATGGATTCCGTATTGATCTTATTGCTTCAGAACCTTTGATTCGGGATCCGAGTTGCATTGCTTGGGATTCTAAGGGTCGTTTATTTGTTACTGAAATACACGGTTATAATTTGGAGGGCCACTTAGATGTAACTGAACTGAATAAAACTGGTAAATTAGACAAATCAATTCGTCGTGTTCGTGTAGGGCCAAAATTGAAAGAAGAAGCTCAAAAGGGTCAGATCGGTAGCCTTAAATTGTTGCGTGATTTAGATGGTGACGGCAAAATGGATGAGGCAATTCTCTGGGCTGATGATATACCGGCAGCATATGGAATAATTGCTTTGGATCAGGGTGTAATTATTACAGCGGCTCCTCATATCTTATTTTTTGCAGATACTAATGGTGATAATAGGCCTGACGTGCGTAAGACTCTTTTTACTGGGTTCACTGTCGGGGAAATGGAAAGGGCTATTAATAACCCAGTTATGGGGCCTGATGGATGGATCTACGCTGGTCAGGGATGGGGAGGTGGTGACATTACTGGCCCTAATTTAAAGGAATTAGTCAAGATGGGGAGAACTGACTTCCGGTTCAAGTCTGACGGATCAGCTATTGAGCCGGCCAGTGGATCTAACCATACCTTTGGAATGGCATTCGATGATGTAGGTAATCGGTTTCTTATAACGACTAGTCGGCCAGCTTTGTATGCAGTGCCTTTGCCTTATCATTATTTGAAGAGGAACCCTCACGTGGGAACTCCAAATCTTACAGCTACAGCAAGTGATTATCATAATACATTTCCTACGAGTGAACCTCATCCATGGCGCCAGAAGCGTGGGGCTGATCCCAGATGGGTTAAATTCTACGGTGCAGGGGAAGCTAAGCCGAATGGAAATTTTACATCGGCCTGCGGGCAACAAATTTATCGAGCGAAACTTTTTCCTGAATCTTACCATGGTAATTATTTTTGTTGTGACCCTCAACAGAGCATGGTTCATCGTGCCCAGATTCAACGTGCAGGATCGGGCATTGTTGTACAACGCCATCCGGAGCATAGCGATTCTGAATTTCTTACTTCGACGGATGGTTGGTTCCGTCCAAACAATTTAAGAGTTGGTCCTGACGGAGCGTTATATGTTATCGATATGTATCGCGAGATCATTGAGGATTACTCAGCGATTCCGAGGTATATGCAACAACAGTATGGTCTTCTTAATGGAAATGACCGAGGGAGGATATGGAGAGTAGCTCCAAAAAGAAGCGAGCCTTTTCCGATCAAGACTAATAGATATGAACCTGCCAGTTCAGTGTCTGATCGAATTAAATCTCTTTATAATTCTAGTTCGAAATTAGTAGAAGCAATGAAGGATTCTCATTATGGAGTTCGTGTTCATGCTTTGAGGGTTGCTGACCAGAGATTTGAAACCAGTCCAGAACTTTTGAATACAGCGTTGGCTCTAATTGAAAGTGAATCTGACCCTAACGTTTTGTTGCAGCTTGCGTTGAGTCTAGGGGAAAGTGATGATCCTCGATCAGTTGCGGGGCTAGTACACTTAGCGTCTCGTCATTCTGATGTTCGTTGGATGAATAATGCAGTTCTCAGCTCAATAGGAAACAAGGCAGGTGCATTTTTTGAGTTGGCTATAAAAGAACATTCGAAAATGGATGCGTCAATACTTGAGATGGCCGCTCAAACAGCGGCACGTAGTGGTGATGCTAAGCTACTTGTTGCTGCCGTTGATCATCCTGATCCAGCTCTTCGCCTCCGTATTCTAAGTCTTGCTGCTAAGAATGGGGTTAATGTTTCAGGTTCGTTGCGTGCAATTGCTGATGAGGCTCTTTCTGCTCCTGAATCTTCTGACCGAGAACGACTCGCTGCGTTGCAGTTGATTAGTTATGCTTCACCGGATGTAGTTAAATCTGGGATTAAAAACTTTTTATCTCCTTTGCAGAATCCTGACTTTCAGGCACAGGCTATTAAAGTTGTTCTTGCTCAAGAAAATGTATTAGTGGCAGAGCAATTAATTGAATACCTGTCAAGATCGACTCCGCGTATTGCTTCGCTTATTACTGAGGCCCTCTTAGCACATCCAGAAACAATTAAGCGACTCCTTTCCTCAAGTACCAAAGTGCAATTCTCAGCGCTCCAGATGTATCGTTTACTTAATCATGAAGAGATGGAAATTCGTAAATCGGCTCAGTCTCTTTCAATAAAATTGAGTGAAAAATTAACAGATCAGGGTTCTTATAAAAATCATTACGCTGCATTGGAAAAGAAGCCTAATCTTCAGCGTGGAGCAGCTTTATTTATGGTTCATTGCGCCAATTGCCATCAATTTGGAGGGCAGGGAATTGCAGTGGGTCCTCCTCTAGACGGAGAGTCTGGGCGACCAGCCGAGTCTCTTTTGGCGGATGTTCTTAATCCTTCAGCCCAGATCACTGCTGGTTATTCTACTTACATAGGAAAATTAAAGGGTGGGGTTTCTCATACTGGTGTCCTTTCTTCAGAGTCTGCTACCAGTTTAACCTTATTGCAGGCTGCTGGATCTAAGACCCAAATTTTACGTTCCGATCTTATAGATCTTTCACCTATCAAACTTTCTTTGATGCCATCGACATTTTCTGAGATTATGAAACCAGAAGAATTAGCTGACGTTATAGGCCATCTTAGGAATTATAAAAATAACGGAGCGCTGGTTCTTTTTGATGATGATCCTGGATTTCCTGGGATGTTGAGCAAAGGAAAAGGAGAAGCTTCGCTTGACTGGAAAAATTGCGCTTCAGGGAGGGCCTGCCTTACCGTTTCTGGATTTCAGCGATATGCGGATCAGTTACCTGGTTGGAGTTTTAGTGTCAAAGAAAATCCGCAAAGGAAAGGTCAATTCCGTTACCTTAGATTGGCAATGAAATCCCTCGATACAAATGGAATGATGATTGAATTGGCAGATAATGGACAATTTCCTCCGAATGACAAACCTGTCCGAACTTATTATGTTGGTAAGAATACTACAGGATGGAAATCTAATCAGCTTGATAAAGAGATACCTACTGAATGGAAAGTTTATACGATTGATCTGTGGAAGAATAATGGAGATTTTATTATTACCGGCATGGCGTTTACCACTATGGGAGGGAAGGGGCATTATGACCGGATAGAGCTTTTAAGGAATGACCCGAGAGAGTTGAACTGATATAAAATCTAATTATTAAATGAATTATACTAGAGATTTGGTTTGCTCCTTATTGTTTTGTTCTATTTCCTTTAGCTTTTCGAGTGAGGAAAAAGCTAAACCTGGAGAGGTGAAAATTAGGTATAAAATGCCGTCAATTGTAATGATGGCTCATGTTGATTGGCCTAAGGACCATAATCATTGGGATACTATGGCAAAATTCGTCACCAGTAATGGTTTTAATGTGGTAGAGGGAGGAGTCGAACATTTAGATATTTGTAGAAAGCATGGACTGATGGTGCGTCTAGGAGGAGATCAAGCGACGTTGGATCTTGCGCCAAAGTTAAAGGATGACCCTGCTGTCTTTGGGTATTTCATTTCGGATCGCCGTCGCCGTGATTCTTTTCCAGCCTTTGCAAATATAGCAAAGATTTTCGAGAAGGCGGATCCTAATCACCCAACTATTTTTATTAATCGAGCTAATTGGAATGAATTCGGTGATTTTACTAAACAGGTAAATCCAATGCTCTTGGATTTTTATCATTACCACGCAATGCCGAGAAGGCATCCTGAGCGCTACTATTTATATCTTTTGATGTTTCGGGATCTTGGTCATAAGAACGGAATTCCCGTCATGCGTTGCACTAGCAGTAGTTCTCCTCCTGCTGTCTTAAGGCACACTATTTATAGTAGCCTTGCTTATGGGGTGAAGGCTTTTCATTTTTGGGTCCCATGGATATTTGCTCATGCCAAGGATAATGAAGGTAATGCTGTTTTAAAAGATGGTAAGCTGGACATGTATATCACTTTGCCACATTTAACTGAAGTGGCTAAGGAGGTTAAATACATGAGTCCCTTCCTTTCTAATTCTCGATCAATTGAGATTTATCACACTGATCCACTTCCGATTAGCGGCGGAAAGTCTCCGAAAGATAATTGGTGTCAGTTAAATGGATCAAATCTTTTATTGGGAGTTTTTAAAGAGAATGGAGGCAAAGATCTTCTTCTGATAACAAATAAAAATACAGGTCAGAAGCAGAAAGCGACGATATCCTTTGATTTAACAGTCAAAGGAGTAGCTAAAATGAATAAGAAGACCGGTCAGTGGTCAGATCTTATGATTAATTCAGTGCAAGAAAAACGTTTTTCAGAGTTGGAAATTAGTCCTGGCGATGGTGAGTTATTGAAAGTTATAAGGGAGATTAAATAGCAGGGCCCATTTTATTAAGAACTGAACCCACTCACTTCCCATCCTTTTCGGTAATTACGCTTGAGTAATTTGTGGGCTCCTGAGTGATTCGTTATGGCAAGGTTTGCAGCGTCCCATGAAAGTTTTTGATCAGGAGTTCTGATGGCAACTGTTCCTAAAAGGATTGCTTCAGTCATTGGCCCTGTCTGTTCAAAGTAGGATTCGTTTTTAGCTTTTCCAATGATCGCATCAAGGAAGTGATGATAGTGATTGCGCGTATCAAGCTTTGGTTGAGGTGTGCCTTTGTATTTATCGCGTGGTAACAGCATGGCACCTCCACCGTTAGGTATAAGGACAGCTCCTTCAGTTCCAACGATTAATGCTGACTCTGGAGGATAAGTTTTTCCTGGATACCATTTCTGAGCTCCCTCGGGTGGATAAATGAGACCATCGAACCATTCAATGGTTAATTCGTTCTTTTCTGTTATTGGACTTCCTGGGAAGGTCCAAGTGATGTGATCACTCTGAGGCCAAGTATCTGCTCTGCGGTCCTTGGAGTTCTTCCATGAATCTTGCACGGTAGCGTGGACCGTTTTAGGGGCGGTCAAGTTAAGGGCTTTCCATGTTGCATCAAAAACATGACAACCAATGTCACCGGGCCAACCAGTTCCGAAGTCCTGCCAAGCTCGCCATTTGCTTGGGTGGTAAATCTCTGGGGCGTAAGATCTTTCAGGTGCAGTGCCTAGCCATAGATCCCAATTTAATTGTGAGGGAGCCGTATGTTTTTTTTCTGGCCTAGGACCAACTAGTCTATAGCTGTCAATGGCTCCAGGGCGATTGGAACAGAGGTAAACGTGCTTAATTTTTCCAATTAGCCCATTCTTTACGTAATGGACTCCCATCCGGTCACCGAATCCTGAAGCGGCCTGTGTCCCGAGTTGAGTTTTCACCCCAGATTTTTTTGTGGCTTCGGTCAAAGCTCTCACTTCTGCGACGTCGTGACATAGAGGTTTCTGGCAATAGACATGTTTTTTTGAACGGACTGCATTAATAGCAATTGGAAAGTGCATGTGATCCGGAACGGTGACGTTCACTGAATCTATTTTGTCTCCTTCTTTTGCAATGAGTTCTCTCCAATCAGTATATTTCCTTGCCTCGGGAATTTCCTTAGCGACTCTATCCAGATGGTTTTTATCAACATCACAAATGGCTACGATCTTTGTGTTGGAGTGTGAACTGATGTTCTTATAATCATTGTAACCCATCATTCCTCCGACTCCAATGCAAGCGTGTTGAATGTTGCTGTTATTATTGGCAGCCTTTAGAATTGACGGAGTGCAGGCAGTGGTGGCGAGGCTAGTTTTAATAAATGATCGGCGATACATGTTCTGGAATTGGTTATTTGTTAACCTAGTTTATTTTTATTTTTTATCTATGCTTTTAATCTGTTTCAGGACTTTCCCATTTTCAATAAAATGAATTGCTTTATAATTTCCTTTTGGAACTGAAATTATCAGAGGGCATGCAAAGCTTGCGGTTGATTCTTTCTGCATCTTTGCTGTGTAGCGTATTTCTAATACTCCATCCTTATTGATAATTGAATGTATCTTAAATTCACAAAGTGATTTACCCCGTCTTATTGCAGCAATTACAGTCTTTGCCTTGAATTCCCCTGCCTCCAATCGGTGCGATTTATCTTGTTGAACAAAGGCGACTCCAAATATTTGATCAAACTGCTTTTGATTTTTGGCAATAACAAAAGATCTTATTTCTTTAGGTTCAAATTTATTAGAAACAAAGTACCCTGAATAAATCTCAAATTTTAATTTTTGATTTTTCTCAGCAATGGACGCGATTTGTAGAGAAAATACTGAAATAGAACAAAGTAGAATCACTTTCAATTTAGTAGCTGAGTGCATGTTTGTGGTAGTTATTGAAGTTTCATTCATTAGCAAAATGAAAATCCAACAGTTGATATTTATATCATAGAGAAAATCTTATGAGAGTTAAGTTACTCAAGTAATTTAATTCGATAAAAACCTCTTTTCCCCTTTGGCGCATTTTCATGAGAAAACGTGGTCTGGTCGGCTTCACCTTCGACTCCGTCATCGAGTTCTTCCCACTCAAGCATGTCAGTCGAAAAATCTACACCATATATTTTCCCAGCTGCTGAGTTCCAAGTGATGTTGTTCGTTGTTGCATTATCAGGATCTTTCCCAAATTCAGTTATAATAAAAGGAACTTTTGCGCCTGTGAATGTTATTTCTCCGTGAGGCCTTTGCGCAAAGTATTGTCCGGACGTCCAATTCCATGAAGGAAGGGCTCCCGCACTTGAGATTTTAGCGATATTAAAAAACCAGATAGCATCGAATTCTGGAGGGTTAGGATGATAGAGTCCGTCTTGGCCGAACTCTTCAGCATTAAAGTCAGTCCAAGGAACAAATAATTCAACGACCCCTCCAAATTCTCCGTGATTGGAAACCCAATTAAGTTCTCTAGGCTCACTCCAGCTGGCATTATTTCCAAAATTGCCACCATGACGGGCTTCAAGAAATGTTATTCTTTCTTGGTCATCGAGATCATCCGCGAACCGGGTAATTAATCCATTCGTCTGCCAAATACCTATGTGATATCCATCGAAACTACTTTGATTAGGTTCGTCGTCTGTATTCGGATCAATGAAAATGTTATAATCATCGAAGCCGAAGTCTGCATTGCCGCCCCAGTCTCCCCATGATGTGTTGTCGGTTTCAGCGATCATATAAAACCCTTCATCGTTCCAGAGCAGTTGAAATTTTATTTCTTCACTAGAGGCAGTTCCGCCGGTTCTAAGAAGTTTAAAATCGGTAGCAGCTTCGCTGGCATTGTCCCATTCTCCTGGGCTACGAACTCCGTCTAAGACTGGTGCTGAAGGGCTGTAAATCACTTCATAAGTCCGTATTTGTGCCTGAGCTATGGAGCAAACGGTTAGAAGAAAACCTATAGATAATAGGAGAATTTGAATGATAGATTTTTTATTCATTGTGATCCTTAATTTTATTCAGATATTTCTACTATAAAATCGCCTTTCAAATCAAGGTAAATAGGTTAATTGAAAGTTAACAATCAACAGGTTATTAGTTATCTTTAAAGATTTATAAATCATAACAGAGTATATTATCATATCCCCAATGGCTTTTGCGCATAAACTTAGCTTAGGTGCTATTAATTGTCTAAACGGTGAATTTAAGCAGGCATCTTCATCACCATTTGTAATTGGTTCTGGATCTGATTCGGATCTAGTCATTCAAGACGATTCGGTGCTGGATCAGCACTGCTTAATTGAGAAGACAAAGAAAGGAATACAAATTAGATCAATACAGGCAGATCATCCTGATGGAAGTCTGATACTTGATGGCAAGCCTACTACACTGGCTCCAATCAAAGCTCGTACTGAGCATTCATTGCAAATTGGAAGAAGTTTTCTTATTCTAGTGACAACGCTAACTTCTAAGAAAGAGAATCTACAAAAGTGGGGAATGGATATAGGGAATGGCGGTTGGATTATTAATAAATCAAATAAAGCTGCTGCTACCCGGCCTCTAGACATTCTAGAAGTTTTTTCAGCCCGAGACACTATGGGTTTGGATCCGAATTCTACTCCAGTATTTAAAGGTAACAGTCAGGTAGGATTTTATCTAACCCAACTCATGGCCCTAGAGCCTGAAAAGGAACATTCACCTGATGATAATATTTCTGATTCTGATGAGGAGCCAGTTGCTGAGAGAGTAGATGAGATTTCTGAATCAAGCCCTTCAATGACCAGATTTGTTGATGCTGATTCTGGAGAATTCACATGTCCGACCTGTTGGTTGAAATTTGATAGAGGTGATGTGATGCATGTCGCTGTTCATGACTCATTATTTGGAGATCCTTTGCTCGGCGAAGAGCAAATGCAGCGGTTCCATGCTTCAAGATTTAATGATAGGGGGCAAGCGCTTGATGGGTATGGAATTCCTTGCACCGAAATTGCTTGCCCTCATTGTCGGAGGACCCTGCCACCTGGATTTTTTGATGAGCCACATAAGATTTTCTCGATTGTCGGTGCTCCTCAGTCCGGCAAGTCCTATTACTTAACAGTAGTTATAAAACTTTTACAGACTACGTTGTTCAGAAAATTCGGTGTTGTATTCCGTGACGCTGATCCTGCAGGCAACGCACCAATAAATGAGATGAAATCGCATTTGTTTAGTGCGCAGACTTCTTCTCAAGCATATTTGACCAAGACTCAGCTCGAGGGAGCCATGTATGAGCGGTTGCCTCGATATGATCGGATGGTCACTTTGCCAAAGCCCTTTATTTTTTCATTGTCTGGATCAGAATCAGATGAGGAAAATTGTTCTGTAGTTTTTTATGATAATGCTGGAGAGCATTTTCAACCTGGCCAGGATTCTGCAAATTCTCCAGGAGCTCAGCACATCGCATCTTCAGATGCTATTTTCTTTCTTTTTGATCCTACGATTAATCCTGACTTTAGGAGGAGCCTTGCTGATTCTGATGATCCACAGTTCAAATCACAGGTATCTGATCAGCAGGATGTTATTTTGGCTGAGACAGAAGTTCGAATAAAGAAGCTATTGGGACTTGGTCGTCGTGAGAAAATCGACATACCTCTTTCAATTATTGTTGGTAAATGTGACTCATGGATACATAAGATTAGTGAAGATAAATTGCGAGACCCGATAGTTGACGGGGCTTTGGACATGGGGGCAATCGAAGAGAATTCCGCTCTAGTTCGTGAATTAATGGAGGAATATTGTCCTTACATAATTGCTAATGCGGAGAGAATTTCTTCTGATGTTTGTTATTTTGCGGTTAGTGCTTTCGGGCACACTCCGATAACTTTTGAAGATGAGAAAGGAGTTACTCGTATAGGGCCTGACCCTCAAAAAATTGACCCAATGTACGCTGAGATCCCTACTCTCTGGGCATTGTCAAGAGTGAGACCAGGACTAGTTCCATCATTTCAATAATAATTAAACTATAGCGTGAGGCCGCGACAAAGATGGCTTACCAACTGATATATACCAGTGTTCGAAGAGGTTTGATCCCTGGTCGGAGCGGATATACCGTAGCTGCACGGCATCGTCAAATTCGGGAACGACTAGTTTCAGAGATTGAACGCGGTAGTGGCTATACTTATGCTAAAAAGGGACAATCTCCAAAAATTTACGCGCATCGGAAATTTGATATTTCTGGTGTTCTCTACCACGTTCTGACACGAATCGTTGATGCGGGTTCAGACTATACGGGACGAACCAACCATCTTGCACATCACTTAATTTGTGAGGATGATGAACTAAAAAATTGCGGGGCAACTCCTGCAGAAATTTTGTATGGATATGATTGGCTTGACCGATATGAAGAGGAGCCTCGGTACTTCGATGATAAGGAAATTGTCAATGTTTCAAAGTATGCAGGAAAGATTAAATTGCCCGCATCGAATTGGAAAAAGATAAGAGGAAATGCAGGCGATGCAGCGCTATTGGTTGATAATGAGGGTAAGGTAAAAAGTTCGATAGTCGTAACCAATTCTGATCAGTCTTCTCAACTTAATCCGCTATTACCACTTATAGCGGAATCCTCGCAATTAATTGGTCTGGGAACAGTAAATTCAAGTGCAGTTACATTTACAACATATTTCCAGGAAGGGGACAGTATGGCTGATTTTGATTGGATTGGTTGTGGGGATGATAATGCTATATTACAAAAGCCGACGAATAGAGATATTTTTCACTTAAGCGAACTGGTTCAAGAGACTCCATTAACTGAGATTGCTAAGGTTGCGGAAAAGGGTCAATCCCGACAATCTAATCCTCCTGCACCTCGAATTAGAGAAGTGAAAAATTCGATGGATCAAGACCTTGGCGTTGATTCATCTCCTAAAGGGACTGTTCAAATTCCAAATACTGGAAAAAGAAATGATGATCTTAAAGATATTAAGGTGGCGGTGCCTCGGCCTACCGTTCTTAGTAATCGAATAACTAGTGCTCCTGCGGTCAGCTCCTTTCGTTCCGAATATACTGGCTTGGGTGAGGATTCTTTCTGGTTAAAGAATTTGAAGATCTTAATAGGGGCTTCGGGGAGTGTTGTGATTTTAGTTGCAGTGCTTTTATTTTACATGCTGAGCTTTCAGCCAAAGCAACAAATAAAAATTAATGTTGAGCAGTTTGTTGCTGGAAAACGTTATGTGGAAGCGGATGGTTTTTTAACTGAGATGCTTGAAGATCATCCTAAATGGAGAGATGAAATTGAGGCTCTCCGTAAAGAGACGGTAGTCGACGCTATGCAAGATCATGTTAAGAATTGTATTAATCAATTCATTGGATCGAGCGAGGATAAGAAAAAGGATAGATACGAGATTGCATCTTATTGGGTGAATAAACTTGAGCAGTTTAATTTTAGTAGTGGATCGGATGAGGCTAAGAAAAGGGAAGGGCTGATTTATAATTTCGTTTCAGGCGAGAAGCGATATCAGGAAAATATTAGATTAGCGAATAACATTATAAATACTAATCCTAAAGAAATTGTTCAGACAAATAATAATGAGCCAAAAAACAAACCTGATGATCCTAAAACATCACCCATTAAAGTTCCTGAGAAAAAACAGTATGAGCCAGGTTCTATTTATATTTATCTGAATACCGGAGAGATCAACGAACTCATTTTGCCTGAATCGCTTCGGCGCCTTTCGGAGGGCGAAGAAGGGGAACTGATAGTGAATTTAAGGCGATCTAAATTAGCTCCCTTAGATTTTCCTCCACAACCAAAAGTTGAGACACAACGTTTTATCTATAAATATCCTGAAACGGCAGAGGAAGAGAATAAAAGGCACCTTCCCATTTCTGGAGATCTAAATATAGAACTCAAGTTTCAAGGAGCCGGATCATTACATTTATTGAAGAACGATTTTCAGGGTGTCGTCCCTGAGGATGATGTTTGGCGCTCAGATCAAAGCAGTCTAATGAGTTTCTCAGAAGGCCGCAAAGGGGTGGATGTTATTCTTTGGGACGGAAAGCCCTTCAGGCCCAGGAAAGTTCCTTTCAAATCTGATGGCAAGGGAGTTTTCATTGACCTTGAACTTAAGCGCTTTTTTAAAGCCTTGAGCATCGGGGATCCTTCTCAATTCTCTCCACAAAAGGCGATGATAAGTTTCACTCCATTGTCACCGCCTTCAGGATTAAAGGTCCCTCTTGAATCACAAAAGATTGATGTGTCAGTTCGTGGAAAAGATGATTTATACATTAATTTTGGGCAGACTGCTGGTGGTGGGCTTGAACTCTTAACAAAGATTGAAATGCAAATCGATGAGAGGGAGCACGTCATTAATAAGAGCGGAGGTGATTATCTTAGTTGGCAGAAGAGCGCTGCTCCGTTTGAGAATAAACTGAAGAAGATTGCGATTAAATTACTTGGAGATAGAAATGATTTATTAACTCGTTACAGAAGAGTTTTCGACCATGATGACCAGGATAGAGTCAGGGCTGATATTCGGAGCTATTTTGTTGATCTTTTGGAGGAGTTTGCAGAAAGCCTTAAAGGTAGAGAAGTTAAGAGAGATGATATAGAGAGAATCAAAGAGGAGCTTTGTGAGAATGAATTTCCTGACCAATGGGATTCACGAGAGGTAAGTTCTGAAAGAGGAGATACTTTTTCTATGTTCATGGAGGGTTTTGTTGAAGAATGCGAAGCTCTCGCAAAAAAAACTGTGTTTGGTAAGTCAAAGAAAGATTTCAAAGTGGCCTATTATATTGAGAGCTCTGAGGCTAGGAGGAGGCTCAATGAGCTTGCCAGAGTATTAGAGGATCAGTTCACTGGTGAGGACGGTGAAGAATTCTGGAATTTCACTTTTAAGCAAAGTCCTAAAATGCCAAAAAATATTAAACTGATTCAAAAATATCAGGCAGAGATCCAATTACTGATGACTAAAAAAGAAAAGGCAGAAGTTGCTATGAAAACTTTTGCTTCAAACGGAGGAAAAAAATTGCCCTCAGGGATATACAAATTTTCTTTTATTTTCGCAGATGGTAAGGTCCGTCCTTATCTGATCTCTGAAATTGAAAGTAGTTCTAATAACAAATGAAAGTAACAACTCCATCCAAGCTATTCATTAACCGCATTCGTCAGGCGCTGTCTGGTAATGAGGCGGATGCTTCAGTTGATGAGCTGGCTATTGATTTTGGGAACTTTTGCAAGGATGCTTTGTCAAGGTTGGAAGAATGTTGTGGCAAGAATGTTGCTGAAGACGCGGTAAAAATTGCGGAGTCAGAGGTGCCACTAATGGAATCTTTGGAAACACTTGAAAAGTTTCCTCTCTTTTCAGAGTGGATATCTTTTTGTCAGAAAAATTCTCTCAAAGAGCCTGAACTTATACCAGCTGGATCAACTGAGATGCTGGTTGATATCTATAAGAAATGGGCAGGAGTTAATGATTTTTTATGGAAAAAATATAGAGATGCTGTCATCCGCAAAGATGACTCATTACTTTTATCTTATGCTGGAAGAATCCTGAAGGTGAACCCTTCTGATGAGGCAGCTAAAGACGAAACCAAAAGAATCCTCAGGCGTTATTTTCGTAATGAAATTAAGGAACTGGATGAATTAGTGGTTTCCGAGGACCGGTTATCAGCAATGGCAATCGTGGATCGTTTAGATCAATTGCCTTTTGATGATCTTAAGAAGGGAAAATCATGGGATAAAGCCATTCAGTGGTTGAATGCAGAACGGAGAGCAAGCGATGAAAAGATTGCGACTAGATTAATTGCGGGCCTTCCAACGCAATGTAATGAAAGGGCATTGGAGGCCGTTAGGGGTACAGTTGATGAGGTTGAGTCGATAATTAGAACTCATCGAATTGACCTTGATCAAGACGCTGATGATGTATTATCTAAATCGAAGGAATGGATTATTGAGGAAGAAGAGAGGCTCGATAAAGAAGAGAAATCTAAGGATGTTAGTGAGCGATTTTCTAAAGAAATTACTAATTTAGAATCAAATTGGCATGTCGTTTTAAAATCTCCTCTTAAGGAAATGGAGGGATCTAGGAGAAAGCTAACCAATTGCTGGTCCGAAGTACAAAAGCTTGAACTGGAACTTTCTGATGGAGTCAATGAGAAGGTAAGAGAATATAAGTCTCAACTCGATGAAAGGATTGGAAATCTTAAGAGGAAGTTGAGGCGAAGATTAATTTCGAAAGTGGGAATTTTTCTAACTGTTACTTTTTTTGTTTCTTTCTACGTTTTTTCTCAGTTGCGTAGTGAAACGCTTAAAGAGCAATTTGAGGGTTATAAGTTGGCCAGGACGGTGAGGCCATCTGAAAAGTTGGTAAAATCTACTGATACGTACCGATGGCCTATCGCTTTCTTAGCAAGAATGGGTCCGGAAATTCAAAATGCTAAGTCGTGGATTGATTTTGAGTTGGATCAATATCAATTACTTTATGATAAAATTAATGATTTAAATACAGAGGCGGACTCTGGTTTTGGGCGGCCAATTAACGAATACTGGCACGAATTTATCAAATTGAGGAAAGGAATTGTTGATTCTGCTACTGATTTAAAAGTTGAGCTTAATAAGCACATAGAGTCTCTCCAAAGAAAATGGGATAATCATCGCGTTTCTTATGTTGGAGAACAGCGAGCCAGAAGGAGGAAGGTGTTAAAAGATATTGGTTCACTCCTTAATAGTTCGCCCAAACTTTCAATTGTTGCAAGGAATGAGGAATATGTAAAAAGAGCGCACTCAATAAATGATGAGCTCGATGACTCTATGCAAGAAGTGATACCTCCTGCTTCTTTAAGTGATCAAACTAAAGAAGAAGTAAAGAGCATTGGTCCCGCCATGAAGGAGTTGATTCTTCAGATCGATTCTTTCAGAAATGTTATCAAAAAAATGAGTGAATCTGCGACTTATGAAGAATTCAGGGCCGCTATGGAATCGTTTACTAAAAAGAGTTTTTTGGGAACTCCTGAGCAGACTGCGGCTAATCTCCTTGTCGAACATAATAAAAAACATGTGGATGTCATCGGTGAAATATTAAGACCAGGACAATCTAAAGGTTGGACATTTTTTCTTCAGAACCGGAACAAAGACAAGATATTCCCTAAGGATATAGAGGAAGCAGAAAGAGTTGTTCTTAACCAGATCAGTAAAGATGAGAAATACGTAAATTTACATAAATGTTTCTTTTCTGAGATTCCATCTGGAAGAACCTTTTATAAATTTTGTGATGGTCCAACTAAGCTCCGTAACCGAAAAGTTGGTTCGAACAGCATTGTAGAAAGATCAGGATATTTCTTTGATGATGCAAAATTTGTTTCAGGGAAATTTGAATATTTTGATTCAGGAGTATTTGAATTAAAAGACCAACAGTTAAAGAAAGCGAAAGGAATTACCCTTTCTAGGGAAGGAATGACTCAGGAATCCGTTCTATTTAATTCGGTTCGCCCTACCCAGAGAATGATGAGTCAAAGCCAACAATATTATAAGGAAGGAATTTTTATACTATTCGATGAAATTATTTTGGCTGAAAAAGTGAGTCCTCTTTACCGTGCATATCTACAGACGGAATTTGCAAAAGCGATTCAAAGAAGGCCTCACGGGTGGGGGCTGATTTTGGTGCCGACATTCCTTCGTGATTTGGAATTAATACAAACCAAGAAACCTCCAATACTTGGCCGGAATGATTGGATGGTTGATTCTCGTTATGCTGAAGAGGAGCAGAAGTTAAAAGAATTTTATGATTCCAAGAAAGCGGAGAGTTATGTTCTTGAAGCTAAAGTTAATCGTGGATTGATTGAGGGGGTAATTGAGACTGGATTTGATTATGCGGGATACGTCAATCATGATGGTACGTTAGTCTTACAAGATTCAGCCAAGGTCGCCAAAGTTCTTTACGGTTCTCCCTCTCCTGAAAAACATGCCATACCTCTTTACAGAAAAAATGAAGAAGGCGAGGAAGACTCGCTTGGAGGTAAATCAAAAGGTTGGAAATTAGAAGGTAGCGCTGTGCCGTTTACTCCTCTTTCATATTTTAAAGGTGATAGGCAGGCTGTTATTAAATCGGTTGCAAGTAAGCAAGGGTTAGCAGAGGAACGGATCCGTTCACTTGCAATATCATTTTTCAATGAAGTAGAATGACTGGCCAAACTTATTGAATGGATTCCTCTCCCTATCAGAATTTAATTCAGAGATCGAAAGAGATCGCTCTTTATTCTTCAACTTCGGCTTTGCTTGGCTGGGACCAGGAAACAGGTATACCCAAAAAAGGTTTAAATTACAGGGCAGAACAGTGTGCGTTTTTGGGAGGTAAAGCCCATAGGTTGTTTACTGATTCGCAAGTTGGAAATTGGATATCCAGTTGTGAGAATGAAGGTAACTCCATTGATTCTGGAGAACTGGCAAATTTGAGAGAATGGCGATGGTCGCATGACAGAGCAGTAAAACTTTCTTCTGAATTCATTGAAGAAGCAGAGCGAGTTCGAAGTCATGCAATGTCCGCATGGGCAGAATCAAGAGAGAAGAACGATTTTAAAATATTTTCACCCCATCTTGAGAAGATCATTAAGATTAATCAAACGAAAGCAGAAAGTTATGGGTATTCGGACCATCCTTATGATGCCCTCATTGAAGGTTATGAGCGAGGTTCGAGGACCGAAATGATTAGAGAATTATTCGACCGGTTAAAGCCATCGTTACGTGAAATAGGCGAGGCGGCTGCGCGTAAGTCGGCTAATAGTTCATCCCAGATCCTTAAAGGCGATTACTCGATTAACGCACAAGAAAAATTCAATCAGGAGATTGCTGAATCATTTGGTTTTGATTTTAATGCTGGAAGAATTGATGAAGCAGTGCATCCGTTCTGTTCTGGAATTGCTCCTGGTGATACACGGTTAACGACTCGTTATGATACTAATGACTTCAGTAGTTCCCTTTATGGAGTATTGCATGAGGTGGGGCATGGGTTATATGAACAGGGATTGCCAGTCGAAAAATTCGGCACCCCTTCAGGGAATGCTGTTTCACTGGGCATTCATGAGTCTCAGTCCAGATTGTGGGAGAACCATGTGGGACGATCTCCATCTTTTTGGAAGTCTTGGTATCCTAGAGCCGCACATTTTTTCCCCTCGTTACAGGAAATAACGCAAGAAGAAATAATTTCTTCGATTCTTCGTTCAGAGCCTTCATTTATTAGAGTTGAGGCTGACGAAGCTACGTATGATTTGCATATCATACTTCGCTTTGAAATTGAAAAGGATTTAATTTCAGGGGATCTGAAAGTAGCTGAACTGCCGGAATGCTGGAATGCTAAGTTCATGGAGTTTTTTGGCCTTCGCGTAGAGAATGATGCAGATGGATGTCTTCAGGATATTCATTGGAGCATGGGTGCTTTAGGCTATTTCCCAACTTATACGATAGGAAATCTTGGGGCAGCACAATTGTATTCAAAGGCTATTGAAGATGATCCTGAAATTTCAAATCAACTCAATGGAGGAGAATACAGTAAGCTATTAGATTGGCTTAGAATTAATATACATTCAAAGGGGTCGGTATTGTTGCCAGATGATTTAATTAAGGATGCGACGGGTGAAAGCTTATCTGAATCTTATCATTTAGAGCATCTTAAGAGTCGTTACCTTTAATTATTTTATCTTTTAGTGCATGAGAAGATTTCCCATGATTTGTAATAAGAGAATTTATTTTTCCTGGTGCTTACTTTTATTTTCGACTTGCAACGCTTATAGCCAATCGGATAGGAAGAAGAATGTGGAATTGAATTCAGATCTTGCTTTTTTATGGGAAGGAGGAAAAAAGAAGAAAGAATCTAATGGGCGGATCTTCGATTTTAGACCTGAAGGATCTGCACGTTATGGAAATCGTTTTGAGCTCGATCCTGGGCATGGTCGTTTTGTTACTAAAGATCTTAACCTGAGGCCTATCATATCTGAAAAAAAATGGGCCGTGGAAATTGTTATGATCCCATCCGATACCGATGGTAAGATAATTTCATTACCTTTTGCTGAATTATTGAAAAAACGGAATACTCTGACTCTTAAGAGTAAATCCTTAGCTGGAGTAAGTGAAGTCCGCTTTAAAATTCATGAGCATGATGATCCGCTTCATCTTGTCATTAGTTTGACTCCTTCTGGAATCGAGGTGTATCAGAATGGAAAATTAACTAAAAGTAAAATCAGCGTTGATAAATCTCCATTCAGTAATGAATTTTCAGGGATTGTAGTTGGAGGTAATTGGTTTGGTAGACTCTATCGATTAGCTGTTTATTCTTCTCACGTTGATGGGAAATCTTTGTATAAATCTGTTCAATCTTATTTGGATTCTATAAATCAAATAGTTCCGAATCTTAAGGTTCGTTGTCAATTAAAGGAGAAAACTCGATTGCCAAGAATGAGAGATCTTGGGCCATACGCGAGGTGCCTTGTGTATAATCTGTATGATGTTAAGCAAGTGCTAGAAGGGGATCTAACCGCTGACGTTATTGCTGTTGCACATTGGGCTATTCTTGACCGTAATTATGTTAAGGCTATCCCTTCCCAAGTAGACAAAGAGTTTGATCTTATTATTGAACAATACGTTTTAAATCCTCAACTAAAATTTGAACGTCAATTTAATGACATATCAAATTTCGATGCGCCTCTATTTTATGATGTTAGCGTGCCTGATATAACCGAATTAAAATAACATGAGAATTTCATCACTTATCATTTCTATGTTTGTTCATCTAATGAGTGGATTTTTATCTGCCTACGAGGTGATAAATCAAGAGGTGAATCAGCCTCATTCTATAGTGGCTGAGTTAGAGGGAAGTGCTTCCGGGCGTGTGATCGTTGGCGATGATTCGAATTGGCTTTTCCTGCGATCTGAATTATCGCATGTGGCTAAGGGGCAATTTTGGAAAAAGAATTGGAAAGACGTTTCAGTTTCGGGAGAAGATCCATTGCCAATCTTCTTATCACTTAATGACAAATTAAAGTCTCTTGGAGTCCAGTTTATTTATATTCCTGTCCCTCCAAAGGTTTGTATTTACCCGGACAAGTTAACAAAATCTTTTTCCGCCAAAGATAAGATAGTTAACGCTGTTCCTTTCCTAGATAAATTAAGAATGGGAGGCATTAAAGTAATCGATATTGAGCCCTTACTCATGAAGGAGCGCCGGTCCAATGGTTCTCAAAGTTATTGTATGACTGATTCTCATCCTAGCCCTTGGACTTGCGAATTAATTGCTGAGCAGATTGCTCAAGAAATTCGTGGAAGTGATTGGGGTAATGATTTTTCCAAGAAATCAAAATTAAAATTCGTTAGGAGTGAATCTCTTAAATTAAGTATAAAGGGTGATCTTATTCCTGATGATAGTCGTGATGATTGGAAAGCTGAATCCTTGGAGGTAGTGAGGGCTGGAATTAGAAGTGAAGTTGGGATTGAGACGGTTAGCCCTGATGATTCTAATAGTCCTGTCATTATCTTAGGTGACAGTCATACTCTCATTTTCCATGAAGGAGGTGATATGTTAATGACCCGGGCTGGCACGGTCGATCATTTACAGGAAAAGATCGGGTTTAAAGTGTTTCTTGCAGCGAGCAGAGGATCCAGTTCGCAGGCACTGCGGCAGATATATAAGGGCCCTGAATTTTGGAAAGGTAAAAGGGTGTTGGTTTGGATATCTTCAGTCAGGGAATTAACTCAAGAGAGAAGATGGCTTAAGTTGCCGAGGCTTCCCAGGTGACTGAGATTTAAGGCACTTCTTCAAGCGATCCAGTATACAGCCAGTCGATGACTTTCCCGTTTCGCATAAGTGCCATTGCTTCTGTTGGGAATGTACCAAAAAGACTAGTAGTATTATAAGTAACGGTACCTGTCCAGTATGGTTGGCCGTCTACTATTTCATATCGGATAGGCCCCCAATTAGATATCTCATTGATTTTTATTTCTGATACGTCACCACGCAATAGACTGCTAACCATTATTTTAACTCGCCCATCATTAGCTCTTTCCGGTATTTTCCCGATTTGGTTTTCATATTCAGATAACCTAGCCTTTGGTAATTTGGAAGCCGTTGCAATAGTGACGGATTGACTTGGAATCGATTGGGTATTGGAATTTTTCGCTTCTTCAGCCGCAATTAGCCTTGCTCTTTGTCTTTGTGTCATAACAGCTTTACGTTTTCTGTTCTTGTACTTTTCGTATTCGGCTCTGAGGATTTCTTTATAATCAGTATCATTGATTGAAATCTCCCCCCGAATTTTTGATTGAGAACTTGGAGCAATAACCAATTGATCTCCTGAAAATGATAGGGCTGTCGTTTTGCGTCCCGCGGGTATGGTTGAACTTCCTGCTCCGCCAGCAAAAATGTATTTTGCTTTTACTTTGACGGTGACTTGTCGAGGGAATGCTGAGTTTGGAATCTTTTTCCAATTTCCGACTAAATCTTCAATTGGCTTGAAGTCTGGGAATGGATATTTTTCCTCGATTGGATCAATTAGAGGATTTTTCTCAGCATTGTTATTTTCATTCCTTGGAATGGAGGGGTCGGTTTTTTTTTGTGGATTTACTGTGGATGACTCATTTAATTTTGAATCCCTTCCCTTGTTCATGAAATCATGAATCTTCCCTCTGTTCATGAAACCAATTACGCCCATCGCTCCAATTAAGAGTATAATAAACCACTTCATTGATAGAACGATCGTATCTGTTATCTATGATTTCAAGAAATGAGTATGCAATAGTAAATGAACTACTATTTATCTTTCTTATTTGGCTAAATTGATATCGACTATTGAGCATCAAGATATATGACTAGGAGATTATTTTTACTCGACGGAATGGCGCTCGTTTATCGAGCCCATTTTGCCTTGATCCGTAGTCCCATTTACACTTCTAAGGGGATTAATGCTTCAGCGATTTACGGTTTCACTAACACCTTAGTTGATTTACTCGGGAAACAAGAGCCAACACATATTGCAGTTGTATTCGATACTCCGGCTCCGACTGAACGGCATGAAATATTTCCAGAATATAAGGCCCAGCGCGATGCAATGCCGGAGGACCTGTCTATTGCTATTCCGGAGGTTAAAAAATTAATTAAGGCATTTAATATACCAGTCATCGAGATGGACGGTTATGAAGCAGATGATATTATAGGGACTTTGGCAAAACGAGCAGTCAAAGATGATAGTGAATGTGAAGTTTTTATGGTCACTCCTGATAAGGACTTTGCTCAACTCGTTGAGGACAGGATTAAAATATTTAAACCGGGAAAAGCTGGTAATGAGTCCGAGATAATTGGGATAGATGCGATTAAAGAGCACTGGAACGTTCAGCGCTCGGAGCAGGTCATTGATATACTTGGGCTCTGGGGTGATGCTAGTGATAATATTCCTGGAGTTCCTGGTATAGGTGAGAAGACGGCTAAGAAACTTGTGGCTCAGTACGGAGGGGTTGAGCAGCTGATCGAAAACATTGATGAGCTGAAAGGTAAGCAGAGGGAGAATGTGGAGAACAATAAAGAACAGGCACTACTTTCAAAAAAATTAGCCACAATAATTATTGATGTTCCCGTTGACTTGGACTGGGATGATTTGCGATTGGAGGATAAGAATAATGAGGCTGTATCGGGCATCTTCATTGAATTTGAATTTAATTCGCTAGGGAAGCGAATCCTTGGTAAGGAATTTGTTGCGGGGAGGGGATATGATTCAAATGAGAATGATGATGATTCAGGAGAAGTCAGTCTAAAGAATATTGAGAGTGTTGATCATGACTATTCTCACATTGTTTATGATGATGAAGCTCAGAGGAGATCTGAGATTGATAAGTTAATAGAAGTGGACAGTTTTTGTTTTGATACTGAAACGACAGGAACTGATCCAATACATGATGAATTGCTCGGGATGGCTATTTCCTGTGCCGAAGGAAAGGCATTATACTTTGAATGTCCTCGTGATGAGGTTCAGAGAAAGAATTTCATTAAGGATTTCACTAAACTTTTTAGTAATCCAAAAACAGAAAAGATCGGGCATAATCTAAAATTTGATTTGGCGGTGTTAGGTTGGTCTGGATTGAATGTTAGGGGTCCTTTCTTTGATACGATGCTCGCGCATACTCTGACCTTTCCCGATCAGAAACATTCTATGGATTATGCATCCGAATCTATGCTTGGCTATACTCCAATATCAATGAAGTCCCTCATTGATGAGGAAGATAGTAGTGGGCAATTGAGCTTAATAGATTCTTCAGTGGCAGACATTGAAGCTAGTAAATTGGCTGAATATGCAGCAGAGGATGCTGATGTCACCTATCAGCTTGCACAAAAACTCCGTCCTCTTTTAAAGGAAAAGGAGCAGGAAAAAGTCTTCTACGAAATTGAATGTCCCTTGATTCCTGTTCTCGTTACTATGGAATCGGAGGGCATATCCTTGGATCAGTCTGTTCTTGATGAGATACGTGGATCGCTCACAAGTTCTATTAACGGTTTAGGAGTAGAAATTACAAGCTTGGCAGGGAGAGAGTTTAATTTAAATTCTCCCAAGCAGTTAGGAGAGGTCCTTTTTGATGATTTAAAATTAGTAGATAAACCCAAGAAGACCAAGACTGGTCAATATAAGACAGACGAAGCTGTCCTCACCTCATTAGCACCGAAGCATCGAATCGTTGAGGCTATCCTTGAATACCGGGAATCAGCAAAACTTAAGAGTACTTATGTAGATGCTCTTCCTAATTCCATAGCAAAAAGAACAGGTCGAGTTCATTCTAATTTTGGACAGTTGGTCACAGCTACTGGAAGGCTTGTGTCAAATAGCCCAAACTTACAAAATATACCGGTGCGTACTGCTCAAGGGCGTGAGATACGCAAGGCCTTTGTTGCTCGCGGCAGTGATTATAAAATCCTTGCGGTTGATTATTCTCAAATTGAACTGCGAGTGATGGCTTCTATTTCAGGCGATGATGCTCTGCAATCGGCTTTTTCCGAAGGGTTGGATATTCATTCTGCTACTGCATCCAAAGTTTATTCTGTGGATTTGGATTCAGTGACTTCTGATATGAGACGTGGGGCTAAGACAGTTAATTTTGGTATTATTTACGGCATTTCAGCTTTTGGCCTATCACAGCGTCTGAATGTGAGCCGATCCGAAGCATCTGAGCTTATTGATTCTTATTTTGAGCAGTATCCGAAAGTAAAAGAGTTCATGTCAAAGACTATAGAATTCGCTAAAGAAAATGGATATGTCGAAACGATAACGGGTCGCCGACGTTACTTGCGTGACATTAATTCTTCTAACGCGATGATTAGGTCAGCTGCAGAACGAACCGCTATCAATACTCCGATTCAAGGCACCGCTGCTGATATGATAAAATTAGCAATGACGAGAGTGCAAGTAGCTTTGGATGAGGGTGAATTTGATACCAAAATGATTCTTCAAGTTCATGATGAGTTATTGTTTGATATGGTAATAGATGAAGAAACCGAAATTAAAGAAATGGTTGTGGAGGAAATGAAAAGTGCTCTACCTCTAAAGGTTCCTATCACAGTTGATGTGGGGACAGGTGATAATTGGTTAGAGGCTCACTAAATCTGAAAAGATTAAGCCAAGGATTAGAATTAATCCGCTCAAAATTGTTGAGATCGAAGCTATCTTAAACAAATTCATGCACTGCTTATCTAGAAATACATGGTTTGGCGTATTCTTTACCGGATTTTTCAAATCAAAAGAAACACAATATTCCCAGCATTATATGCGGATATGTAACTTAAAGGATATCGATTTGAACTTCCTTGTTTAGTGGGCAAATTAGGTAATTGAAGCCAAATTGCGGATAAAAAAAACTTTCTGTAAAAATTGATGAATTTTTCGTTATCAGACTCGTCTAATGAAGAGAAGCAGCTCTATCGCAATGAAGAGTCTCTAGAAACAGAAACTTCAAACAAAGAAAGAGATGCACTGCTCATTGAGCGCTGTCAGTCAGGAGACTACACAGCATTTGATGAGTTAATCATAGTCTATAGAGGCAAAATTTATGCAATGATTTTTAATATGATAAGGAATGAGGCAGACGCCTGGGACCTTTCTCAGGATGTATTTATAAAGGCTTGGAAAGCGCTTTCAAAATTTGAAGGGCGATCAGCATTTTATACTTGGCTTTACAGGATTACTCATAATGTCACTTATGATTGGATACGTAAGAAAAAGATAGGGGGGGGCGGAGAATTTAATGACGAAATGCTTAATGAGGCGGAGCCTGGTGCTCTGACTTCACCAAAGGCATTTGATTCTCCTGATCAGAATGTTCAACGGGCCGAACTTCGAAATGAAATAACGATAGCAATTAATTCACTCTCAGAGGATCATCGAGAAGTGATCCTGCTAAAAGAAGTGGAAGGTTTAAGCTATCAGGAAATAGCAGAATCAATTGGGAGCTCAATTGGGACCGTGATGTCTCGATTGTATTATGCTCGGAAAAAATTACAGGAAACTCTTAAAGATAATAACTATGACTGAAAAAGAAGAATTGGTTACTCGGTGGATTGATGGTGAGCTTACTACTGAACAGGAGCTTGAATTTAAGAAGATAGAAGAATTAGACCCGGATTTTTGTGCAAGTTTCAAAGCGGCGTCCGATGATGTTCGTGAAGCGTTGCGTTCTGAATTTAATTCTGAGGTGGAGGTTCCGCATGGTGTTTTTTTTAACAGTCAGATAGAAAATAGAATACGACAATCCTATGTAAAAGAATCACCAGTTACTGGCGTCTTGGGTGCGGCGATCATCTGGATCAAGTCTCCATTCACTTGGGCTGCAGCTTCTGCATTTTGCTTGTTATTGTTCTTATCTAATAAAAACTTGGATCAAGGTATTGGGTCGACTGTAGTTTCTACCTATTCTCCTGACCCTTCAGTGATTATTGTTAGTGCTGGATATAATGAAGAAGCCGAAGCCACAGTGATCAAATTGGAGGGGTTAGAGCGTATACCTGATGACACTGATTTTAGCGTAAATCATATTGTTTCTTATGATCGACAAGGGCCTCCAGGATTTGTTCATTTCTATAACAAACAAGATGAAGTTGTTTATATAATGGAGACAGATGAGTACGGATTGCCTAATGTTTTTTAGACTACTAATTAATGAATAAGATGTTCCTCCGACGATTTGAAATAAGTAAACCTATTTTTCTAGGGGTTATTGCCTGGTTTTTGTTACCGGTTATGCTTTTTTCGCAGGAAGAGAAAAATGAAAAAAGTTACCTTAATAACACATTTTGGGGGGCCCTCGTTTATGCATCGAAGGGCAAAATAGATAAGCCTTTAAACGCAAAATTAAGCTCGAGACTGAAGAAGGCATTCCCTATATTTCAGAATTTCGAGCTTCTTGGTCAGCATACTCAAGAAAATGTTTTTAAGGAATATGTAAATTGGGTGGTTCCTTCTAACGAGATAAATCTTGGATTCGAATCGAAGGGCTTAGCAGAGGGCGGAGGTGTAAAATTACTGCTGAAACTTTGGAGAAAGAAAAAAGTAATATTAAAGTCAGATCTTATAATTTATCCCGACAAGCCGGTTCTTATTTCTGGTCCAGAATGGAAAGAGGGGCGGCTTATTTTTGTATTGGAAATGAAAAAAAAGAAGTAATCTGCTTTAGCAACGGCCATTTAGACAGTGGTCTGTGCCATTTCTGATCTTTCTTTCTTTAATCGTAACTGGCCACATGCTGCTTCTATATCGTGCCCTTTTTCTTTTCGAAGAGTGGCCTGTATTCTATTCTTGACCAGAATGTTAAGAAATTTTTTCTGAGTAGTTTCTGAAGGCCTTTCCCAGTGCAGTCCTTCAACTTTATTATATGGGATTAGATTAATTTTCGCTCGAAGAGATGATGCTATTTTTGCTAGTGATTTTGCCTGCTCCTCTGAGTCATTAATTCCCTGAATTAATATGTATTCGAAGGTGACCTTATGGTTTTTCTTCGAATTATAGTATTGGAGGGATTCGATTAGATCATTTATAGGATATTTTTTATTTATAGGCATTATTTTATCCCTCACATTATCGCTGGCTCCGTGAAGTGAAACAGCGAGTCGAATCTGTAATGGCTGATCAGCTATTTGTCGGATTTCTGGAGCCAGGCCGCTCGTGGAGACTGTTATGTGCCTAGCGCCGATTCCGAGTCCCCAATCGGCATTGATTATTTTTATGGAGTGCATCAGATTCTTAAGGTTTGCGAGTGGCTCTCCCATTCCCATGAAAACGACATTATTAATTTTCTTTTTTGATTCTCTTTCTACAGCTAATAATTGTCCGGTAATTTCGCTTGTTTCTAGGTTGCGGGTAAATCCATCTAGGCCGCTGGCACAGAATTTACATCCGTAAGCACAGCCGACCTGGCTAGAGACGCAAAGGGTTTGTCTGGAGGACCGGTTACCGTTAACATTAGTGGAGGCAGGAATGATTACTGATTCGATGTATCGACCATCCTGCAACTGATAGAGATACTTTTGGGTAGTATCATTCGAATGAGAATCCTGAACGGGAGTTAGGTCAGTTATCCTATAGGTTTTAGAGAGTTTTTCTCGTAAATCTTCAGGCAGATTACTCATGTCGCTGAAGTTTGTAACTCTTTGATTATAGACCCATTCAATGACTTGGCTTGCTCTGTATTTAGGCTCTCCAAGTTCAAGAAGATCATGTTCAAGCTCTTCTTTCGTGAGGCCGGTAATAATTTTCCCCGAAGTCATGTTGGTGCACTTTAGCACATAAAAGCAGATGCTGCTCTTATCGTTGCAAGTTGAGAAAGGTTTCTACACAATAATGGCATGCGATTTTTTCTCCTTTTATTATTAGTTTCACTTTTTACTGATAGTTATTTAAGAGCTTCTGGGAAACCGAACATTTTATTCATTATGGCTGACGATTGTACGTTTCGGGACATCGGATGTTATGGCGGTCAGGCGAAGACTCCAAACATTGATAAATTGGCTACCCAAGGCATGCAATTTAGTCATTGTTTTCAGGCTGCTCCTATGTGTTCTCCAACAAGGCACAATTTATATACCGGTCTGTATCCAGTGAAGAGTGGAGCTTATCCTAATCATACATTTGTTGATAAAGGAACTAAGAGTATTGCGCATTATCTCAAAACTGTAGGTTATAGGGTTGCTTTAAGCGGCAAAACACACATTAACCCAAGAGAAGCATTTCCTTTTGAGTATTCATCAAAGGCAAATAATCCTGACCTTGAGAGTGTCAGTCTTTTATTTAAGGAATGCGCAGAAAGTAAAACTCCTTTTTGCTTTTTTGCGTGTTCAAATGAGCCTCACTCTCCATGGAATAAAGGCGATTCTTCAAAGTATGATCCGAAAAAACTGAAGCTGCCTCCTTACTTCGTTGATACACCTGAGACTAGAGATGCTTATTCTAGGTACCTTGCTGAGATAAGTTATTATGATTGGCAGGTAGGCCAAATCATCAAGAGGCTTGATGAGAATGGTCTCACAGAAAACACACTGGTGATGGTGGTTAGTGAGCAGGGGAGTGGTTTTCCGTTTGCAAAATGGACATGCTATGAGAGTGGCCTGCAGAGCGCGATGATTGTTCGATGGGACGGTAAAGTGAGTCCAGGGTCGAAGACTTCAGCGATGGTTGAATATGTGGATGTGTTGCCTACTTTCTTAGATGTTGCTGGAGGGGAAATAAGAAAAAACCTTGATGGGAGCAGTTTTCTTGATGTTATTTTAGGAAAGAAAGATACACATAAAGAATTTGTTTTCGGTGAGATGACAACCAGAGGGATTAATAATGGCTCCGAAACTTTTGGAATCAGATCTGTTAGAGGTAGGCGTTATAAGTACATATGGAATTTTACTCCAGAGATTGAATTTAAAAATGCTTGTACACATTCTAAGGAATTTAGGAGTTGGATCGCAAAGGCGGAATCGGGTGATAAGGACGCAATTGATAAAGTGAGGAGGTATCAATGGCGGCCAAAAGTTGAAGTTTATGATCTCCACAATGATCCTTATGAATGGAAAAATCTTGCTGGAAAACCTGAAGTGGAAAGTGTCCAGAATAGACTTAATAAGGTTCTCAAGGATTGGATGAAATCTCAGGGAGATGAGGGTCAAAAAACTGAACTTGCTGCTCTTGAGCGACAGGGCAGATCTAAAAAAAGAAAAAAAGGTAAAGGTGCTACTACAAAGGATAAGGGATAGAGTCTTTTGATAATAGATTTAAAAAATACCGAACAAAAACACGTAGTATCCCCTCTATTTTATTAGGATTTGGAAAGAGTTATGACTCTGTTCTTGCCATCGAATTTATGATCAGTCACTTTCCCGTCAGGCCACCTGACTTTGAAGCTTCGTATAGTTTTTCCGTTCGCTCCAAAGAAAAGATGTGGAGTGGATTGTGAAAGATAGCCTGCGCCTGCTTGAACTTCTTTTAAATGTTTGGAAGAGTCGGAATAATTCGCGGTAACTTTTGCTCCTATAGCATGGATGTTCATTTGTTGTCCTTTCAGAATGACACGGATTTTGTTCGTATTATTTACAGCAGCATTAGTTGTGTATGATGTTATCGGTCCGTCATTACTTGAGATTAAAATGTCTGGGAGAGAGTCTCCGTTAAAGTCTGCCTTACAAACTGATTTGGCATCACTGGGAACTATAACTCCGCTCTCATCTGGCCATACAGTTTTAAATGTCCCGTCCCCAAGACCTGCGAGCATTAAGCTCATGCCTCCCGACATTCTTCCAGTTTCAACTTGTGGATGATGGAAATTTTGAGCCAGGAGAAGGTCAGGAAAACTGTCTCCGTTCATGTCTTCAATAACTATTCCAAAGCATGGAGCCACTTGAGCAATTTTTGGCAAATTTTGAAAACTGAACTGACCGTTTCCATCATTGAGTAGAACTCCTGAATTTAATTCAGTGATGGAAAACTTTTGGGAGTCTTTCATTTCTTGAGGTGTGTAGACTTGGTTCAATTCTGCTAATGCAAAAGAATGAAAGGTGTTAAATCTATCTGCTAAGTGCGGTATGGCTCGGGTTGAGCAGCTCTTTCCTCTTACAGGGAAGAGTTGACCATTTTCGTATTCTGCTTCAACGAGGTGCATGTCATCAGTTCCGAATTTTCCGTAGTATAACAAAACCGGATGATCGTCAGAGGCATGGTACTTAGTATTGAGTCCGAAATTGCTTGCTACTATATCGATGTCCCCGTCCAGATCCAGATCCGCGGCATTAACTCCATTCCACCATCCTGGAATTTTATCGAGGCCTGCTTCCTTGGTAAGGTTAGTAAATTTCCCTTTTTCATTTTGTAGGTAAGTGATAGGTCCCCATTCGAGAGCAATGAGCAAATCCTGCCAGCCATCATCATTGATGTCTGTGAAAGTGGCTCCAGTCACAAGGCCTAGAGAAGAAAGTGACGGGGCTATTTGTTCAGCAGATTCTTTGAACTTACCATCAACATTGATGAGGAGTCTGCTTCTAGGGGCAGCAGGATATTTCTTTCCAATAACTCTTCCGCCAATAAAAATATCTAGATCACCGTCACGATCAATGTCTGCTGTGGCAATGGGGCCACCTGAATCTGAATCTACTGGTAAATAAGAGTCAGGTGCTAATAAGAAATCCCCAGTCCCACCATTAATGTAGAGCCTGTCCTGCAATAGTTCTCCGGAGGATTCTATACCACCGCTCACGACGATGAGATCCAGATCACCGTCACCGTCAGTGTCAGCGAGTAATAATCCCATGTCTTCATAGTTAATAGAACCTTCGATTGATTCAGGTTTTGAAAAGTTTCCGTCACCTTTATTTTTGAGGATCTGAGTGAGCGAGCCTTTTGCTCCACCAAGGATAAAGTCTTCATCACCATCACTATCAATGTCGCCGACCGCTATCCCTGGGCCGAGCTGTGATAATTTATTTGGTAATAGGGGCTGATCCTTAAAATCATCGAAATTGAGTTCCTTATGTCTAACCCCAGAAAGGCTCGTATTGATTTTGAATAAAGTATTTTTTTTAGGCCCATTTGATGAGGCTAATGAATTACTTTCTGATTCAGTTATTTCATAAAGGGTGCCTCCCTCTAATTGTTTAAATTCTTGGTTGATGCCGCTTGGCCAATCGACTAGGAGTCGATTAATCTTTGTATTTTTAGTAATTCCAAAATGGGCCATAGCTTCATCAGAGCTGAGGTATCCTCGTGCCACGTTAATTTGTTTAGCGAAGGTTCCTGAATCAGTTTCGATAGTGACCTTAGTACCTATCCCATTTCTGTTACTTTTTGTTCCATTCAGTTTAATTAGTGTCCCTGAATTCTTACTGGTATTTTTGTATAGTATTGGGGGTTCGTCTCGATGCATTACGAACACGTCAATGTCACCATCACGATCAAAGTCACAATTTACTGCAGCCAGACTGAAACCAAAGTGATCAAGGCCCCACCTCTTGCCTGATTCAGAGAATTTATAGTTCCCTAGATTTTGAAATACCAAATTATTTTCTTTTCTCAGATTTTGAGTTTCAGTTTTTGTTTTTTCTGCTCCTTCTTCAACTTCACGAATGTTTTGTTCCATCCCGTTAGTGAAGAAAACATCTGAACGGCCATCATTATCAAGGTCATCTATCTTAACGGACCAAGTCCAATCCGAGTTTGCCATGCCTACTAGATAGGCAGATTCCAGAACTCTTCTTGTTCCTGTGTTATAATAAACAACATTACGCATGTTTTGAGGAGGCCTTGCCTTGAGCATGAATTCTGTTGTGGAGGCTTCCATTGATCCCATGCTGATCTTTCGCTTGTAATGGGTTGTTCCTGACATGTCAGCAAGGATGAAATCAACTCTCCCATCGTTATTTAGATCTCCTGTATCAGCTCCCATACTGAACATTGTTGTATATGGAACCGCTTCTTCGATAGCATCTCGGAACGTTCCATCTCCATTGTTGTGGTACAGAAAGTCTCTGTCTCCCCAGTCATTTCCAACATAAAGATCAGGAAGTCCGTCATCATTATAATCCCACCAGGTGGCGGATAATCCTCTGCCTTCTCCTGGGATTATTCCAGCCTTGTTAGTGACTTCTTCGAAGGTTCCATTTCCATTGTTACGATATAAGTAGTCGGGCCTTCCTATCTTATCCCATTTTATCATGGGGCCCTTAGGTGTTTGTTTTACCAATAATTTAAAGACTTTATCATATGGGGAGATAAGCGTTGGTTTGCCATTAGGACCTTTTCCAATCATTTTCTTCGGATCAGGTGGGGTCAGGTTTGGAGGGAGACGATATTCATTAGTGATAAGATAAAGATCCAAATCACCATCTTTATCGTAGTCACAAAACGATGGCATCAGGCTTGCATCATTGGTGTTTAATCCGAATTCCTTTGCTCTTTCAATGAATTTAACGGTGCCTCCTTCTTTGCCTGTATTGATGTAGAGGCTATTTTCTTGTCCATAATTGGCAATATAGATGTCGAGGTCACCATCATTATCAATGTCTATAATGCTTGCACCTCTGCCCCAGGCATTGTCTTTCTCTAGGCCTGACCCTTGAGTAACGTCTTCAAATTTAAGAGGGGATACTTGACGATAGAGGCGATTCCCGCCAGGGGAACTTGCAAGAAAAAGATCAGGCTGACCGTCACCGTCGATGTCTCCGACCGCAACACCACTCGCTTCTAATCCTGAATTATAGAAAAACGAGTATGGATGTTTTAGATTTTGTTTTATTTCAGATTGAATTCCTGACTCTTCAGGAGTTAATGCTACGAAAAGTGTTTTATTGGAATTCTCAGAACTATCGATTTTTGACAATGATTTAGCAATGATCGTTTCTTTCTTAGTATCGAGTGGCGATGTTTTTTGTATCCCTTGAGTTGTATTTTCAGTTTCTTTCTTTTTGCAGGAGGAGAAAAGAACAAATGGGACCGAGAATGTCACAAGGATGATCAGTGACCTAAATGTAGAAGAAATAGGTTCAGTGTTCATGGATTATTCCGGTTGTTTGATTTCTATCATGGAGGAGCCTTCTGAAACTTCAGTTACTGACTCTTTTCCATTTGGCCAAGCAACAGACACTTCAGTCACTTTGTCTGACGATTTTGTAGCAAAGGAAATAGTCGGGGGATTTTGCGATAAGTATCCAGATCCTGAATAAACCTCTGCTACCCTGACACTTCCGTCGCTGATCTTAGCAGTAACAAGGGATCCTACACCTGTGGTGTTACCAGCAATGCCTTTAAGATTAATAGAGATTATTCGATTTCCCGTGACGTTGTCATTAGTGAAGATCTTTAAGTTTCCATTATTGACCCCGACAATGTAGTCATTCCATCCGTCCCCGTTCAGATCCTTTCTTGTCAGACTTTTCGTATCCTCAAAAACCACGAGTCCGCTCCTTTCTGGTGAGATGGGAGTGAATGATCCTTTACCATCTCCCTTAAGGAGTTGGCTCAGGCCTCCAGCCATGTGACCTGTTTCAGGTTCAGGGCCATAAAAATTTTGAACCATGTATATGTCTAAATTCCCGTCCCCATCAAAGTCGCTCAGATCAATGCCAAAACCGGGTGCGATTTGTGCGATTTTCGGGAATGGGTTGAATTTAAAGTTGCCATCTCCGTTATTGATTAGGATTCCTGAGCGCAGCTCGGTAGCTTTATAGACTTTAGAATTATCTAATTTGTTTGATGTGTAGATTTCCTGCAATGAGGCCCGTGCAAAACTGTCAAAAGTTTTAAATTTATCAAAAAGAAAGGGCATGGCATTTGATGAGCAGCTCCTTCCCCTGATTGGTAAGAGTACATTATTCTCATATTTTGCCTCGACGATGGTAGATTCTCCGGTCCCGTCGAAATCACCATAAAATACTCTGATCGGGTTTTTTTCTTTGGGATGGTATTTTGTATTCATTCCGAAGTTACTAACGGCGTAGTCGATGTCTCCATCTGAATCGACATCTCCGGCCGAAATGCCATTCCACCATCCCCAAAGTTCAGACAGGCCAGAAGCTTTCGGATCACTCTCTAATCTTGATCCATTATTAATATATACTCTGATGGGTGCCCAATGGTAGGTGATTAAAAGATCCGGCCTTTTGTCGCCATTAGCGTCAGACCAGATAGCGCTAGTAACCATCCCGTATGATCTTAGTCCAGGAGCCATCGAATCAGTGACATCGGTAAATTTTCCGTCAACGTTCTGGAGCAGGTAACTCTTTGGGCTGGTCGGGTATTCGCCTGGAACGACCCTTCCTCCAACGAACAAGTCAAGGTCTCCGTCAGAATCGAAATCAGAACATGTTACGGTGCTTCCACTGTCATGCATTTCTGGGAGTGTGCCTTTGGGAGCTTTTGTGAATGCTCCTTTTCCATTATTTAAGTAAAGACGATCCTGCAAAATAGGATCATTTTTACTGCATTCTACGCCGCCACTAACAACGTATAGATCGAGGTCTCCGTCACTGTCACTATCAAAGAATAGGGCTCCCATGTCTTCTGCGGCAGAATCGGCAGCTACGGCTCCTCCGGTTAGTTTTGTGAATTTACCGGAACCGTTATTGCGGATAAGTTTGCCTGCATCGTTTTTTGCTCCAGCAAGATAAAAGTCATCATCGCCATCTCCATCGATATCTCCCCAGGCCATTCCTGGTCCTAGTTGGGAATTTTTTTGAGGAAGTAAGGGTTGTACCGCGTAGTCGTCATAGAGTGTTTCTTTATGCTTGAGGCCTGCAAGCGAAGTGAGCAGAGGCGAGAATAATTTTTTCGTCTCTTTCGTTTGAGGTTTGATAGGTTCTTTTCCGGGTTCAGTGATGGTGTAGATCTGGTCAGAGGAAAGGTTGTTAAATACTTGCTTGTGTCCGCTAGGCCAGTGAACACTTAACTCATCAATCTTATCATATTTCCCTGTGCCGAAGTGAGCGATTGCTTCACCACTTGCCATGTAGCCTCGACTGAGTGTCAGGTAACGAATTTGTTTTGTGCTTCCGGATTTTATTCGGATTGTAGAACCAATGCCGGCAGGGTTACTCCGTGTTCCTCTTAATTTTACTAGGATCCTATGAGAGCCTTGTGAATTATTCTGAAGTATACTTACCTCCTCTTCAAGATTTGCTACGATGAGTTCGAGGTCTCCGTCCCGGTCCAGATCAGAGGCAGTTGCGGCGTAACTCATTCCCACGTGATCAAGCCCCCATTTTTCACTTACATCATTGAAGTTAAGGTCACCTAGATTCTGGAATGCGAGGTTCTGCTCCTTGAGTGGGCCGGTCTTTGCTCTTTGGTGTTTTGCCCATTCTGTTTCGCCTGGATATATTTTTGTGGCTTCAGAGTTATCAGCAACGTTCAGGTTCACAGCCATTCCGTTAGTGAAAAAGACGTCAACTAGCCCATCATTATCAAAATCAGAAAGACGAACGGTCCAGGTCCAATCGGAATTTGCCAATCCTGTCATGTGAGCAGCTTCCCTGAGCCTGTTCGTTCCACTATTAAGAAAGACGGCATTGCGCATGTACTGACGGGGGAACGCGGTAGTTAGAAACTCAACACTTGCTGACATCGCTCCCATGCCAATTTTTTGTTTGTAATGATTAGTTCCTGACATGTCGGCCACGAGTAGGTCAGGGCGTCCATCACCGTCCAGATCAGCAGAATCCGTACCCATTGAAAACCAAGCAGTGTGCGGGACTGTTGATTTAATTGTATTTTCAAAACTTCCGTTTGGCTGATTTCTTAAGTAAAAATCGGGATCCTTAAAATCGTTGGCAACAAATAGGTCAGGGCGTCCGTCAAAGTCCGGGTCCCACCATAGTGCAGAATTTCCTTTTCCGATTAATTCACCCTCTTTGGTTTGTGGAGTGAAAGTGCCGTCCCCATTGTTTTTCAGGAGACGATCAGATTGCCCTACGGTGTCATGATTTACAACGTCTCCAACTATTCCTGTGATGCCGTAGAATTTTTTAAATTTAGGAAATACAACGACATTTTTATTCCGGTCATATCCGACGATCCTTTCAGTTGTTTTTCCTCTCGGATCATAGAAGAAATTTGTCATTAAATAGAGATCCAAATCACCGTCCAGATCGTAATCAGAGAAGGCCGGGGTATGCCCAGCGCTTATGAAATCAAGACCATAACTTTTTGCTGATTCGGTAAATGTCCCATCTCCCTGATTCAGATACAAAGCATTAGCAGAGTCATAGTTACATACGTAAATATCTAGGTCGCCGTCTTTGTCGATATCAATGATAGAGGATCCGGTTCCCCATGAATTTCCACCTCCTACGCCTGCTCCTTGAGTGATGTCTTTAAAGACAAGATTATCAGTCTGGATTAATAGCTGATTGGGGATTGGTCCACCGGTAAAAAATAAATCTGGTTTTGCGTCTCCATTTACATCTCCCACAGCGACTCCGCCGCATCCCATTGCTGATGCGTAAAGGTATGCTCTGGGATTGTCTGTGAGTATGGGGTTAATAAATTTTACGCCGGTTCTTTTTGAGCTTAATCTGGTAAATAGTTTCCCGTTGTCTTGGGTGCTTCTGGAAGAGAGCTCGGATGCTTCAATTTTACCTTCCGGATCAAAATTAACTGAAGCGATTGGTTTCTTGTTTTTTACTTCAGCCGTTGAAGAGGATTTATTATCTGATGCTTTTTTGCAGCTGCTGCACAACAAAGTGAGAGCGAATAAAAAAGTTAAAGCTATTCGGAAGTAGTTCACTTTTAAAGATATGAGGGGGAGGGGGTCGCTAATTTAATGTTAATGCCCGTTATTTCAAGTGATGGAACTTATGTTTTATAACAAAGAGGGGGAGGCAATTGCCTCCCCCTCAGGGGTATGCCCTATGAATTGGGCATAAATTTGTTAAAGGTTAATTATTTCTCGTAGACCCTTAGGTAAACATTTGGTTGTTCAGCGAG
>Ga0114993_10000526_pt1 | contig 44286 bp, 34 predicted proteins | sample ArcticOcean_MG_C_FD_87042 | JGI IMG/M metagenome (GOLD analysis project Ga0114993, IMG submission 87042) | Marine microbial communities from western Arctic Ocean - ArcticOcean_MG_CB2_150 | ecosystem: Environmental > Aquatic > Marine > Oceanic | place: Arctic Ocean: Canada Basin | collected...
AGATGAAACGATCGATGCTGAGATCAGTGAGAATGGAAAATTAATTACTTTTTCCAGAAAGGCAGACAAGGCATTCAATTACGCGTTCCAATGGACCGAAGGCGAGAGCGGTAAGGACTTTGAGTATGGAGACGTCCAAAATAATATCAGAGTCATTGATGACACTTTACCAGAAGTTCAACTCATAGCCCCAAGCTCAGACGGTTTAGCTACAGACAAGAAAATAGTAAATCTCAATTACAAGGGCACTGATGATTATGGACTCGGAAAAGCACATCTCATTTACACAATCAAGAGGGGAGACAGGGAAAGTGATGGAGAAAGTGAAAATACCAAAAAGGAAATACATGATTTTGAAGGAAAATCTTCAGGAGCAAATATTTATGAGTGGAAAATTTCAGATCACATTAAAGAACTGAAGCCTGGCGATCAGATTTTATACCAAATTGAGATTGAAGATTTGTTCCCCGGTGAAAAGAAGCATGTTAGACAGTCCGTGGCCCGCAAAATATCAATTGTCACACCCGAAAGGTATCTGCAATGGTATAGGGCTGAGTTGGCAAGTCAGAATGATGAAATTAAAAGGGCCCGTGACAGTGAAGAAACTGCCTCGACTCAGGTAAAACAACTCATAGAACAGGAAAGCGAAGAAAAATGAAACATTCCAGCATGAATCCAGTCTCAATCCTATTAGCAGTCACGTTCCTCTTCTGCGGCATGTCACGCGCGCAGGACGCGAAAAAGACCAATCCAGAGGAACCCACTCCAAAAGAAGAGGCCGCCAAAAAAGAAGTGAGCACCCCTGAAGTTTCTCAACGTCCTATTGACCCAAACGCTGACCTGCTACAGACTGCCCCAAGATTGTCCAAAGAAGCGCGGAGACAGGATAATGTAGGGAGAAGGACCAGAACCATCGCTAAGCGCATGAAATGGTTACTGTCAGACCTAAAGTCTAATGGACTAATCGAACAAGGGAACGGAGAAGAATTAGAGAAAACAGGAACACTCCTTCTTACCGTTGCAAGAACAGATGTGCCCTCAGTTGCAGGAAAACTCCGTCAAGCTCAAGCAAACATTGACGGTTCGCTGCCTCATATAAAGGGAGCAGATGAAGATATCGGAAAAGTTATTGCTAATCTAGACAAGGTACTCGAAGGAGCAAACTCAATCCTAGTTGATGATCGCCTGATCAGAGAATTATCTGAAATCATCAAAGAGGAAGAACGTTTAAAGAAAGGCTCCATAGACTGGATCCGTAAAATGCAAGTTAACCCTGATTCGAAGAATCTGGATAGGGGTCGCCTCTTAAGAGTTCAGGAAGGGGTAATTGACCGGTACGCTGAATTTTTTGACCTCCTTGTGGAGTCAAAAGAAGCTTCCAAAGGGACTGCCGCTGGAGATCGTTTTGAGGCTACCGAAAAATCACTTACTGGAACTGATCCGGAAGCTCTAATGTCTTCGGCCGTCGATAATATATTAAAAGATCAGGCACTCGCTGCCGGAACTGATCAGAGCAAAGCCATAGAGGCCCTTCGCATAGCACAAAAAATTCTTAGCGCCGAAGAGGACAGCTTTGATGACCTAATTAATGCCATCCAGCACCTGATCGCAGTGCAAAGAGAATTAAAGGAGGACACAGAACCTCCGGTGGCTGATGCAAATGCTCCAAAATTAAACTTATTTAATGACAAAAGGTCAGAACTTGAAGCCAGACAAATCGGCATTGCCAATGAGATCACTGATGTCAGAAAGACAAATTTGCCAGACTATAAACCCAAAGAAGAGCCTGAAGGTCCTTCCGGCGAAACTCAAGTAAATGATCCCAAAGAAGAAGAAAAAAAAGATATCTTCGAAGCGGCTAAGGATGATCCTTTCGCAGACGACGATCCTTTCGCAGACGACGACCCTTTTGCCCCAATTAAGCCAGGAGAACTTCCGTTCGGTGTTGGGCCTGAAGCTACCTTCGAACAGGGAATCGGAGACGCTCTCGTCGAGGCAGGCAAAGCTGCTGTTAAGGCTCACAAATCAATTAACGAAGCAAACCAACCCGAATCAGTAAATTTCCAGGAACAGGTAATCGCAGCATTAGAGTCCGCTTTAAGTTCAGCTCAGGCAGCTGACGCCTATGCCGAAGAAAATTCAGAAGAGAGTTTTGGTGACGAAGGCTTTGGTGACGAAGGCTTTGGTGACGAAGGCTTTGGTGACGAAGGCTTTGGTGACGAAGGCTTTGGTGACGAAGGCTTCGGTGACGACGGCTTCGGTGACGACGGCTTCGGTGATGAGGGTGCTGGTGAGGGTGCTGGTGAGGGTGCTGGTGAGGGTCAAGGTCAAGGTCAAGGTCAAGGTCAGGGTCAGGGTCAAGGCAAAGGTAAGGGCAAAGGCAAAGGACAGCCCTCTCCATTTGCAACGGAGGGACCAAGTGAAGAAGTGTCAGCAGAAGGAACTTCATCCACAGTTGCGAAGGGTGATAAAGTCGCTCGTAGCAGACAAATAAATCCCACCGGTTCACGACGCGGCAGATCTGCAGTCATTCAAAATTACGAGAAAAATTTACCTCCGGAATTTCGCAAACAAGTCAAAGCCTATTTGGAAGCAATAGCTAAGCAAAAATAATGAAACTAATCACCCTTACATTCGCTGTTATTAGTGCGCTGGCCTCGGGTAACGTTAATGCACAGGACCCTCCATCACAAAGCGTTGGTGTTGCGAGACTCACCCCAGAGGTAAGGACAGCAATTACAAAGGGCCTTCAATACCTTTCAAAAGAAGGATCACAAAGGGCTGACGGAAGCTGGGGAGGTGACCAGAACCGGGTAGCCGAAACTTCGCTCACTCTTATGGCATTCATGCTTCAGGGACACGTTCCTGGCCGAGGTCAATATGGGAGGAACATGGAAAATGCGATTTCCTTCCTTCTTAATGTTGGACAGAATCAAAGAGGATATCTTGGAACACCAAAAAATCATGCCGGCATGTACGAACATGGATTGGCTGTTCTAGCGCTTTCCGAAGCATGGGGACAGAGCAAGAATCCAAGAATCAAATCCGCACTGACCCGCGCCGTAGATATCACCTTGCGAGCACAGAATAAAGAAGGAGGATGGCGTTATAGCCCTGAACCTAGAGACGCTGATCTTTCTATGACTGTCATGCAAATAGTTGCACTGAACTCCGCCAGTGAAGCTGGCATCGCAGTGCCCCAAACAACAATAGACAAAGCCGCTGAGTATGTACTTTCCTGTCAGGATCAGGGCAGTGGAGGATTTAAATACACAGCAGGCGGAGGCGAACCAAACTTTGCGAGAACTGCTGCAGGAGTCATGTCCTTAATAATGTGCGGTCAACGCAATTTGAAGGCCACTCAAAGAGGCATCGCATTTCTAAAAGCCTTCCCTGAATCTAAGTTTAAAAGCACGAATCACTTTCATTACGCTCATTATTATGCAGTACAAAGCATGTATCAGTCAGGAGATGCTGATTTCCGGGCATGGTACCCAAAGATCTCAGCAGAAATTATTGGGAAGCAAAATAAAAATGATGGAAGCTGGAGCGGATCGTATGGCCAAGCCTATGGTACTTCATTATCAATCCTGATCCTTGGTGTCCCCTATCGGTACTTACCAATTTATCAGCGTTAAATGTGAATGTGAACCCTCCTTCCACATTTCAAATTTTCCAAAAAATTCCGACTGTCTTGCCGCAAGCAATGACAATCCTTTCGCTGATCTTCCTTCAACTCAGCGCTCTCGGAGCACCCGTGAGGCCATCAGGCACCATAGGATACCTTCAACAACTCAATGAAGAAGACTGGATACTAAAAGCCGAAGCCCTTCATTATCTTTCTGAAAACAAAGTCCCAGAGGCCCTAGAAAGCATTCTTAAGATAACCAAAGACGAGAAGGAACGGTCATGGATCCGGGCCAGGGCCTTAGTGGCTTACTGCAAAATTCAAAATGGTCAGGACATTCCTCAGATATTATCCACATTCGCCTCATCATCTGATCAAGTACTTCGAGAAGGAGCCGCTGAATCGGCTGGATTAATCAAGGGAAATAAGGGAGTGGATATTGTACTGAAACTGACCACCGATAAAATGAAACCCGTTCAATTCAGAGCACTGGCCTCCTATTCCAGAATCATGGGAGAAAAGGCATGGCCCTTAGCTCAAAAAATGACCGAGTCTATGACCGAAGAATTAATTCCATTGGCTGTCGAAGCCCTAGCCCTCATTGGGAATCAGGATGCCTTAGAAAGGCTAAAAGAATTAACGAAGTCTTCAACAAACAAGAGAGCATTGATTGAGTCTCTTGACAGGAGCAAAAGCCCTAAAACCGTACCAGTCCTTCTAGATATACTTGAAAAAACCAGCACTGATGACGCTAATTTCGCATATATCATCTCAGCTCTTTCTAAGAACAATAATGAAATCCTTTCAAGTTCCTTAAAGGACCTGATCAAAACAGGACGAGACAGTGCACTCTTTGCTGCTGCCCGAATCATTACAATTCTCTTTCAGGATCCAGACCTTGGCAAAGAACTACTATCTGCACTAACAACCACTAGTGCTCCCGAAACCCTCGAAGCAGTGATGATTGCCCTCGGATCAAAAGAAATGAATCCTGATTCTAATAAAGAATTTTTTATTACTCATCTGAAGAATGAAACGCCCGAAATAAAAGTGCTGTCAATCCGTTGCCTAAGCCATTGCACCGAGGCCAATCTTTATACCCTTCTAAAGGAAACTATCAAGGATGATGAAAGCGGCGTATCAATTGCCGCCATCAATGCTCTGATGGAAGCTCCGCTCGAAGATGCACCGACAGGAACATTGGTATCTTATCTTGAAGACATACTTGTCAGTACTGACACCGTGATTCGCAAAGCCGCGTTTGAATTACTCGGTCATGCCGGCAATGCTGATGACTTCGAACCTGCGCTGGCAATGCTCGGTGAAGCTCTAAGCGGCACGGATACGGTACGAAGAGAAGCCGTGGCGGAAGCATTGGGCAGTATCGCTCCCGACAATGGGATCGCAAACGTTGCCAGAAGACAGGGATATGTTTCAAACTGGATGGTTCTTGGCACTTTTCTCAATGATAAAGAGCATAAAGCATTTGCAAATAAGCTTGAACCTGAAAAGGGCATTGATTTCGAAAAGACCTATCCTTCAACGTATGTTTGGGCCTTGCAAGGGAACCAAAAAAGAGATGGAGAAAAGCCTATAGAACGTGAAATCGGTTGGTCAGAAGCCAGTGTTAATAAAACTAACGGGATGCTTATGATGGGGCCCCTCCTTCCTCCCCCAGGAACATTCTCTATTGCTTATGCTGTTTCCGACTTTAATTCGGAAAAGGACCAAGACCTTTTCCTTAGCTTGGACGGGGATGACGCTTTTAAGGTCTGGCTGAATGGAGAAAAGATTTCCGAACAGGTTGCTCCTTACTTGCACAGGCAAAGTTGCGTAGCCTCTCAAGGAAATATAAAAATCAAGCTCAAGAAAGGAAAGAACCGGATCCTAGTAAAAAGCGCCAACATTGAATACGAGTGGTGGGTCAGGGCCCGCATCACTGATGTAAATAACAAGCCCGTGGAATTATTCTGAGGTGAAATTTACAAGCTTATTTTTCTGCGTTCTGGCAATGATGTTGGCAAATACCATATCAGTCGCCAATGATGATCTATGGAAGAAGGCTGATGAAGCATACAATAACAATGATAGCGAAACTGGAAATCGTCATTTAAAGCAACTAATTGAATCTGATCCAGGGAATGTAGACCTGACAATCCGTTGCTTAGAAAAAATCTACGAGCGCGGAGACCGTAATAACACCCAGTCCAGATGGATGCGATACGTAACGACAAGGGTAGCAGCTCTCGAAAGACTAGGACACATCTCAGCCAACTCTCTATTGTACCGTGAAATTATCGCACAAGGGCTGACTCAGTACCTTACAGATAGAAACCTATTCGTCGCTGCGGAAAGACATGATGATATAGCAGAAAGGAATCCATATGATCTTTTCTGGAAGTCAACCAGAGCAAGTGCACATAATTCCCTAGGCCTCTCAAGCACTAGAGACCAATATGAGGAATTAAAGAAAAACAAAGACATAAATCATCCTGACCCTTGGATCAGAGAAAGATGGGCCAGACTCAAGGAAATCTTAGAAAGTGATTTTAGAAAATTACCTCAACCGATTCTAAAACCCTTAGAAGGCAGCCCAATGCCAGACCTTTCTCCCGATGATCCAGACGGTCGTTGGCAACAAGTCATCGAACAGCCTGCGGGAAGAGTCGCTCGGCAAGTTGACCGACTAATTGGAATCACTCTACTTCCAGAGTCCATTGTCCCCTGGCGAGACATGACAGGAATCCTTGATGCATCCAGAGCACTTGACTTACACCTGAAAAGCTTCCCCGAGAAGGAACTCTCGAGCCTTCGAAAGATACAAGAACGTTCATTCAATCGTGAAAACTTAGAACCTGATTTCACCAATCAAAGGGCTCTAGATCTTTTCAGACGTTACCCATGGTCTACGAGTGCTCACAAGACACTTTTAAGAACTGCTAATCGAAGTCTCATTGCGGGACATGCCCTTGCTGCTCTACGAAGTTTCGAAGATCTTATAGATCACGCGGATGATCCTAAAATTATCAAATTTGCAAGAACTGGAAAGTGGATCGCTCTGTCCATGGTTGGAGATCGTGATTCCTTAGAAAAGGAAATTAAAGGCTCTGATCCTGGTCAAGAAATGATCTGGATGGATGAAACTCTTAAGGCAATTGATCTTGGCACCCAACTCCTAAGCACAATACCAGAAAAGAAAGCTGATCCAGAACCTCTACCACTGAACGAACTCAATCCAAAAGTAATCCAAATCCCTGCCGTCACCCCCTGGTTCGGCGGAGGCCATACCGGAGGAATGGTACTAGATGCACAAATCATTAAAAACAACCTCCTAATCTCCAGCCGCAATCATTTGGCTCTTTACAATATAAATGACACATCAAAATCAATCTGGTCCCAGCCAAGGTTACCAATGAATGATGACCGGTCCAAACGTAACATCTTGCCGGGTTATTTCGTTCCCGAAGTTAAGAATCAGACAATCTATACACGTTGGGGATTCAAGGCCATACCTCAGGGCATCGCAGCTTTCGATTTAGCATCAGGAAAAGCCAAATGGCTCTATGACGATTTTGGGTTCGGCCCGGGACAAAACCCAAACATTACACCGATCAGCGACCCGGTCATTTCTGACGGGCTCATCTATGTTCTTATCTGGAGTTCCCACGGAGGACAAACAGTTCAACTCGCATGCATCGAAGAAGCTACCCAATCCCTCGTATGGATGAGCACCATTGCCCAGGCCGGAAAGTCCAGCGACATCATTGGGAACCTGGAAAAGGCTCGTGATGTGACGAGGACTTTCGGCAACAGAGTAAGTCTGGACTCAGGATCAATTTATATTAACAGCAACGCTGGCCTAATTGCCCGTTGTGACCCTAGAGATGGGAGACCAGATTGGATTCACTATTACAATAATAGCCCAGGCGCCGGGGCCGGGGCCCTAGGAAGTCATCCTGTCATCATTGATGATCTAGTCATATGCATGACAAAAGATTCAGGAAAGGTCTTCGCCTTACAATCTGAAACTGGAAAAGTTGTTTGGGAAAATACCCTAGCTCTCGGAATCGAATATCTAGGAAAACACGAAAATCACCTCATCGTCAAAGGCCAATTCTCTTTAGCTGCAATCAATATAAAATCAGGAGAAACAAACTGGCATACTAAAGTTCCAGAAAGATCGATTGGCCGATCACAAATGATCGGTTCCTCCATATATCTTGCTAGCACAACAGAAATTACGGAATTTGATGCGATCACCGGAGCAATCAAAGATTCAAGACAATGGAATCAAAACGTGGGGCAACCACTCTCTTACCTGATCGATAAAAATTCAATTTATGTGATTAGCGATAGCCCCTCCAAAGGTGGAGGTATTGCCGTCTCGGAACCGCTGAACCCTAACGCCGTTCCCGCTAATAAAAGTCTATCTTCAAATATAAAGAGGCAATGGACACTCATGCGCAATGATGCCAGAATCATCAGAGCCCCTCACGATTCACCACTGGCAAATCATGCTTTTATTCTGAGTGAAGGATTACTGGAATGTGTGGAAATATCATCAAAGGGTGCTTTGAAATGGAGAAGATTCATAAATGCAATACAACCAACGTTTCAAGTAATTGACAATAAATTACTATTTCTTACAGGAGCAGGTGAAAACAGACACGCTGTCGCGTTTGATGGAATGAGCGGGAAGATCATCTGGGAAACAAAGGTTCCAGTCCAAGCTAATTCAATGATGAAGTGTGGAGATGTAGGACTCATGCATGACAAGAAAACTGTCCTATTTGCTTTTGATCCAAAGACGGGGAAACGATTATGGGAAAGGCGGGTCGCTTTCGGCAATCACACTATCCCTCAATGGGACGGAGAAAAGATTCACGTTTTCCAGACATCAATGGGACGAGCACCCTGGCATCTGGAAATAGAGCCTAAGAGCGGCCAATTAATTAATGACTATGATGTCAACATCACTAACGACGGGCAAAAATATTCTGACGGAAAACTGATCGGTAAAGGCTATTACGAAATTAAATTTAATCAGGTCAAGGCAAGGTACTTCCGACTCGTAATGCTTTCAGAAGTGAATGGTATGGGATGGTCCTCAGCTTCGGAAATTCTACTCGGCGATGAGAATGGGACCAGTTTAGATCGCTCTACATGGAGAGCTCATTACGCTGACAGTTACGAGCCAAAGTCCAGAATGAACACTGAACTGAAGAATGTTTTTGATGGGAATCCGAGCACATGGTGGCATACCCAATGGCTAGGAAAGATACCTCCCCATCCTCACGAAATACAAATTGACCTTGGAAAAGAATCCACATTCAAGTCGCTCCGCTACCTTCCGGCAGTCATTGTTAACAATAACGGCATGATCAGTGAATACGAACTCTACGCGAGTAATGACCCTAGCCAATGGGGACAACCAGTAGCTAAAGGTATAATGGTCAGGAAACTGTTCATTGATAAGGCTCAGTTCTTCGATGGTGGCGTTGTTTTGGAAACAAGGGACCGTAAACACGGTAAGCGCAACCTCTACAGATATGTGTTGGACGGGAAAAAAGCCACTCCATTTGCGATTAACCATGAAATGATCAGCTGCCATGGCAAATACATGCTTGCACTGACAAGGAACGAAAAAAATCAGGAAGTATTTGTTATCCTAAAGCCGGAGGATCCCTCCTATAGGTTTGAGATTGGGTCCGGCATCCCCTTCGACAGGAACCGTATCATCATAGAAAATGATATCTTATGTTTGCCAAGTCACAAACTAGTCATAGCCAATCTAGCTGAGAAAAGATTTATAGTGAGCCCGACTGCTGAGAAATCCCCCATCGATGCACATGGGTTCTTTGTTAGAACCTCCCAAAATAAACTGATGAAATTCTTCAACGGAGGAGACAAAGGAGCTCCAATGTATTTTGTAGATATGAACACAGGTAACATTCAGCAATCGATCGTTGCAGAGCAGACCGAGGCCATTAGGGATCTTTCCCCCCAGCACATTGATCCTAACCCTAAGTTTGACAAGATCCTCCTCCTCCGAAGTGATCTTGGCATCAGTGCTTACACTTCAAACTAATAGATTTTGATTACTCTGCCGGGCGAGATGGGTCATGATAGATTTTGACGTCAATTTCGGAAGATCCGATAATTTCTTGAGCCCTCTTTAGTGCATTCTTCGTCGCCAAATTTGGATTTCCAACGGATCCAGGAAAAATATTTTCTTTTCCTATGAAATCAACCGCACCTGAACGTTTCAATACCCTGTAAACATCTTTCATTACTCCACTAATAATAAGCTCACGATCGTTACCCTTCAGGAAATCAACCAGTTCTTCTAGCGCAATAACGCTCGTTGCATCCAAGTGCCTAGCGTTCTTCATGCGAAGTATAATAACTTTGAGGTTAGAATCACTGGCCGTTGCCTGAATCTGACTGCGAAAAAGTTCAGCAGCACCAAAGAAAAGTTCACCTTCAACGTGAACAATAGAAATTGCAGGAGAACTACGATTATCTCCACTCTTAATTTCATTGAGCTGACCACCTGACCCAAAATCATATTCAACAAGTTCCGGACGCGCTGCCTGTCTCAAGAAAAGAGCCACTGCAGTTCCGGCACCAATAAAGATTGCTACGTGTAGCGGCATAATGAGAGCAGAAATAAAAGTCACTAACAACGTGGCCGCGTCCGAGCGGGTAGACAAAAGACAAATCAAAACTTGCTTCCAATTAATGAGCGTCATGGCAACAGCAATGACAAGAGCAGCCAGTGCACACTTCGGAATATGATTAACAAAATCAACCTTAAGAAAAACCCAAAGTCCTATTGCACAAAATAAAGCAGAAAATACACTAGAGAATTTCGTTGCTGCACCACTCGAGTAGTTAAGAGCCGAACGGGTCAGTGAACCAGATGCTACCATTCCGCTCAAGAAGGCACATCCTACATTTGCAATTCCGGATCCAAACATATCACGATTCATCTTCAACTCATCCCCAGTACGAGAAACGAGAGATTTGGACACCACAGATATCTCAAGAGCAACCAAAAAAGCTAAGCCAAAGGCAATGCCCGACAATTCTGTAATTTTATCAAAGAGACCAGGAGCCATCAGGATAGAACAATCAGGAAGGATGCCCCCTCCCCCTTGCTGATCATCAAAAGTATCGATAGCTAATGAATCCGACAAAAAGTAATTCACCACAGAAGCCACAAGAAGACTAAGAGCAAAAGTCGGCAAGGTCCTGAAAGATCTGCGCAAAACAAAATAAAATGCGAAAGTTCCGATGCCAAGGAACACGGCAGCAAAATTAGACTCACTGATCCGCGATGCGGTTCCAATAAAAATTGTAAAAAAAGATCTCCCTTCTCGCGCAGGATCAATACCAAGAACATAACTGAACTGATTGGCAATGATTAGTAATGCAGCACCAGCAACATAACCAATAACAACAGATCGACTCACATACTGAATAAGATCTCCCACTTTAAAAACCGCACCTGTTATTAGAAGAACAGCCACCATGATAACCACTAACGGCATATGATTGGCAGCCGAAGAAGGATCAGGATATGCAAGAAAGTAACTGAAAATCATAAATGCTGTTGCATTCGTTGGACCAAGAATAGGGTATCTAGATCCCGAAAATAGAGGCGCAAGTAAAGCCGCAACAATGGAACACGTGATGCCAAATTGAATTGGAAGGCCAGCTACCAGCGCATAGGCCATTCCTTGAGGAAAGGCCAGTAATGCAACATTAATACCTGATCTCAAATCCTTTGAAATCATATTTGAAGGTTTGCCACCATTTAAAACAGGCCTCGAAGCATCCGTATGATCAACCGTGATAGACATGCGCCTAAGCAATTGCATAGCTGACCGGAGAACACGTATCGTCCTTCGAGAAAAATAATGCCGGAAAGAATTCTTAGAGCGCATAGTGCGGTCAGGGCGCAATTAATATCTTTTCACCCTAGGTATACCGCAAGGCATTTTATTTATTTTAAGTAATTTCAAGATCAAAAAAATCCCTAAACACTTCCAAATATACCTGACGTTTGAAGTCTGCAACCCACTCCAAATTGAATTCCTCGGGGTAAATCCAGCAATAGTTTGTAAATTCCGGCTTGTCCGCACCCAGATCAATGTCCTTGTTTTTACCATTAAATCTGCACCTAAAGTAAGTTTGTTCCTGACCGAGGTAGTTTTTCCATTTGGCATGCCTCTTATCAAAATCATAGCGATACCCTTCACGTTCCTCTATGATTTTATAGAATTTCGCAGAAAGGCCTATTTCTTCACTCGCTTCACGGTAAAGAGCCTCAACTGGGTTCTCGCCTTCATCCACTCCTCCTTGAGGGAATTGCCATGAACCCTCACAATCTGATCTCTGGCAAATGAGAATCTTACCGCTTTTTCTCTCAAGGATAAGAGCAACATTTTTTCTATACTCTTTCCCAGAATGTTGCTTTTGAGAAACTTTGAAGGACTTTGACACAAATTAAGATTAGGAAACTGATCATTTTATCGACAAAAATCAAGTGCATAGATCCCTACTTTTGAAACTATTCGTATTGGGAATCATTGTTGTTATTTTCTTCGGCATCCAAACTGTTCGCTGGTCTGGAGAGAAAGGAGCAAAGAGAGCGCATAAACATTTCATCCAATACCTTTCCGATCGCCGTTGGAGTAAATGCTCCCGAATGATTTCTGAACTCTATGATGACCAATGGGATTTTAATCGTAATGACGTATCTCTAGCCTTAAGAGACTTTGGACGGCATTTCTACATATCCTTGAGTATTGATTGGAAAACGATGTCAGCTAAAAAAATGGAAAGATCATACGCAATAAAAGGAGCTATGAAAGTTAAAGGATCCGGCAGCCCGGCAGCTGATTACATTATTAAAGAGGCAAGACCTTATCTAATCGATTCTTTCACTTTTATTTGGTCTCGGTCCGGAATTATGCCCTGGTCATGGAAATTGGAAAAAATAAAACATCCTAGTATAAAGGTTCCTCCAGGCTATGTGCCAGGAGATCAATCGTATTCGCTTAAATGGTAACTTTGACAAAGGGATCTCATCGCCGCATAATTAAATATTAATTTAATTGGAGAAATCATTATGAAAAAAACTATTCTCTCTCTCCTGGCACCTGCTCTTCTGTGCATTACTGCGCTTGGACAGGGAACAGAAAATAAAACAAACTCTTCTTCCAATTCTATACCGACTAGATTCTGGAAAGCCTCGTTGCCAGGAGGCGAATACATGGTATCACTAAGCAGTATTTCCTCAATTGCAAAACACACTTACATAGTGGATGGAGCAGCAAGAGTTTACGAGGTCACTGTAGCCGACAAAAGTTCCGCCATCGCGAGGTTTTACTTTATTGAACCGATCACCGACCAATCACCTCTAAACGTTGGTCAGGTTGTAATTGATAGGATCAAGGGCGCTTCAAAGGAAGCCACTAACCGGATCGGTGCCGGGGACGTATGGGACCAGGTAATTAAAAACTATCCCTCCTCAACGCACGCTAAAACAATAGAGTTCCGTCTGACTGTTCGCTCAAACATTGATGGTCTATATGAGAGCGTGGCCCGTGCATGGGAAAAAGGAAAAGGTGAGAATTTCAAGATTATTACAAAATAAAATATCTCACTATTTCAATAGTTACACAAAACTCACATCCATTGCAATGGCTTCATGGAGTGCCTCCATGTATTTAGATTTAGGAATATCGATAGCCCCAAACTGGCTAAGGTGAGGCGTGGTCCACTGAGTATCGAGTAAAATAAATTTCCGTTTCAGTAAATGTTCAACTAAGGAAACGAGCGCCACCTTGGAAGCGTCACGCTTTCTGGAAAACATGGACTCTCCAAAAAAAGCTCCGCCGATCGCCACACCATAAAGGCCACCAACCAGTTCACCTTCAAACCAGCATTCTACCGAATGAGCATATCCTCTTCCCTTAAGATTTAAATAACTCTCCCGCACCGTTTCATCAATCCAAGTCTCTTCGCGCTCCGCGCACCCATCAATAACTTCACCGAAAGATGAATTGATGCGGACATCAAAACGACCCGCACTCATGATTCTCTTTAAGCTCTTGGGAACATGAAATGAATCGAGCGGGATAACGCCCCTAGGATCAGGACTAAACCAGCCAATTTCACCTTCCTCCATCGCCATGGGAAAAATTCCCATCCGGTAAGCTTGAAGTAAAAATTCTGGATTTATTGAAGACACGATAGAAACTTAAACAATAACACTGATCCTTGTCAGGCAAGGGTTTCAATGACATTAAAATAGATAAACTGTTGCCTATAACCAAATAATTTTTAATGGAAAATAATAATACTCAAGATGAAAGCTCCGTTGAAGTCCGTTGTTACTTCGTACGTCATCGAAATGCACTCGCGGTGAGAGGAAACTTTGGCTCTGTTTATATGGACCATTATCTTCACTTGATGCAGCACCAAATAGCTACGAGCCCTGACAAGGACCAGAAATTAAAAGATGCATTGGCAGGCATTGCGCTGCATCTTGCCTCGAAGCCCTGGGACGAGGTCAGCGCATGGACCATTCACTTTTGCGACCCTTTAATGAATCTATTCGTTACTGGCAACAGCAACGAAGGTAACATCATAGGTAGGTTATTTACTGAAGGAATTAGGGACGATAAAACAAACCTTTTCATTAGTCAGATTAATAATTTCCCAAAGGAACCGAGGCGCAGTGCCATTGATTTCAAACCCTCAGCAAGCATCTTCCAAATAATTCAGGAATATTACAAACAAAGTGAACAGCGACTCGCTAGGTTTTTTAATTATTCAGAGGAGGAATTTATTTTCATTTCAGCTCAACCTGAATGCGATGAGGATTGGCTACTCTCTTTAAATGATGAAGCAATCAGAAGCCTCGATAAAGACGAAGAGCTAAGCTTGCTCGAAAAACGGCATTACAGCTACAGATGCGGTTGCACAAAAGAACGCATCCTCAACGCTCTGGCAACAGCCTCCAAGGATGAAGTTTTGGGTAACAAAGAAAGCGTGAACATTGAATGTCCCCGCTGCGCGGCGATCACTGCAATCTCCGCAAAAGATTTCGATCAAATGAAAGACTCAGGCTAGTTTTCGTTGATCTGTGGAAGACGAATATCTTCAACTAGCTTTTGAACCTCCTCAGGTGGATCCTTTGCCATTTTAGATACTATAAAAGCTACAGCAAAATTAACTATGGCCCCGACAGCACCGAAAGCATTTGGTGTAATGCCAAAGAACCAGTTTTCCTCCATACCTCCCATATAGGATGTACCGGGAATAAACATAATTCCTTTGTGCTGGAACACATAAAGTAAAGTCACACCAAGGCCGGCAATCATTCCCGCAATGGCGCCCTCACGATTCATTCTCTTTACAAAAATTCCCATCATCAGGACAGGAAATATTGATGAAGCCGCCAAACCAAAAGCAATGGCCACAGTTCCTGCTGCAAAGTCAGGAGGATTTAGACCAAAATAGCCAGCAAGCAATATCGCTCCGACCATGGAAATCCGGCTCGCATTCAGTTCCTGCTTCTCAGTAATTTGCGGACGAAAAATCCCTTTAAGAAGGTCATGCGAGATGGATGAGGAAATCGCAAGTAACAACCCTGCAGCTGTAGAAAGCGCCGCAGCCAATCCTCCAGCAACGACAAGGGCAACGACCCATCCTGGTAATTTTGCTATTTCAGGATTTGCCAAGACCATAATATCCTTATCGATCTTGGTCATCTCATTGCCTTTCCAACCGTACTCAGAAGCGACAGAAGCAAATGATTTATCAGCATCATTATAATACTGAATTCGTCCGTCGCCATTCTTATCCTCATGCTGGAGAAGCCCGGTCTTCTCCCAGTTCTTAAACCATTCAGGACGCTTCTCATATTTAATGTTCCCAGAAACTTCTCCAACCTTATCGACCTGGATAGTCTTGGTGAATTTTAATCGAGCCATAGCAGCTACTGCCGGCGCCGTAGTATAAAGAATGGCTATAAAAATTAGGGCCCAGCCCGCTGATAGACGAGCGTCACTGACCTTCTTCACCGTAAAGAACCTAATAATAACATGCGGGAGTCCCGCAGTGCCTATCATGAGGGAAAGTGTATAAGCAAACATGTTTAATTTACTCCCCATTACATTGTTAGTGTATTTTCCAAACCCAAGTTCAGTGATCACTGTGTCCAGTTTCTGTAACAATGGAGTGCCATCTGAAACATTGCCAATGAGGCCAAGTTGAGGAATCGGATTACCGGTCAGTTCCAGTGAAATGAAAATAGCAGGGACCGTATATGCAAAGATAAGAACAACATACTGAGCAATCTGGGTATAGGTAATACCCTTCATCCCACCAAGGACCGCATAGAAGAATACGATTCCCATTCCAATAAATAATCCAGTATTATAATCAGTTTCAAGGAACCTTGAAAACGCGACTCCAACACCCTTCATCTGCCCGATAACATAGGTGACTGAGACAACGATAAGACAAATAACAGCTACTAATCTTGCTGTTTTTGAATAAAAACGCTCACCAATAAATTCAGGCACGGTAAATTTTCCATACTTACGCAAATACGGAGCCACTAGAAAGGCCAGTAACACATAACCTCCCGTCCATCCCATAAGAAAAACTGATCCTCCGTAACCAGAAAAAGCAATGAGCCCTGCCATTGAAATGAAAGATGCGGCACTCATCCAGTCAGCGGCCGTGGCCATGCCGTTGGCTATTGGACTGATGTTTCCACCCGCAACATAAAATTCCTTAGTTGACTTAGCCTTACTCCAAATAGCAATGCCTATGTAAACGGCAAAGGTAAATCCAACGATAAGATAGGTCCAATATTTGACTTCCATTATGACTGATCCTCTCCTTCTGTTTGAACTTTCTCCTCGTTCTGACAAGTACTCGTAAACTCACGATCGAGCCGATTCATCAAACGAACATAAACAAAGATAAGAACCACAAACACGTAAATGGAACCTTGCTGAGCCATCCAAAATCCGAACTGTGCCCCTCCAATTGAAATCTTATTCATTTGTTCAACAAAAAGAATCCCACAACCATAAGAAACAACAAACCACACTACCAATAAGCTTAATACACAGGTGATATTTTTTTTCCAGTATTCCTGCTTTGTCATCCCTGAACCTAAAGGGCTCGAGGAATCCTCAGAAATTTCAGATTCACTTTTTTGATCATTCATGGGGCTATATATAAAAATATTTCAATGATTATTAAATTACTTGGGATAGAAAGCACTTAATCTTAACTTATTATTAATTCCAATACGTTGCCGTGTAAATCATTAACACGTAAACATTAGGAAGATAAAAATATATCATTACCAAGATGCCAGGAACAGAAACCGATAACGTGAACATCAATGATTTTACCCAACTGGGAGCAAAACCTCCTTTCGGAGAAGAATGCCTTATTCTGTTACCAAATCGAATCAGTAAATCTGACCTCCTAATACTCACCTCGGACATTACCGCCGCTGAATCAAAACCGATCCTACTACTTGATTCATCGCATTCAAGAAAAGACGAACTAGGCATAGATTCAAATGACTCGACCGTTGCTTCATTCGATTTCAGCTCCGGATCCGCTGATGAATTACGCTCCATTATTGAACCTTTTAGACATAAAGAAAACACTATCATTTTCGTTCCTGCCAAGGCTTCGGTTAAAAATGGAGCTAATTTTCATTTCCCTTCCGATAATATCAGAAAGATTCTCGGACTCGACATTCCGATCATTCCCCTTTTCGTCGAAAAAGTATCAGAAACCAAGCTGTCCATTGATAATGAAAAAGGAACAATCTATTCCTATGGTGAAATCCTAAGGGAAAGCGATCTCAGAATTCCAAGCTATCAGGAATCTCTACTCAAGGCAGGAGAAGAAGCGTTCAGCAGTCACGAAATCTTTGATGATTCTCTACCCTATTCGATTATCAAGGGCCTTAAAAATTATGGATCAAAGACCACCATATTTGATGGGAATGACGGCACTGAACTCGTATTCACTAAAGTTTTCGCAGCAGCAGCAGCACTGAGCCGGATAATTAAAAAAGAAACTCAAAAGAACCGTGTCGGTATTGTACTGACACCAGGAAGGGGAGGCCTAATTGCAAATCTAGCCGTTCTACTATCCGGAAAAATCCCAGTTAATCTAAACTTCACTGCAGGATCTGATGCCATCACCTCTTCTATGGAACAGGCTGACCTGGACAAAATTATTACGGCAGGAGCATTCGTTGAAAAGTATCCAGGATTTCCCTGGCCTAACGACGATAAGGTCCTGTTCATTGAAAAAATTCTGCCTCCATTAAAGAAAAAGAAGAAAATCATTTTATGGTTCATCGCTTTGAAATTTTTCTCTCCGAAAAGACTAGCTTCAATGCTTGGCATAACAAAAGACGGCGGTGACCAGGAAGCCGTTCTTCTCTTTACCAGCGGCAGTTCGGGGAACCCCAAAGGGGTAGTACTCACTCATCGCAATATTCTTGCCAACGTTTCACAGTTCGGCAGCAGACTCGATCTCAGTAACGAAGATAAGGTCCTGGGATGCTTACCACTCTTTCATAGTTTTGGATCAACGGTTACGCTATGGTACCCCATGCTTGAGGGGGTTGATCTCGTCACCTACCCGAGCCCCTTAGACCCGCCTAAACTCGCTAATCTTATTCAGAAACACAAGGTGACCCTCCTATTGGCAACCCCAACATTTCTAAGGGGTTACATGAGGAGAGTGGGTCCGGAACAACTTGAAACCATTAAATATGTAGTGACTGGCGCAGAAAAACTGCCCCAGAAACTGGCAGAAGCCTTTTCGGAGAAGTTCGGAAAGAAAGTAATGGAAGGGTACGGATTAACTGAAACTTCACCCGTTTCGAATGTGAACATTCCCAATGTCGATACTAGAAATAATGAACAACTGATTCCTAGCGAACGGCTCGGCTCAGTCGGTCAGTTCTTACCCGGGGTCGCCGTAAGAATCACCGACACTAATGACGATACTCCGATACCGATAAATCAAAGCGGAATGATTTGGCTAAAAGGATCCAACGTGTTCAAAGAATACCTTCATCTTCCAGATCAGACTAACGAAGTCATTAAGGATAAATGGTTCAGGACTGGAGACATTGGCAGAGTCGATGAGGATGGCTTCCTCTTCATTGAAGGAAGGCTATCAAGATTCTCGAAAATCGGCGGTGAAATGGTTCCGCATGAAACAATAGAAGCACATGTTAACAAGGCCCTCGATTATGACTCTGATGCTGAAAAGAAAATCACCATCGTCGGGGTCCCAGACGAAGCCAAAGGTGAGGCCCTAGTAATGCTCAGTTCAGTCGAAATGGATAATGATTCTATAAAGGCGCTTCGACAGAAACTTTTGGATTCGGGTGTTGCTGCCCTTTGGATTCCAAAAAAAATAGTGAAAGTTGAAGAAATACCTTCTCTAGCTTCTGGTAAACTCGACATCAAGGGGTGTGAGGAACTGGCAAAGGTCCAATAGAAATCCTAAGCAATACCCTTCATCGTGGATCCTCTCCGCAAACGTTTAATTAATTCAGGACCAATCCCATTCAGGGATTTCATGGAGAGTGCCCTCTATGATGATCATAGCGGCTACTACAGTACTAACATACGAGAAGTAGGAAGAACTGGAGACTTCTCGACTTCAACCACACTGAATGACTCATTGGCAAATGCCATAACTGCCTGGATCCAAAGAATATGGAGGCAAGACAAAGACCCTCCCCACTCAATCATTGAAATCGGTGCAGGTAACGGATCCCTCGCTAAGCAAATAATTAAAAGAATCGGTTTCTGGTCACGACTAAAACTTGAGTATCATATTGTTGAAACATCAGAACCACTTCTTAAATTACAAGTTCAGCGACTCGGAAAAAGAAAACTATTGCAATGGCACAAAGATCCGGAATCTGCTCTTAAGTCCTGCTCAGGAAAAGCCTTGATAATATCCAATGAACTAATAGACGCATTCCCTGTAGAATTAGTTCAATGGGAACAACAAAAAGAAAAGTGGCGAAGAGTGATGGCTCATTCAGATAATCAAGAATGGAACACCCGCGTCGGCGATGACTACGAAATCCCAAAAAATTCTTCTCTACTAGAATTACATAATTTTGAAGATGGACAACGCGTCGAAAGACATGACGACTTTGTCAGATGGTTTCACTCCTGGATACGATTCTGGAAACAGGGGCATATCCTCAGCATTGATTACGGCGACGAATTCCCAACCCTTTATGAAAAACGCCCCAACGGGACTCTCCGGGCATACTTTGCACAAAATCGTTTCGAGCAAATGCATGAAATCCTTGCAAGGCCCGGGCATCAGGACATTACCTCGGACATCGACTTCACAGATATCAGAAAACGTATGCTTATAGATGGGTTAAAGGAAATCAAGTATCAGACTCAGGCCGAATTCATTGCAGAGCATGACATCAAAGCATCACTTGGGAATCCATCAATCAATCCACAGGGGGCAGGAAAGGCTTTCAAGGTTCTTTGGCACCGTAAGACCTAAATTATCCAATAAAATTAACCTCTTCGGCAGACAAGCCCTTGACATCAGGGGCAGCAAAGAAGAACTCTGAGATAATGAAATTTGCACTATGTAATGAAACCTATGTCGGCTGGGATTTCGATGTTACTTGCGAGCACATTGCCAGTAGCGGTTATGATGGAGTTGAAATTGCACCATTCACCCTCAACGAAGATCCAAGAGAGATCGGCGAAAGTGATGCTACCAAGATTGGCGCAATAGCCGAATCAGCAGGGCTCGAAGTAGTTGGACTCCATTGGCTCCTTGTCAAACCCGCTTGGCTGCATCTCACAACTGATGATCCGCTCCTACAAAAGGATACAGTTAATTTTGGAAGGCACCTTGTCCGCACCTGCGCCGCCATGAATGGCAAAGTCATGGTATGGGGAAGCCCCAAACAGAGAACCATTCTTCCTGAATGGAACAGGAGCGATGCAATTAAACGTTCCGTTGAAACTCTATCTAAGATTTGTGAAACCGCATTAGAATATGACGTCACAATTGCAATGGAACCATTAGCAGAAGCAGAGACTAATTTTCTAAATACGGCGGAGGAAACAATTGAACTCATTAACAAAATCGATAGCCCTGCTTGTAGACTTCACCTCGATGTTAAGGCGATGAGTGACGAACAAAAATCCATACCTCAAATAATCACCGAAAGCAGTGACTACATCGCGCACTTCCATGCGAATGATCCCAACCTAAAGGGACCAGGAACCGGAGAAGTTGAATACGGCCCCATCGTCGAGTCTCTCAGGTCTGCAGATTATCAAGGGTACGTTTCGGTCGAAGTTTTCGATTACAGTCCGGATCCTGAAACCATTGCAAAGGAAAGCATCACTTTCCTAAAGGAAGCTTTTAGTAAATGAAAAGGGTTCACTCGCAAGCAAGTGAACCCTTAAAAAAGTATTTACATAAATCCAATTAAGGAATTGAGATCCTTTCTCCAATCCGGATAAGGCTACCGCTGATACCGTTAACCTGCCTCAGAGTCGCAACCGTAGTACCGTAGTTACGCGAAATACTATAAAGAGTATCACCTTTCTTTACAGTATGAACACTTTGCTTGGACGCATAAGTTTTGTTAGGCTGGGGCGAAGGCGGCTGAATAGCAATGTCACCGCTACCAGGAGGAACGTAAGGATCGCCTACAGGCTGGCGGTAGAAATCATCTCCTCCTCCAGACTGCGAAGTATAAACATTATTGTATTCCTCGGCTGAAGCATAAGGATCACCGTAAGGCTGCCCTTCCTTACCTTTGTAAACAAGAGGGCCGGTTTTTTTCTGCGTACAGGAAATACTCAAAACGGAAATTAAAGCAATTGATGTAAGGATCTTAATCTTCTTCATAGTCACTGACATTATTTGTGTGAGCTGATATTTTACATATCCTAACTAGATGTCAAGGCCGCGTTCTAATTTCGGTCTTATAGTGGACGAAAAAACATCATTTATTTGATCCTGAATGCATAATTCAAGAAATACAAAGCCAACCCAAGGCCATGTCGTCAAATTTAAGAGAGTAAAGTTAGGACTACTCCTAGCGCCGATTAAACAGCTCGCGGATCCTGTCCACGTCAACGTCCTTCGGAATTTCTCTATTACCCCGACGCCCACCAAGATTTAAACCCTCTAGAGCCTTTTGAGCATCATTACGATTTGAATTTGCTGGAGAATTAGTCCCCCCGTTTTGTTTTTTCCTAGCAGCAAGCGATTCAGCCTCTTTCGCCGCATCTTCAAAAGAGCTAGGCTCGACTTCACCTGAAAGGTAACCTTCCAATTCTTCGAGCCATGCATCTATGTCCTGATGCTCGGGATTACTTTTAACTAGGGAAACCATTGCAGTTAATGCGACTCTTTTCTTTCCTGCTCTAAGCAAGTCAAGATACTTAGCCCACTTCAATTTTGGGAGTGTCTTATTTGTAAAATCGATTTCAGCTTCCGTGCTGTCGGTCGCTGCGACTAAAGTGATCTCCTGAGAAATCCTCTTATCCCATGCCGCGGTCAGTTCCTTGACTCTTTCAGGGGTGCGATAAATAGGAAAAATCGTTGACTCGTAAATGCCGCTGATATCCATAGGAGCACGAGGCCAATTTTTGAGAGCGCTTAGCGTAGACTGCAACTCATAGACCTCTGCAAAAGTTGAACCTGTGGCTCCTGAATGCAAGATCCTCTTAGATCTGCCAAGGTGAGGATAAGCTGATAAGCAATTATCCATTAACGTAGTTAACTCAGGAACGAGTGCCTCCTTACTCTTATCTTTAGGGATTTGCGCTGCTCTAAGCGTAAGGACAAGAAACTGTAACTGTAACCGCCTGGCCGTAGAATGTTCCCGTGAACTGAGGTTATCTTTATTCTTGGACTTCCAATCACGGTACTCTGATTCCTTAGCTCCTTTCCTAGTAAAATTGATTTCCTTGTAACACTTTAGATAAAACTCATATGCGGAAATTGGGGAAGAGGATGCTGCCCGAAATGCCGATATCGCTGAAGAATGAACTCCGTACCGACCCTTCTTTACATTACCTTTTATGTTTTTAACGGTTGTCAGCATTTGAGCCTTTTCCGTAGGAGTGAGAGGTTGATCCTGCGCAAGCAAAGGCGACGATAAAAAAATAAAAGAAAGTCCCAAAGTGAAGAGGTGAATTGGCTTCATAAGAATAAAATAGATCCAAGAAGCAAAATAATCAATACTCGCTTTAAATTTGCATAATGATCCTATAATCCTATAAAAAAAAGAATCTAGAAACCATCATTCAGCATAATATCCTCTCTTTTCCAAGATATTCTCGATCTTTTACAGCCAATTCTTCAGATATGGCTTTAATCCTCTCAGAAACACTTATCACGGTCTCGTTTAATGTCGAAGTGCCCGCAGTCACTCCCACGTCCTTAGCGCCTATAAACCAATCAAGAATTAGATCTTCGGGCTTTTCAACCTGAACGACCCTACATCCAAGGCCCTCCACTGTAGACACTAATTGCGAAGTATTATTACTGTTAGAACCACCAACAACTACAATTAAATCACAAAACTCAGACAAATCTTTTACTGCCTTCTGTCTGTTCTTAGTGGGTGAGCATATCGTATCAATGAATCTCACTTCGCATGCATTCCTCGTGGAACGTATTTTCTCAACCAATTCATCAACCCTTTCGATAGGTTGAGTGGTCTGAGAAACAATACCAATCTTTCCCTCATAAGGCACATCAAATATATCCTCGTCCTCTTCGATTACTATTGCTTGTGGAAAGTCTCCGACAAGCCCATTCACTTCAGCGTGCCCTTTTTTGCCTATGACTACAGGGAAGAATCCGGAATCAATTAAAGAAACAAGAGATTCATGTACCTTATGAACGAGGGGACATGTAGTATCTACCACCTTCCTGTGAGTCGAGGCCCAACGGGACAGATCAGATTCAGAGGCGCCATGCGCAGTAATGATAACGGTCCCCGCAATATCTGTTATGGAGTTGTTCAGATCGCCTTGCTTGATCCCATTCTCAGTTAATTCCTGACTAACCAATGGGTTATGAACCAGTTGACCCAGAACTGTAACATCATTTTCATCATATGTGCTTCGAGTTGCCGCTAAAGCATCCCTCACACCAAAACACATCCCGTAATGGGATGCCAAATGTACATTTACTCGATTCATTATTTCTTTTTCTATCTTCATTTAATTATATACTTTGTGGCGCAAAGTATTCTTACAAAAAAATTAAACTTTATGAACTTCCCTGCTCAACAATTTGCTCAAGTAGCCTCAGATACTCCTTGAATGCCTTTTTCCCTGAACGCGTTAGTAAATATTTTGTTACCTTGCGCCCTTTAAGTTCTTTCTCCGTAGACACATAACCCACTTTCTGAAGGCATCTCAGGTGAGTTATAAGATTCCCATCACTCATCTTTAATTGATCTCTGAGCTCCTGAAACTTCCATTCACCTCTGGAGGCCAGCATTGTCATTATAGACAACCTGCCTTTTTCGTGAATCGTTTTATCAAGCTTATCGAAATCAATCATATCAAATCCTCTTCAGGAAACAGGATCCTCTTCCTCCTTGCGCAAAAGAACACCAAATCCCTGAGCCAAATGCAAAAGACCAAAGGTCAGCATCATTATAATGGAACCTGCACCGAGCGCATTAATTCCCAGAAGCGCAGAAATAGCAGGGCCGTATTTCATCCAAACCAAAAATATGATACATCCAGATATCAGAAATGCCCATCCTAATCGCCTCAATGAACGTGGCGCCGCTCCACCCATTGCCAAAATGGAAACGCCATAGCAAAGGACCCAGACCAAGGCACACAGTTCAATTTCCTGTTCGACCACTTCATAAGAAATAATCCCTCCAGCAATAGCGGCCGGAGCACATGCAAAGCACATATGCTTTAGTCCGGAAGATAAAAAATTAACACCTTCTTTCCTGGCGCGCCTGAATAATAGAAAACCATTAAAAGAATCACCAATGACGAGGGCAATTACCCAGGTCCAAAAGAACTCATATCCACTCACGTAAGTCTCTTTCTGATCCTGAACAAAAAAATATACTCCAATTAGCATCGCCAGCGCTCCTCCAAAAATTGCTGCCGGTGCTGATAGGGCCCTATAGACGGTGGCTTTTTCCATCATCCCTCGGATCACCTTCAAATGCTCTAACGCATGGTCTGAATCTTTCATTAGTTTAACTTTGTATCACAAAGTTATAAAAGGAAAGTAATTTCTTCTCTTTTGGGCAGCTCTAATTATTTCGAAAGGGCTGAGATTATTGTTAATTAATTAATCGTACTCACAATTCCAAATGCCTTGTTTTGAAGGGATTATAAACTTCTAGTGAAGGATTTGATAAGATTCTCAATTTTGCTCTGTTTTGTATGTTATTTATTAAGATATTTAGTAAGATCAGGGCATTATCATTATTTCAGTAATTAAAAAGAATTGTCAGCAACTGACTCTTCCTTGATGACCCGAAACAACCCATTTGAGGATTCCATTTTTAACCCTGACTCGTTACTTCAGTCAGGTAAAAGCGTCTCACTTTATCCTACGGAACTTGGCTTAATTAAAGACCAAATCCTTTCCTCCAATCAATCAACTAACCAGAGAGGTAATATCCTAATGGTAAGTTCACCAAACGCAGGACAAGGAAAAACCCACCTCATCGCTGAGGCCCTAAAAAGCCACGCCACGATCTCGACACCAGTTCAAATTAATCTATCCGCCGAATCTCAATACAATTATTCATTTATTCTCCAACAAATAATATTTTTTCTTTCAGATAGCCCCCCTGAAAAGCTCCTCTCACCATTAGCCGCAATTACTAGATCATTATTTGCTGACCTTATATGCAATCTCGTCACAAATGAAATTGTACCGGTCGAAAACAAATCAACAGCCATTAACGGTTTGAAAAAGCATTATGATAAAATGCTCAATCTTAAAGACCGCTCATCCCTCATCGCTGAATGGTTCAAGCAAAACATTACGGCACTCTTTCCTCATCTAGTCACTGCTCTCATAAATAAGACAGGATTATCAAATGAATCCTGTGAATTTTGGATTGAGATTCTCTATGGATGCGAACTAGATGGCCCAGAACTCATAAAAAAAGAAATTAATTCCCTAACTGATCATGATGCGAAAATCCGCATAGAAGAATTCAACACATTCATCACTCAGGACCAGCCTCTTATCCTCGTCTTCGACCACCTTGATCTCTTATATAAAAATACTGATAAGAGCCTAAAAATAACACAACTGCTAGCAGAGATTGCTCAACAAGCTGTGGTACCTTTGGTTATTCTGGCAATCAATGATGATCTGTGGGAGTCAACATTCACTGCCGCTATTCCTTCTGCCATCAAGGACAGAATAAACGAAAGAAATATCCGACTCAAAGGCATATCTGTCCATGCCGCTAAAGAGCTCATCAGCCACCGCATGGAATATGCGAATTTAGAACCCCATACCGCCAATGATTTTATTGATAGGATAGATTTGGAGAGATTTTATCAATTAGCTCCAAAGAAGGATCTTCCCTCGCCTCGCCAAATCCTACGAATGGCATCATCGGAATGGTTAAAGGGCAGAACAAACAAAGTCTTACTGGACAAACCTTCCACCATCAAAAGGCCCGAAGTTGCTCAACCTTCACCGCCCTCGGAAACTTTACTGAGGATTCAAGAAATGATGCGGTCGGTCAATCAGAGAACCGAATCCAACGCCATTCAATCTGTAGAACCGATAGCCGATTCACCTTGGAAAGAACCTGATGAAAATGCCCCAATCTCGGTCAAGGATTTCGCGAATCAAAGAAATGAATTGTTTTCGAGCGGACAAAGCTTATTCGACACCGAAGCAATACGCTACACTCTGGAAATAGCGGGCAGAAGATCTCCCATTATTGAATATAGAGAATTTGATGTTCATGGAGAATCCTCGGCATCCTCTTGGCTCTCACCTGAAATGGAAATTATCTTCGGATTTGAGCCAGCAGAACGGATCCCTTACTGGAGAGCCTTAGTTGATCAGGCAGAGAACAGCCCAATGGAAAGCTCCAAAGTCATTGCTTTCAAATCTCCTGAAGAAGAAAATTTTAAATTTGATGCATTGAACGGAAGCGCAAGAAAACATCTCGACGTTCTTGAATTAGATCGCGAAGAATTAGCATCGATCGCCGCAGGAAAATTCATCATAAATGCTTCAAGTTCTGAAGAAGAAACATTTTCTGAAATCGCACCGGAACTTGACTTTCTATGGCGACGCATTACACGCCCCGTCAGGAACGTTTCCTCAGAAAATTAGTTAAGCTCTGGCTTCTCCGGAAAAGAGGATAACATTTTATAATAAGGCCCCATCGTAGAAAGAAGCTCTTTCCACAAACTTTCATCAGCATCTAAGCTGGCCGCAATCGGAACCGGCTTTCTAGTTATCCAAGAGCGTTGCTGAAGCTCATACTCAAGCTGTCCTTCGGACCAGCCAGAATATCCAACGAATGCCCTAATAAAAAAACCTTCCCGCAACCTATGTAACGCTTCCTCAGATGATAAATGAGTATCAAAACCAAACGCCTCATCTTGCGCGTCCCAATTAATAGAAGCAAAGGTCAACTGATCAGAACTGACAGGACCGCCCAGGAAAACAGGCAAGTCACCAAGCTCTCGCATCGCATCTATCTCGATTAGGTCTGAGACTTTTTTCCCCATTGGCTTATTGAGGATGAATCCAGCTGCCCCGTCATCATGATTATGGTTCGTAAGCAAAAGAACACTACGCTCGAATCCAGGATCCGTTAATGAGGGATCCGCAAGAATCAATGATCCTTTTAAACATATTTGTTCAGGTTCTTTAAAGCTCACTTCTATTTGTCTTTAATTACCAAATCTGAATTTGATGAACAATTCAAATCCAAATTTGATGAATAATGTCTCATTTTAGACTGTGAGTGGTCCTAATATAAGGTAATCATTAAATCATGCTTGAACTGACAGCATTACTTGAGTCCGGAAATAATCTGAACCAGAGCCAAATTACTATGGCAGCTGAGGCATTATTAAAGGAAAATGATGAAACAGTCACTAAGACTGAATTTCTCAAGGCTCTTTCAGCGAAGGGAGAAACACCGACTGAAATCGCCGCTTTCGTTGAAACTTTTCTGAAGCATGCAGTTGATCCAGGTTTTCGGCCAGAAGACTGTAACGGTCCTACGATTGATGTTTGTGGGACTGGGGGAGACAAGCTAGATCTTTTTAATATTTCCACATCGTCCGTCTTTGTATTGGCAGGAGGTGGATTAACCGTATTAAAACATGGAAACCGAGGAATCACTTCTAAGAGCGGAGGAGCAGACGTACTAGAAGAACTTGGAGTTCCAATTAATCTTCCTGTTCCTGCGCTGCGTGAATGTGTTCTTGAAAACGGCGCAGGATTTTTGTTTGCCCCTCTCTATCATCCCGCCTTCAAAGCAGTGGTCCCTGTACGTAAATCACTGGCTGAGGAAGGAATAAGAACCGTGTTCAATCTGATTGGGCCTCTCCTGAACCCGGTCTGCCCAGATTATCAGTTAGTCGGAGTATTTGATTCGGCCTTCACTTCCCCTTTTGCTGAGATCTTAGGCCGGTTAGGTAGAAAAAAAGCCTGGGCAGTCCACGGAAAGGGACGAGAAGGAGAAGGGCTCGATGAATTATCTCTTTCCGGAAAAACTAAAGTTTCAGAATGGAACGGGACTGGCGTCAACGAATCAGAAATCACACCTGAAGACCTTGGCCTTGAGTCTTGTGCTATTTCTGAACTTAAGGGAGGAGATCCAAAAGAAAACGCTTCGATACTAATATCAATTCTGGACGGGACGAACTGCGGCCCAAAGCGTGACATTGTTGCTCTTAATGCAGCGGCAGGATTCGTTATTTGCGGATCAGTCTCCGATATGGCTGAAGGTTTTGAATTGGCCCTTGAGGTCATTAAAGACGGGAGAGCGCTGGCAAAACTCAACGCATTAAGAAACTTCAGCGTTTAAAAGGCACAGGTTGATTCCAATCCTCTTACTCCTTAGCCTTTCCCTTGACCGGGACGCCTCTTCTTCGGAATCTCACGCTTCGGAGGTCGGTCATTTAAGAATTCACTCTCTGTCGGGACTTTCTCCTTAACAGATGGACTTGGCAGAGCATTCTTGCCTCGGCAGTTCTCACAATACTCCTCTCCGCTATCTGCGACCCTGAAAATAAGATCATTATCATCATTTTCAGTCTTGCCGCAACTCGCGCATAGATGCAACGACTCATTTTCTGAAACCTTCGCACCATCAAATTTATTTCGCCTAACTGTAACTTGAGCTCTCATCTGCAATGACCTTTTCATTCCCGGCACAAAGACGACAATGAAATTACCAAGAGAAATGATAATCGATAGCCCTAGTACCGGGCTATTAATCGCATCCACAACCAGTATGCCTCCTGAAAAAAGAGCAATCCAAAATAACTTCACTGGTATGATACCAAAAAGCCTCACTGTGTAATGCGGATTATACACTGCACAAGCAAATAGAATGGACTCAATTAGAAGAAAACTCCTCATAAAGACTAGCGATTCTGATGGAATAGGAATTAAAAATTCCGCGACCACCATACAAACGACCCCACTCAATAAATAGAGGGTCAACTTGAAAGCCCCCCATATACTTTCCAGCATATTGCCAAGAAAAATAGAAAATAATACCGCGAACAACATGAAGATAATACCGTTCGATCCAGGTGCTACCGGAGGCATTATCACAAAACTGACTAACCTCCACACTTCTCCATTCAAAATTGACTCTTTGTGCAGAAGAATCTTAAAAAGTAGTGCCTCATCACCACGGACTGAGCAAAGGAGCCATATCAATGCCTGCAGACCCATAATAATCTTCACGATCCCGGGAACCGCGATCCAACCAAATCTACGCTCTAAACGATCAACTAAAGGCATTATAGTGAGTTAAAGACCTTCGATGGTATTTCATAAATAAGCAAGACCTTGAAACCCTTCTTTCCTTATTAAAATAATATTAATCAGCACTCTATTATTTTCGCTTTTCTCTTATCAAAATTAATAAGGATTCGATCTCATTAATTAAAGATAATAAGCTCCGGTCATGGGCCATTCGGAGAGCCTTTTCCGCCAACGTTTTGGATTTTATGTATTCACCAGATTCAAAGTGTGCAGCCGCTAAGATCCTTATAAAATCAGGGTTCTGACTCGCTCCAGGAGAACCCATTAGAAACTCAGCAAGCCTGAGTGCTTCCTTTCCATTTCTCAACTCTTCCTCTTCAGCGGTTGATCTTATCAGAGCAAGGCCACGAAGAGCAGGGATAGTTTTTGAATTCAATTTAAGCGCTTTGGTAAATGCCTCGGCTGCCGGCAAGGATTTCCCAAGCGCATAATACACATCACCCAACAGGGTTAAAGCATTCGGATCAGCAGGAAGTTTCTGAACTATTCCGTGAGCCTCTTCGATCGCAGCTTTATTATTTCCGGCCTGAGCAAGGGCATAGATTTTTCTCATAAGCATACTCTTTGAACTAGGATTAAGATGCGATGCCGCTTTGAATTGAATAAGCGAATCTTTAAATTTATTTTCTTCGGCAAAGATCTCACCGAGAAAGAAATGGACTTCCGATAATTGCGAGGACTTTCGGGAGCCTGTATCACTTCCAGGTATAATCTTGTGAGAAGAAAGAAAATCCTTAAGGTAATCTCTGGCATCATCAACATAACCTGATTTACGATATACTGATGCCACTGAAATTGGGTCCTTCTTAAATCCCTTACCAACCCAAATCCCCCTGAAAGGTGCAGATTCACGCAGAGCCACTTGTGGTCCAAGGCCCATCTTTGACTGATCTTGGAGTACCAAATCCACATCCACAAGCCCCTTATAAATCACAGTCATCCAGGAATCTTTATCAATCAGAAAACTTGTTGGGACCGGGAGATCTCGGTGTTGATAAATCGTTTCCAGAATTAATGCGTTCAATACGCTAACAATACGCTCGTCAGCGAATCCAGCCCTTCCAACATAACCTGAATCTTTCACAATGGACTTGATCCGCTCGGGTTGAAAATCTTGACTACCAGATAATCCATCCACTGAAAGTGCCAAAACTTTCATTCCTGCCTTACTAAAACGTTTATTGGCAGCACCAAATTCCCCGAGCTCCAAGATACAAGGAGCACACCATGAAGCCCATAAATTGATTAGGACCGGCCCATCACTCGTTAAATCATCAATAGAAATAATTTTTCCATTCATGTCCTTATATTTTAATTTCTCAGGTAATTTTAAAGGCTGCGAAAGCCTTATCCTGGCAGTCTCAACTGGGTCAGGCATAGCTTGTGTAGCGGGCGTTAACGCACTCTTAATGCCTATCAATGCAACAGGCAGTACATCCGTTACCCCTTGCCTGATAATGAATTTTCCACCCGCAGATATACCGACAAATGACTCAGTTTGACCAGAGGGCCACCGCACCTTCACTGAATTAATCTCACCTGAATTACCTAGGCCAAAGTGAAGCCACTTGCTTGATTGACTCAAGAAACTGTCCCCTGCATAAAGAGTACGAAAGAGGGTTCGGGATCCTACCTTCATTTCAACCTTAGCCCCCACAGGGTCACGCGGACAATTCTTTTCAGGATCACCATAAAGCCGTAATGTTACCCACCGATTACCCGTCTTAAGGTCATTCCTTAACAATCGAAGACGAGGAGCCGTTCGATTCGTAACACAATAGTCAGGGTCACCGTCATCATCTAAATCCGTAATAGCAAGGCCACGGCCATCATCAAGGAAATCTAGACCAAGCGAATAAGAAAGTTCAGTGAACTTACCATTACTGAGGTTGTAAAACGCAGAGTTACGTTCGTTACCACTGAAAGAATTTCCTGACCGAATGCGTCCAGCGAGTTGGGAGAAAGAATCCAAGTACGAGCTGTCAGGAACACTTGTTTGAGATAGAGGTGATTTCGACACGACCTGTCGCCAGTAAAAGCTTCACAAATCTCCAGAGTCCTGCTGCGTAATAAAGCCATTTGCCACATATATGTCCTGATACCCGTCACCATCCATATCCCCTAGCCTTGATGACCATGCCCAGCGCCCGACACTGACCCCGGAACTGAGACTAACATCACTGAAGGCACCGTTTCCCATATTTTTATATAACGAATTTCCACGCGCATGCCTCCTGTAATAGTCCTTTGTGATTTTATCCGCTCCCTCATGAAAACGATCCTGTGAACTTATTCTGTGACCTGCAGAGGAAAACATATTACCCACATAGAGATCTGTCTTGCCGTCATTGTCGTAGTCTCCCCATGAAACGGACATGCCGGGACCTATATCAACCACTCCCGCCTCCTCAGCAACGTCCTTAAAACGAATCCTTGATCCGTCATTCGTATAAAAATTATTCCGCCCAAAATCATTTGCCACATAAAGATCAAGGTCTCCGTCATTATCATAATCCTCCCATGAAGAAGCATAACTAAACCTACGATTATTTTCATCGAGACCTTCTTTCTTGGTCACATTACGAAATGCCCAATTGCCATCGTTGCGAAAGAGCACATTCCTGCCCCCATTATTTGCATCATGATAAGGGACTGGCCTTGCAAAGAGATGATGTCTGTTCACTCCGGGTCTCTTATTATAGCAACAAACATAAAAATCGAGATCTCCATCCACGTCATAATCTGCTGCTGATATTGAGTAAGGAACGGCCGCCGGTAGAATCATTGAAGCACGCTTAGTGAAATTCCCCTCTCCGTCATTATCCATGATAACGATACCATCAAGAACTCCTGAGATTAAATCCTGATCCCCATCGTTATCCAGATCAACGAAAAGATTACCATGGCATGAGTCCAGAAAGTTTGTTCCTGATGCCACTGACCGGTCCTCGAAAGTCCCGTCACCCTTTCTGATATAAAGTCGGTTCGGCAATCCACCAGGTTGAGCCACATACATATCATCCTTTCCATCGTTATTAATGTCCGCAACCGCTACTCCTTGCCAACCTCCAACATCAATCCCCGTCAACATTTCCAAGCGCCCAGTCCAATGGTCCTGTCCTCGATAAAATTGTTCAGTAAATTCAGGGACATCACCTAATGATGAATGAGTAACGTCAACAAACTGTCCGATAGAGGAATAAACGACACGAAAAGAACCGTCCACTCTTAGAAGTTTCATCTCATCCGATTCAAGATCCCACTTTAAATTTAGCTTTCCCTTTAACTCGCGAAAGACTTCATCATGCCTGCCAGCAAAATGTACAATCGCCTCACAATCCACTTCCTTATTTGCTGAACCTTCAATACCAACAATCTTAAAGCTTGAACGTTCAACTCGACCTCTCAGTGAATGCTCATCAAGGAGTTCACTAATTGATTCGGAAAGCACGCCCTTGGTTTTTGGCTCATTCTCAGGACTAAAAAGAAGCACCTTTCCTCGGTCGAAAGATTTTGGAACTTTGGGACAAGTGAAGGACGCACCTTCAAACTCGGAAGAACACAATGAATCCGTGAAAATCTCCCAATCCTCATTATTGATGAGCTTTTTACTTAACTTTTTAAGAGAAGAAATAATTTCATTATTCCATTCCTCAATTTTCCACCCACCGTCCCCCGGATCATAGGCAGGAACTTCTGTCTCCGTACCAGGCACTACAGGGGCATTGATTCCTTTAATTTCCAAACCCTCAGGCCCTGAAATTTTTCTTTCTTTCTTATTACATGAAATAAGAAAAGCAGATGAAAACAGTAGAACTGTCACCACCGATCTGGAAATAAATAGCACCGGATATAATTTACCCTACAAAGATCACCTGCAAGGCAGGAATCAATCACTGTTAATTTAAAATGAATTATTCAGTAACATCACGAACACGAATAAAAAATCTGGGTGGTAAAGGCTCTTCAATAATGACCTCATACGTGGTCTCCTTTCCTTCTCCAGGAATACTGTCATCGTACTCTTCCCAACTCCCTTCATCTCCACCTCCTAAAAGGCCTGTTGATATATCAACAGCATAATTACGACCTACCCCTGACGGCCAGGTAACGAGAAGAGAAGGCAATTCAGGATCATATAAAATATCAGTGATTTGCAACCCTTGAGCCAAAGCTGCAAGGAATGGAGCCCCGTCAGGCTGAGTCGCTCCGGAAGGAATGAGGGTATCAACGCGTAACCAGTTCGCGGAACCGTCCGAACCATCCAAAGTATTACCATCAAGACCTATCGGGGTAAGAGCAAGATCAACAATGTCCCCGGGATTTAAGTTCTCATACCAGGTCCGAATTGCTCCTGTCCCATCATTGCCTGCAAATGAAAGCGTATCAACTAGCAACCCATTCACGTAAAGGCTTCCAGTCACGCCTCCACCATTAAGGTTCGTCTTTCGGGTATGCCATTTGAGGGCCAGAGGAGTCTCGGACGTAAGTTCAGATGCGGTCCAGCGGCGAATAGTCCAGTGCTCCTCGTTCGGGGCACTATTCGTTCCGTTCGGGTGACTCCCTTCCGGACCACTGAACAATGTCCACGGAGCAGCGGACGGGGCCAGCCTCCAGTTAGGCCTCCAGTGCTCAGCTTCATCAAAAGCAACGAAGTCCTCGGCCGGGTCATATTGCTCTACTTCTCCACCATCAGCAGTGAGGTTTCGATACCCATAGTTCCAGTCATCTTTGCCCTGAATGCCCGAGTATTCTTCGTATGAGTCAGCAAGGAGAGTGGAAGGGTTAATGCTCGGATCGAGTGGATCAAAGAACCTATCGACCTCGTACCCGTCAAGTGCACCATCACCGTCCGTATCTTCCTCCAAGGGATCCGTTAAATGAGTCTCTATTTCCTCACCGTCTTTGATCCCATCACTGTCAGTGTCAGCATTGTTTGGCAATGTAACAAATCCATTATCATCGCTGAGCTCATCCCCATCAGTGATCCCGTCATTGTCAGTATCATTACTTTTAGGATCCGTCTCATGCTCACTGATTTCATCCCCATCACTAAGACCATCGTCATCCGTGTCATCGTTATCAGGTTCGGTCCCAAGTCCAAATTCACTCAAATCAGAAAGACCATCCTCATCAAAATCAGCATCTCCAAGACCGCTAAGTTTCGTCAAATCGCCAGGGAAAATTGCAAGTTCCCATGCATCAGGCAACTCATCAGCGTCAGTGTCCTCACCTGTCGCTGGAACAAAAATACTGCCGTCAGGTTGGATCGGGCTAGCCGGCATCCTCTGGTCAATCCTGATCCAGTTCATAGAAGAGTCGCTACCATCATTTGTGCCAGTGGTTCCGACCGGACTATGCGCAAGGTCAATGAAATCACCCGGACTAATATTAGCATACACTGTACGGGTCACTCCTTCTGTATCACTCCCTGCGATAGCGAAAGAATCCAGAACCGTTCCATTGTGATGAACTGATCCGGTCACTCCGTTTCCGTTAGTATTATTTTTTCGCAAATGCCAAATGAGAGCAACTGATGTGACCGTATCGATCTCTTCTACTGATTTCGCAGTCCATCGGCGAATCGTATGATGCTCATCCCCATTATTAGTGCCGTTAGGATGAGTCGCTTCCTTAGCCAGATATGTCCAAGGAGCTGCCCCCGCAGTGTTCAGATCCCATGCATTACCGTTCCATTGTTGCTGAACCCCGTCCCATCCTCCATCATTTGAACCACCAGTGTAAGGAATAAAATCTGTCCTGGCATCATAATTTTCTCCAGCACCGTCGACTGAGACATTGCGCCAACCATTAGTCCAGTTATCCTGCCCTTGAATCCCTCCGGACCACTCTGAAGAAGAGTCTCCAAGAAGCAGGCTCAGAGGCGTATCATCTGACCGGGTCGGATCACTGTTAAATGAGATTTCATCGCCATCAGAAAAACCGTCCCCATCGGTATCAGAAGCAATAGGACTAGTCGGCGGGTCGCCCTCAACTTCCTCACCGTCTGGTATTCCGTCACCATCGGTGTCAGGATTAGTAGGGTCACTGGAGTGCTCGTCGATTTCAGCAAAATCATCCAATCCATCGTCGTCCGTGTCAGATTCATCAGGATTTGTCTTGTTATTAAATTCTTCAAGGTCACTGAGTCCATCCTCATCATAATCAGCTACTCCATCCCCATTGAGTGCAGACAAATCACCGGGAGCGTAAATTTCCTCCCAAGCATCTGATAAACCATCCTCATCGTCGTCATCAGCCGTCGCTGAAATGAAAGCAGAACCATCGGGCTGGGTCTCAGTATCATTGACCTCATCATCAACAATCATCGAAAAGTATGAACCGTCCGATCCATCCCCCCTATCACCGCTAGGGCCGGCAGGAGTAAGAGCCAGATCCACGACATCATCAACCTCTATATTAATGAAATAGGTTCGTGAAAACCCATTCGTATCATTTGTAGCAGCCGAGTCAACGAGGACCCCATTATGATGAAGCGAGCCACCGACTCCCGAACCCCCATCATTTTGCTCTCTGAGGCTCCAAACAAAGGAGAGCGGCCCTTCGCGGTCCGACTCCCATCGCCTTACGGCCCAGTGCTCGTCTCCGTTATTTGAGCCGTTAGGGTGTCCGCTTTCTGCCTTAACTGTAGTCCAAGGTGCATTGGATGGTACGATTCTCCAGAAGTCTCCTCTCCAATGAGAGTCCTTGTCAAAGGCGATGAAGTCATCAGTTGCATTATAATCGTCGCCTCCTCCGTCTTGTGAGTAATTTCGGTATCCGGATACCCATCCATTTGAATCTTGAGTTCCGTCAGTAGTGAAATCGTTAATGGAATTAGCAATTTCAACAGCCTCGGATCTGATCAGAAAAACCGGTGCCAGTGTAAAAAGCAGAATGAGAGTGCGATATTTCATCATGATAAACATTATCATGATAATGCCACCGCAATATCAATAAAATTCCTGCCTCTTCCCTTGATGATATAAAGGTAATAAACTTATAGAAAAATAGGGCTATAGCCCGGAATACATGCGCTCAAGACAAAGAAGTGAATAACATGTACTCAGGACCGGATCCTTTTCCCACCAACGACCATTCTCATTGATCCACGATCCGTCTGCTTTCTGAAGATTAAATAGCCTCTTGGTTAATTCCTGTCGCCAATGAACTTTTTTACCTCCTTCTAGCTCGAACTGGTCAACGTCAAGGATACTAAGAGCCTTTGACATTGTGTTATAATAATAAAAGAGACCCTGCTCACCCATTCCCGGATTCTGCGTAATTGAGTAGTTTTTCTTCAACCATTCGAGCACAGCAACTATCCTAGGATCTTTCTTGTCCATATCAGCATAGACAAAGCTTAGTAAGCCTGCGTAACTCATACTTCCATAGGAACGAAGAGCTAACTTCCCATCGTCTCCTTCTTCGGTCGCCATACTCTTTCCGGGAAAATAAACAAATCCACCGTGGTCCTTCTTATCCTTACTGACCCAATCGGCCTTGTTTGATTCAGGTCTTTGCTGACAATTAGTTACGAACGTAATAGCAGCGTCCCAATCAAGGTCCAAGACCTCACCCTGAACGTCTTTTATTAGATCCTTTGTATAATGCAAAGCTTCTAGGGCATGATAAGTATTAGAAAGGTCTGGGTGTGAGTACCGGGACCCGTATCCAACGCCACCATCAAAAACGTTGTCAGCTTTACCTTTGCGATCAAAGTCTGACTGCTGGTTAACTAAAAACTTACGAGCATTAATTATAATTTCTTGGTCTTTTTCCTGACCAGCTTCAAGTAGTGCCATCATACAAATGGAAGTGTTATATGAACCTAGTCCTTTACCGTAAATTCCCCCATCAAGTCTCACCTTACTACGAATAAATTCCAAACCCTTGGAAACGTTCTTAGAAATTGCGATTCCTTCACGTCCAGGATCACCTAGGATTGATTGAACGACGAGACCAGTGACGGCGGGATATTCATCCACTCCCCATCGCCCGTCCTCTTGCTGACTTTTAACCAAAAAAGAGATTCCCTTGGACACGGCATGCTGAACTTCTCTTTTTAGGGATTCATTTCCCTGAGCCTGAGCAAAGACAGCCCCGCTCAATGAAATACTTATTACAAACGTTGTTAGAATTTTTCTCATTACTGTTGGTAGTTTTAAATAATTAAATCTTTTTCCTGAGAGGTTCTTTTTTTGATTCCTCTCCGAGGCGCCGGTCAGCTGGCACTTTGACGTCCGGCAACGGTTTAAATATGACTGTAACCTCAGTGTCAAGTGGTGGAACCTTTGCTGCAATCGGAAACCACAATTCATCATCATCACTCCCAGGATTAAATGTATTGCATAAAGAGCCTTCGAAACGATAAATCGCGGCAATGGCTCCGTCCTCCGCGGCAAGAAAATAACCATCTATAACTTTGGATCCTGTATATGTCCAACTACCAGCACCGACGACCTTCTTTGTGTTGGCATTATGTACCCAATTACCAATCGGCTCAGTCGATAACTTCCCGTCCTTACCCTTATACTTAACAAGAATTTCCATTCTGCCTTTCCCGTCATCCTTGAGAACCCCTATCGGCTTGCCGCTCTCATTAAACTTCCTGTATATCTGGCGCGCCGATGGCTCCCACCGGAGCAATTTCAAAGCAATCTGAATTTCAAATGGCGTGACCTTTGTTGAGAGAAGACTTTCATGTAACTTGCCACGGAACTCATCACAAATTGCAAATTCAAGAACAACTTCATTTTGGTTCACTCTGCAAGGAAACCAAAGCTCCTTCGTCTTGGGATTAAATGAAAGCTTTCCAATCCTGTATTCCTCTTCCGAAATCTTAACAGGTTTAATATCTTTTGGTGGCTTTGTTGGAGGTAGAGCCTGACCAAGAACGACAAGTTGGGCCATTGCTAAAAAAGCAAACCCAACAAACAAAGAACCTAAAAGATGCCGTTTCATCTGATCAATCTATTCATTATGATACTTTGTTCCAGAGGATTAATTATAAAATGGTAAAGGAAACAAAAGTAATTATAGAACCTCTCAAAGTCTCAAAATCCAATTACCGGTAATTATCTGCATATTACTTTTCTCCAGTACAATAACTACACTGATGAAAATTTATTAGGCTCCTTTAATTAATATACTCTCAGCCACAATGATTTTTTGTAATAAATGCATAGATCATCGTGAGTTGAATGGTTAAACTCCATTTTAAGCCAAGCCCTCACAGCATAAATGAAATTATACATTCTTCTCTTCACGTTAACTCTAACGAGCTTAGCCTTCGCAAAAAGACCTAATATTCTCTTCATCTTCACGGATGACCATGGATACCAAGCAATCAGTGCTTACGGATCAAACCGCAATAAAACACCCAACATCGATCGCATAGCTTCAGAAGGAATGCGTTTCGAAAATTGCTTCGTAACCAACTCAATCTGCGGACCCAGTCGCGCCGTCATTCTAACAGGAAAACATAGTCACCTTAACGGCTTCATGACAAACGGTGATCGGTTCGACGGGTCACAACAAACCTTTCCAAAACTGTTGCAGAAAAAAGGATACCAGACGGCCATATTTGGTAAATGGCACCTGAAGACTGATCCTACTGGATTTGACAAATGGAAAGTTCTTCTGGGACAAGGACCTTATTACAACCCGCCAATGAAAAGTGTAGAAGGGACTCAAAAAATTGAAGGTTACACCACAGACATCGTCACCGATCTTACTCTCGAATGGCTCAAAGAAGACAGGGACAAGGACAAGCCTTTCATGCTCATGTGCCAGCACAAGGCGCCTCACCGGAACTGGCAACCGGGACCCGATCATCTGAACCTGTATGATGACATTGAAATGCCTTACCCGGAAACTTTCTGGGACGATTACAAAGGAAGGACCGTAGCCGCATCCACTCAGGCCATGACTGTTGCGAATCACCTTTCCCCCAATGACCTGAAACTTAATAAACCAAGGAACCTTACCACTGCACAATTACAAGCCTGGAACGCAGCCTACGAACCAAAGAATAAGGCCTTCACAGAAGCCAAGCTCGAAGGCAAAGAAAGGATTAAATGGCAGTACCAAAGATACGTTAAGGATTATCTCCGCTGCGTTGCAAGTGTGGATGATAATATCGGACGAATCCTTAAGCATCTTGACCAGAGCGGCCTAGCAGAAAACACGATAGTTATCTATTCATCTGATCAGGGTTGGTATCTCGGCGAGCACGGATGGTACGATAAGAGATGGATGTATGAAGAGAGCTTCAAGACTCCTCTCGTCGCACGTTGGCCAGGAAAAATAAAAGCAGGAACAGTGAATAGAGACTTTGTTTCCAACTTGGACTTCGCGCAAACCTTTCTCGACATTGCGGGAGTCAAGGAGATCCCCGAGCCGATGCAAGGAAGATCACTGGTCCCGGTCTTCAAAGGCAAAACACCTGAGGATTGGAGAAAAAGCTTTTACTATCATTATTACGAATTTCCAGGGCCCCACTCAGTTCGACGCCATTACGGAATCAGGACAGAGAGGTATAAACTCATTAACTTTTACAACGTCAAAGCCTGGGAGCTGTTCGATCTTGAAAAGGACCCGAACGAACTCAAGAGCGTATACTCTGACACTAAATACACAGACACTGTAAATACACTCAAAGAGGAACTCGCAAAGTTAAGGACACAATACAAAGTTCCTGAGGATACTCGTCCAGTGAGAAGGGCGCCAAAAAATCCCAAGCAAAAAAAACAGCAGAATAACAAGAAATCCAAGTGAGGCACTTGCCCACTATTGTTGCTCTTCTTCTGTTCTCTACCGCCATCACGGCCACAGAGGATGAGACACGTTTTAACCCTCCTCATCAGGGATCCTATCTAGGAGTTCGCATCAAGGAAACCGGAAACGGATTCCGGGTCGATGAGGTGCTCGCTGGAGGAGCTGCAGACCGGACTGGAATAGAGGAAGGTGACATCATTGTCAGAGTTGAAAATTGGCGATTCAATCAAGGAATCCCACTCACTGATCACTTGAGGGAACTCAAACCTGAGCCCACTATTATTCAAGTATTAAGGGACGGATCTGAACTCGATCTCCAGGCAAACCTTGACCCTCTACTGGTTCGTGATGCAAAAGAAATAAACAGGATAATTTCTAGAAACAAACTCTTCAAAAAAGGTCTGTCAAAAATGGAAACTGATGGACTCCCTCTAGAAGAAAGACTCACTAAAGCCGTACATGAAAACACAAACCGTGAAGGCACCTATGAAGAAATGAACCGAATCATTGATCTGTTCAAACTTTCTCATACAGCAATTATTACTCCTTAGGTATCCAAGAACCTTTTCGGCGGCGGTGAGCATTTTCATCTCGGCGCCTACTTTCAATTGGTAGAAGTGAATGGTCAGCAAAGATATTTCATCAGATCAATGATGCATGGGTCACCGTCACGTGATGCGGGACTCCTCATTGGAGACGAGATAATCTCAGTCAACGGAACCGGCTTCAATAAGTCCCCAAGAAAAACAATCGCAGGTTATGAGGATCACCGGAAAATATACATAACTCAGGTGGACCGTGACGAAACGATCACTATCGGTTTTAGAAGAACAAAGGGCGGTCCCGTGAAATCAGTTAAAATGACCGTAAATATATCTTTGACCGGTCCTGACTCCGCCAAAAAAAGCATTCGCAATATCCCCATAGGAGAAGGGAACAGCATCGGTTACATCCATCTATGGGACTTCATGTCCAGAGAAACCGCTTCTATTCTGAAAAATGCTTTAAAAAAGGAACTAAAAAATTCAAAAGCATTGACCATTGATCTCAGGGGAAGAGGAGGAAAAGTCATGGTCATTAACATGATTGCTAGGACCCTGAAAAATGAGAAACGCCCCACCGCTCTTCTCATCGACAGAGAAGCTCGGAGCGCCAAGGAAATGCTCGCTCATCGACTGCAGGGAACTCCTCACGTGACACTGATCGGAGAAACGTCGGCCGGGGCCGTACTTCCCGCGAATTTTATTGACCTGCCCGGAGGCGCAAAATTAATGATACCCAATCAGCGCGGTGATTCAGACATTCTTCCTTTTATGAAAAATCAGAAGCTCGAAGGTCGTGGAGCCATTCCTGACGTTAACGTATTATTTGACCTTCCTTTCAAGGCAGGGACCGATCCTATCCTAGATGAAGCAATTCAGTTTCTAGAAAAACAACTCTCCGGCCGTCTGCTCCGAATATAAACCTACCGGTGATAAGGCTCTCCACGCTTCAGTGTGTAAACCCTGTATATCTGTTCAACGGCAGCGACAAGAGCCAACTCATGCTGGAGGGTAAGACGCCCAAATGAAATTAATAAATCAGCTGCATTACGCACTGACTCATCATGACCTTCGGCCCCTCCGATAAGTACAGCCACTGATTTACAAGCGCCATCCATTTCAAGCGAACTCACTTTTTTAGACAATCCCTCAGTGTCAATGAGTTCACCACGCTCATCAAAAACAATCCTAAAAGCACCTTCACTGGCCTTCATCAGTCGTTCACCTTCCTCTTTAGGTGAACCGTTCTTAACCGCAATAAATTCTGCATTACAATACCGGCGCAACCTCTTGAGGTACTCCTCAATCCCTATCCTCGCATATTCGAGAGAAGGCTTTCCAACAACAACAAATTTCCACTTCATTTATTTTCCCCCTTCACCGGCAGAAGTATCAGCCAGTTTATTCTTCAGTGACCTGACCTGATCTTCAAGATTACTCATCTCTTCAACCAATGCACTATAGTCTCCAAACTTAGAACCGGAACCCTTATCAGCTCTATTCATCTTCGCGGTTTCCTCCTGAGCCTCCTGCATACCGGTCATGATCACACCTATAAACAGGTTCAGCATTATCATTGTCCCAAAAAGCACGAAAGACACATGAAATATCACTGAAGAAATGAGTGCTCCCTGAGGTTTAATACCTGGATACCGTGCCATTTCTGCAACCTCATACCCATACTTGTCTGCACCATACATGTTAATGTACATAATATCGGTCCAGTCCTCCAGAGTCACGATTCTGAATAAGGACAGCATCGAATCACCAAGGGTCGCATAATGCTTAGGATCATTTTCTCCGAAAATCATCACTCCGAGAACAGCATAAATATAAAAAAGTATGAAAAGAAGAATCGTCACGTAAAACATAGACGGAATACTCCTCAATAATGCCACTACCAGAATCTGGAGCCTTGGAACAATACTTAAGAGTCGAAGAACACGCAAGACACGAGCGAGTCGGAGCACGGCAACATATTCCACCTCAAAGGGCATGAAGCATATAAGAACGATCAAGAAATCAAAAACGTTCCAACCGTCCTTAAAGTAATTAGCCGGGCGCGGCCAGTGAGATAGAATTTTCAGCAATGCCTCAGCTGCAAAAACATATAAAACGACCGAGTCCAAGAAATGGATAAGGGATCCGTGTCGGCCCATGATGGATTTTGAAGTCTCCATACCCACAAGAACCGCCGCCACAAGAATAACAGAAATAACCGAGCACGTAAATGACTTGGACTCGACTAATGAGATGAGTCTGGGAAAGGATCCTGTTCTTTTCATTGAGAAGAATTATTACAATTATTAATCCCTAATCAAGTACTGAAACACGCATTAAGGATATAACTGAAAACTTAATATCCTCTATACCATGGATTTGGTTTTTTTAGTTTTTTTGCCTATTATCTCAGCCAACCAAAGACCAATACAAATTAGAATCAGCTGAGCAAACAGTCTGATGATGTGGCCTTTTAAACTAAGCAACGTGCCATTAAAAGGCACATCGTTCAGCCACATGTTTAAATTGGCCAAGTAAACACACACTAAAAAAAACGTAAAATAACGGGCTGTCGATTGACGGTAAACGGGTAATATAATTCCTATCCCAAGAATAATTTCCAAGACTCCACTCGCTATTGTCCAGAATCGTGGGAAACCCAAATAATCAGGAACAATTGAGTCAAATATTTCAGGCCGAATGAGATGATCGGATCCGATCCGTATCATACTTAAACCCAAAATAATTCCAACTAGAGTTTTGAACCTTATAGGCATAAGAGATTTTTTCCTATTCAGTTTTTAGGTTAGAGCCTACAAAGAATCACCTTGCGTCACACGGAAAAAGAGCTTTCTGGAAACTGCAGGGTCAGGACTGGACCTGACTGGATATTCAAATCCTGTGGTTTCTCCCTCTGAAGGGAACCCATCATCGAGTTCTTCCCACTCGTCCATCAGATCCGCTTTGACCCAAATGCCATAAGATGCATTGATTCTTGAATTCCAACTAAATGTTATATTGCCTTCAGAATCACGAGTAACATCAGTGATCCTGAACTGACTTCCTCCGGCAAGACCAAGCGGATCCATTCCATTGGCAAGATCAGTCACATGATCTTGCGGCAACACAGCCTTCCATAAAGAGACATCATCAACGAGCCCATTAACCCAATGACTCGGATCCGCACGGAGAATCCCTCCAATCGTTGTC
>Ga0114993_10000527_pt1 | contig 44272 bp, 29 predicted proteins | sample ArcticOcean_MG_C_FD_87042 | JGI IMG/M metagenome (GOLD analysis project Ga0114993, IMG submission 87042) | Marine microbial communities from western Arctic Ocean - ArcticOcean_MG_CB2_150 | ecosystem: Environmental > Aquatic > Marine > Oceanic | place: Arctic Ocean: Canada Basin | collected...
AAGCTTTTTGTAACTCTGGACACTACTACGAGAAAACTTAATTTAGTAGATGGCCAAACGCTTCTACTAACTGACACAGTTGGTTTCGTGAGGAGGTTACCTCACGACTTGGTGGTAAGTTTCAAGGCTACGCTCGAAGAGGCACTGCTTGCCAACTTTCTTATTCATGTCATTGACGGAAGTTCTAAAGACATTCTCGATCACCATGAAACCACACTGAACGTATTAAAGGAGCTCGGGGCAGACGAAAAGAAAATCGTCCAGGTAGTTAACAAAATTGATCTCATTGATGAAAGTAAGCTATGGGAACTTAAAAATAATTTCCCTGAAGCGATTTTTATTTCGGTCAAAACTGCCCATGGCATCAGCGATTTAATGGACAAAATGGCTGATATGTTACTGCAAAATATAGTGCGTCACATCATGAAAATACCTCAATCTAGACAGGATTTAGTAGCCCTTTTGCACCGAGAAGGTAAGATTTTAAGCCAAGATTATGTTGGGAACGATATTGTCTTAACTGCAACTTATTCGAAACGTTTTCTTGCGAAGTTTGCGGAATTCGTTATGGCTGAATCTATGAAGGATTCCGATACGGGGAAATAAATAATAATTAACTAAATTATATGAAGAAAATTTGGTCCCGCCTCGAAGGTGAATTGACATTAAAAGCAAGCGCAATTCTAGAATCGCTTAATCCTGGAGCGGATGAAGTGGAGATAGATGCATTAGAAGAATTTATTGGTCAGGAATTACCAACTGACTATCGAGATTTCGTTGTCATACACAATGGTCAGAGTCAGGAAAGCAATCCCGGCTTTTTTGAAATGTTCAGTCTAATGCCACTTGATCTGGTGCAGGAATCATGGGAAGAGCTAGAAGGACTCAGAGATGATGCTGGAGAAGATGAAACGTGCCCTGGAGATTGGTTGCCATTTGCTGAAGATGGATCAGGGGACATGCTCTGTGTTGAGTTAGAAAGCGGATCGATAAGTAAATACGTAAGCAATGATGAGAACGAGGAAATAGCTGACTCGTTTGAAAGTTGGTTAGCTGATATTCTTGCCACCATCAAAAATGGTGAGTATAACTTTGATCCAGCTAGTGGATTCGGAATTGAACCTAAAGGGCCTGACGACCATGAAGAGGAGGAGGATCACGGAGCCGATGAGGAGGAGGAGGAAAACGTCGTAATGGATGGTGATGATGATGGTGATGAAACTGCAATGACTTATAATTTCACTGCAAAGATGATAGAGTTATATGAGGACGAGGAAAAGATAGGCTCAGTGCCTTGGGGAGACATTGTAAGAGTTCGCGTATCATCATATGCCGGTGACCCTCTTATTTCTATCAATCTGCCAGATGGAAGTGATCATGAAGAAATTGAAATTCCAACCAGTATCGCCAATTCGAACAAGCTCTTTAAGTATTTGAGCAAACTCAAAGGTTGGGACAAGGATGCTTTCAAAGAAGCATTAGCTAACACTGAAAAAGAAGGTGAAATTGTTGTCTGGGGATAACCTTTTACTACAATTATCTCTTTTGGATACCAACGAATTAAGGTGTCTTTAAAGCTTCTTCTCTAGCATCCTCATAAGCTTTCTTTGCCATGTCATATCCCTCTTGAACACGGTCAGGAACTATCTTAGCTGCTTTTTTGTCCCCTTCCTTCTTTGCAGGTTTTGCCTTGGCCGCGGTATCCCGCTTTGATGCCGCATGATTAGCAATCTCCTTAAGATAGAGTTGGGCGGATGCAAGAACAGGAACAACTTTAGGGTGAATCTTTGGTTGAATCTCCTTCATCTTGTTGGAAAGGTCCCTTACATATTTACGTAATTCACGATCTAAAAATTTATCCAAGGAATTGCTCCTTGCTGTTATGATCTGTTGATTCACATGGGAAAGGCACCGATCTAACGAATATGTTTTAGCAACTTTTCTTGTCCTCAAACGTGCATAAGCGTAAGCAGTCTTATTATTTTTGCTGGCCTTTCCAGCAGCAACAACTCTGCTCCATACCTGTGTATTTGATAACATTCGTATTGATCGTTCACGAAGAACTTTCTGTGCCGCACTCAAATCAATTATAGACTTTCCGATTTCTAATCCTTCTGAAAGTTCCCTTGCAACATTCAAGGCATCATCAATATGTTCACAAGATATTACCTGCGTAGAATTAATAACATCCCACCTATCATCTAGTATTAAATCATCCAAGATCCCGTCATCGACATTACTAGTTAATAAATAAAAACTTTGATTTACTACTGAGGCCTTTTTGCCCAATGCACTTGGGGTCGTAAAATTGCTCTTGAGCTTGCCTTCATCCGGATCTACTCCTGCCTTTTGTGCCGCTCCAGCAGTCAGCTTAATTGCTTCTCCGATTGAAGCATCACAACGTTTTTTGTCAGTTGTGTAATTTAACCCACCTCCAGCACCCATTCCTGCAAAGAGCACCAAATTTTCAGGAACCTTGATGCCTTTTAATAGGCACTCAATAAGAAACGCGGAGGCAAAATTTGGAGGCGCGGTGTCTGCCTGAATTTCATCAATTACAAAATGAACAGCTTTGTTTTTTGGCCATCCTTGACTGAAATATTTTTTGGGAAGATATGTCATAACCGAAATCATCGGTTTATTAGTAAGTTTAGGCTTGGTTTCAAAACTTGCCTGCATTGGCCCACTTTCCTCAGCATCAACAATTTCAGCCTTCACTTCAGAAACCACCATGGTAGGAGCCTCAGTAGCATGCATCGCCAAAATCACCTTAACCCTTGCCTCAGTTGCCAATGGCACCAGATTCTCCTTCCCTGGCTTCACGGGTAAAATAGCTCCGGGAGAAACCGGCTCAAATTTTTCTGGACCATCCTTCCCCGGCTTATTGGAGGGAGCCTCTAATTTGGTAACGTTATCCGCGCTCGTTGCCATTTGATCCGGAGAAGTGAGGTTGATCTGGATAAAGTCTCCTGACCGAATCACTTTACCGTGAACAAAAACTTGTTTGCCAATAACTTCGTCAATGCCCCAGTCTTCTTTAGAATCATAAACATTCGATTTGATTAAGAGGCGGAAACCGCTATCAGAGAACCAAACTCGGACATCTGCAGTCTTAGGTGAACTGTCAGAATGCCTTACTTTTCCTGTAACCATTACTGCTTTACCTATTGAACTGGCAATAGCATCCTCATCCGTAACATCAATTGCATCAGCAACATTCTCTTTTGTGGTATCCTCTTCCTGACCTGGTAATTGAAGAGTACCAATTAAAGTCATCAAAATTCCTAGTAGGTAATGCTTCATGATTGATTTTTAGTTTTAATTTGCTAGTGGAAAATTTTAAATAATTAACCAAAGACATCCTCTCCAAAGATTGCCTTTGCAGCCTGTGCTACATCCTTGTCCCCCCTCCCTGAACAATTACAAATTATCAGCGCATCCTTTCCGAGCTCAGGGGCAATCTTCCGGACTCCAGCAAGCCCATGGGCAGTTTCTAGGGCAGGTATTATCCCCTCAACCTTAGATACTTCCTGAAAAGCCTCCAATGCCTCATCATCAGTAGCATAAGTATACTCAGCCCGACCAATATCTTTGAGGTTTGCATGTTCGGGGCCAATCGCAGCATAATCAAGACCAGCGGAAATTGAATGAGTTAATTCTATCTGACCATCCTCATCGGCCAATAACCAAGTCTTAGTACCCTGAAGAACACCTAACTTTCCTCCTTGGAACCGCGCAGCATGCTCGCCCTTACGTATACCACGACCGCCTGCTTCAACTCCAAGCATCTTAACGGAGTCATCTCCAAGAAATGGATGAAATAAACCAATGGCATTACTGCCGCCACCAACACAAGCGACGAGATAATCAGGTAACCTCTCTTCCCTCTCCAGTATCTGCTTACGAGCCTCTTCGCCTATCACGCGATGAAAATCACGAACCATCATAGGATAAGGATGTGAACCTAGAGCAGAGCCTAAGATATAGTGTGTATTCCGAACATTAGTAACCCAATCCCTCATAGCTTCATTGACCGCTTCTTTAAGTGTCCTTTGGCCAGCAGCTACTCCGCGGACCTCGGCTCCCAAGAATTTCATACGTGCAACGTTTAGCGCTTGCCTCTCCATATCGACTTCTCCCATATAAATAACACAATCAAATCCGAACCGAGCACAGACCGTGGCCGTAGCAACTCCATGTTGACCAGCTCCCGTCTCGGCAATGATTCGATTCTTGCCGAGCCTTCGCGCCAATAAAATTTGTCCCATCGCGTTATTGATCTTGTGAGCCCCCGTATGGAGAAGATCTTCCCTTTTCAAATATATTTTAGCCCCTCCGAGGAGTTCGGTCCATCTCTCCGCAAAAGTCAGAGGAGTTGGCCTTCCCACATACTCTCTTAGCATTTCGTCAAGTTTCTGGCGAAATTGTGGATCAGATTTTGCTTTAGCGTATTCATCAGACAATTCTTCCAGAGCAGACATTAAGGTCTCTGGAACAAACATCCCTCCGTATGTACCAAAATGGCCGGCTGAATCCGGAAGTTCTTCAATGAGTGGTTCTGACATTTTTAAGACCATAACATTAATCCCTGACCGAGTCCGTATCAAATGCGTATAACTCCTAAGAATAAAGGAAATCTGCTATTCATCGTGACTAAGCCTTCGGTAAAGGTTAGACTGCAAAGATGAAAAGTAAGGTTTTCCATATTCTTCTGAAAATTGGTCTTTTTGCAATCATCCTAGGACTGAGCTCAGCTCAAGAATGGACTCAGTTCCGTGGTCCTGGAGCTTCCGGGCATTCACCAGAAAAGGGAATCCCTGAAACAATAGAAAAAGATAATATTAAATGGTCCATTGAATTACCAGGTAGTGGACATTCTTCTCCGGTATTATGGGGTGACACAGTATTCTTAACTGTCACTGACAAAGACTCATCAGGCCTCAGGTACATAATTGCTTTTTCCTCAAAGGACGGGAAAGAAAAATGGAGAACTAAGCAAACTTATCAAGTTTATAAGCAACACCGTTTCAATGATTTTTCCGCCTCAACGCCCTGCTGTGATGCAGAGAGAGTCTACGTTACTTGGACCTCACCGGACGGAGTTGAAGCGCTAGCACTTGACCATAATGGTAAAGAAATTTGGAAAAAGAAAATTGGGAAATTTTATGCAAAGCATGGAAGCTCAACTTCGCCTGTCTTGGCAAATAATACTCTGGTCATTGGTAGCCACGGTGAACAAGGGAAAAGTTATATTGTGGGTCTAGATCCAAGTAACGGTAAGGAGAAATGGAGAATTGAACGAGAATCCAATGATAAGGGAGCTTATAGCACTCCCGTTGCTCGGAAGGCCGATGACGGAACCGAAGAACTTATTTTTAGTAGCACCGCGCATGGAATCACCTCAATTGATGCTTCTGAAGGAACGATTCGCTGGGAGCATGATGCTGGATTTTCCCAACGCTGTGTTGGTGGCCCCGTGATCTCAGGAAATACAATTTTTGTATCTGCAGGTTCAGGATCCGGAGGAAAAGAATCAGCAGTTGTCAGAGTCAACGGAAAGAAAGCTTCTGTAGCATGGGAAGCCGGACTCAAGGGACTTCCTTATGTGCCTACGGGCCTTTCATTTAATGGTATGATTTTTTTACTTAACGATGGTGGTATCATGACATGCCGAAAAGCGTCTGACGGGAAAGTGTTATGGCAGGAGCGTGTTGTAGGAGCTCCTTACAGTTCGCCTATACTAATAAATAATAAAATTTACTGCTTTAGTAAGGAAGGAGACATGACAGTCATTGCTGCCTCAGCTAAATTTGAATTGTTAAGTTCATTTAAATTTTCGGAAGGTATCTATGCAACGCCTGCGGTAGCAGATGGTAAACTATTTGTGAGGACTTTTTCTAATCTCTACTGCATTAGTAAATAGAAACAATTTCAGCATAAGTTATTGGCGTTCATGTAGTTTTGATAATCTTTCTATGCTCTCAATGTATTGTTCCAAGGCCTTGTTAGGTTCAATTTCTTGAGCATTTCTCAAGGCATCCAGGGCCGCACTATAATCTCCTCGAAGAGTTAAAATTTCTCCGCGGCGACGCTGCGCCTGAACTGTAAACTCATCAATAGATGCGGCGCGCTCAAGTAGCATCAGTGCCTTTTCAGTTTCTTTATTTTCTACAAAATGTTCTGACAACGTGATCAGGATGAGCCCATCAAGGGGATTCTTTTTTAACAATGATTCAAGCCTAGAAACTCCTTCTTTAGAGTCTCCTAACTCAATCTCTATCATTGCCCCTGCACGCTCAAATTGATGAGCCGATTTACTATCCTCTTTAATTTGTGTGTCATAGTCTGCTGCTTGTCTAATTTCCATGACAAACTGACGTGCTTGGTTCCACAATTGATACCTTACAAGATAATCAACTACATCCGCGAATTTTTGAAAGTGTAAGGGAACCGGATTCTTTAATGCCTGACGATAACAAATCATTGCCTTTTCAGTCAACGTTTCGTTCAAGTACAGATGCCCTAGAGAAAGAATCGCAGAAGCGTCAAGAACATTGAGTCTTCGAGCAACTTCCAAATCCGCAATGGCCAATAGTTGCTGTCCTTGCCTAAGATGCACATCTCCCAAGTTCACCCATATCGCAACTCTTTCTGGAGACACCTTCAGAACGTACTCATAAATCGATGCTGCCTCTTCCAGTTCATCAAGGTCCATTAGCGCCGTTGCTTCACCTAACTGCCACTGTAATTCATCAGGCATGGTGAGTTTCGCCATCCTATAAGCTTGCAATGCGTCATGTGATCTCCCGGACTGACTCAAACAATAGCCCAAAAGACCCATCGTAAGACCATCCTGCGACCCCAGTTCCATTGCTCTTCTTAGGCTAGGTTCCGCTTCTTTATAATCCCCCGCTTGAACATAGGCTATTGCGAGATTCCTATGAGCATCTCTAAAATTAGGCTGTATTTTAAGTGCTTTACGAAAATTGCTCATTGCTTGAGTTGACTCGCCTTCTTCAAACTGAAGGCTCCCTAGATTGAAGAGCATCGCTGGGCTCTTCTCCAAAAGTAAACTCTTAACCATCAATGATATGGCACCTGGTCGGTCCCCGGTAGCCATCTTCTTAGCGACCAAATCAAGTTCTTCTTTCTCTTCGAGAGTCAATTTGGGTTCTATGCGTGAATCGATTCCATAACTAGCAGTAAAAGCTTTACGAAAGGATTCAGTGCTCCATATAGGATCAATTGGAAGCGGAGAAGCACCTGTAAAACAGCTACAAACGAGCATTAATGTGAGTTGTATTTTTAACATTATTTCGGTGGCTGTAATGTCATCGGCCACCGATAAATAGCGTTAACCGGTTGTCCATCTTTTCTCGGAATTGAAAACCGAGCCCTCGAGGCAAACGATGTTGCCATCTTGGTCAGTTCCGGGTGAGAGCTTGAAAATACCTTTCTAACATTGACCCTACCGTTCATTGAGATGCCCACTTCAAGAATTACAGTTCCACTGCGCACACCCCGCCTCAGTAGAGCGCTCGGATATCTGGTGGAGGGTCTATTCATCAATCGCGGTCTCGAGTCCAAATCGCCAACAGATACGAGGCCCTGAAATTTAGGCCTTGAAATGGGTGCCGGCTTTGCAGGTTTCGGTGTCTTTATTGGAAGTGCCGATGGTGTAGCCTCAGGGTTTGATTCTAATTCGAAATCTGCAATCCTCATCGTGAAGTCAATATTTGAATCAAGAGTCGCAACTAATGGGAAAGCTACGCTCTCAATCTGCAACTCAAGCTTAGGTAATGGGGGAGGAGGTGGGGGAGGCGTTTCTTCCTGGATTTCTAGAGGAGGAGGAGGAGGAGGAGCCATTTCAGGAACAGTTTCCATTGTTCTGATTGTTCGGTCCGGGATCCGCTTTGCATCCAAGAGTCGCATCATTATGAGAAATGAAAGCAATAACATTACTAAGAAAACCCCACCCACGAGTCTGCTTATGAGACCTCTTAGTAAAATTATTGGGTTCCTTTTCCTGATTAGTTGCATCTTATATTTAAAATCATTTTATCAGCTTTCATTCAATGTGGAGACGAAAACCCTGACAGCACCAGCCAACTTAGCCTCATCCAAAACTTCAACCGTTTTTTGAGTGGCTGTCCTACGGTCAGCTTGGATGACCACTGGGAGATCATCTCCTTTGAGGAGTCTTCCCACGACTGCCCGCACACCTCCGACACCAATTTCCCGGCCCCCATGGTAAACACCTCCTTCAGCAGTGATACCAATTAGGATGCTGTTCTTGTCTAATTCCTGTTGAGAGGCTGCTCTGGGCTTTTCGACTTCGACACCGGTCTCATCTACAAAGACCGTCGTCACAATAAAAAAAATCAGAAGAATAAATACCACATCAATGAGTGGAGATATATTAATCTCTCCAGTTCCTCCGCTCAGCCTTTTTCTAAATCTCTGGAAGTTCTTAGCCATGATCTAGAATTTGTTCTGAAGGGCTGTACCAATCTGCTGAAATCCATGCCTCAAATTTTCATACCTGACCTTCAAGGCATTATGAATAAAATAGGCTGGGACACTAATGACAAGCCCTGTCTGTGTTGTTATTAGAGCTTCAGAAACGCCCTTAGAAATGACTGAGGCGGGCCCAGTCGATGAAGGTGCACTCATCCCATCAAAGGTCGTGAACATCCCACTCACCGTTCCTAGCAAACCAACTAAAGGAGCCGTAGTGATAAGAACAAAAGCAAAAGGGATTCGCCTCTCAGCTGTTGAAAACATTTCCTCCTCTATCTGGTTCATCTGACCCTCTAATTTCTTTTCTCCAATTTTCCGGGAAAGTAATGCCAATATTTCTAAAGAACGAGACCCTTGCAGTAATAAGCATTTCCATTCTGAGCTTTTAAGAATTGGGGCCCTGGGAAGTCGTAACAAATTCCATATAGAAAGTAATGAATAAGCTATTCCAAAAGCGAGTCCCAATAGGCACCAAAATACCCAGCCCCCCTCAGAACCGAGGACTCTCAACTCTTCTTGTACGAGTTCAATCATTTTAGGACTTTGTCTTCGGTTTCTGGCTAACCTTCAAGCCATTAACATAGGCGATGCTTGCCATTTCTGTAGCAGATAGGATCCCACTTATTTTCCTCGATAGTAAAGCGTGCATGATCAGAGCAGGAATGGCAACGACCAGACCAAACTCAGTCGTGACAAGGGCCTCTGAAATTCCAGAAGAGAGGGACTTCGCATCACCGGTGCCAAACACGTTAATCAATTTAAAAGTATGAATCATGCCCGTCACTGTTCCTAAGAGTCCAAGTAATGGAGCCGTGGCCGCAGCAATAGCAATCCATGAAAGGCCACGCTCTAATTTTGGCTGCGCACTCAAATATTCCTCATAAAGAGCCTCTTCGACATCCTCAGGTGATTTACTTTCGATTTCAATGGCCCGTCTCAATGCTTTGTATGCAGGATGAGATCTGCGTCCAACCAGAGACTTGGCCTCCGCCAAATTACCTTTACTCACCTCATTAATAACTTTTCTCAAAACAGATGGTCTTATGGCTCTTATTCTCAATAATTGAAGCCACTTGAAAAGTGCTGTTAGCGTCGCAACCAAAGCAATGATTAGAATTGGGTAAATCCAGAACCCTCCCTTCTTGATATGAGCAAGAACCGATCCGCCCCCTTTATTCAGTGCCTCCGCCATACCCATTGTTGGGTCAAAGAGCATGCTAACATCCTTTCCCTCGGCAAGTTCGAGGATTGCAATTGCCGAGGAAGTCTGCTCTATGACCTGAAGCCTAAGATCCTTATTCTCAATAACAAGCCCTGCAGTGCTTTTATCATCAGCAACGAACCAGCTGATAGGACCAGCCTCAACAAATGTACCCTCTTTTTGAACTCCTTCGGGGTCCAAGGCCTTTCCTTTAAGGGATCGCGGATCAGTCATTTGACCGAGTCGTTCAATGGTCGCCTCAAGAAGATCGAGCCGAGACTCTAAACCATCTGTGGTATCCCGCCGTTCAGCAGAGAGCAGCAATGGTCTCACCGATTCGGCTTCAGTCACACTCATCTGCATTTCAAGATTCTTTCTAAAATCACTGAGCAAATTCTCAATGTAAACCGATTCATCTCTCCAAGACCGGACCTCAGAAGATAAGCTAGCAAGATCATGGATAAGTGCATCTCTCTCTTGCCCTGCTAATTGTGAACGTCTCCTCTTATCACGAAGCTCAGAGGCAATTCTCTCAGTCTCTTGAGCAAGTTCAGGCCTTTCTTTAGCAATATCCTCTCGCAGTTCCGCTAGGGCCTGCAGTTCCATTTTTAGATCAGACTCAATTGATTTGGCCGCAACCTCATAATTAGGCTCCTGAGCCTGCAGCATTAAACCAAAGGGAAAGGTAAGAAAAAGAGTATGCCAGATTTTCATACTGATTAGTTCTTCTTTCCACTAAAATTAATTTGCACATAATCTGGTGCACGCTCCTTACGGTACATCTCGATGGCTTCCTTTAAGGGCCCAGCTACCGAATTATCCTCGCTCCAGGTCCAGCCGCTCTTATGTGCCCGGCCATGGCCAGCAACCTTTCCAGCCCTGCCAACGTACCAGGCCCCGGAAAAACCAAGATATAAAACTTCGACCTCAATCTGATCTTCACCGTTGGTACGAATCTGACTATGGATAGTCAAGGACTGACCAAATTCCGAAGCCTCACCCATTACTGCAACGAGATCACGTAAACGGTCCTGTAGGGATTCGCTTAATGCTGGTTGTCGTATACGTTCCACCTCGTCATTAATTTTGTTCATTAGAGGCTCAGGAAAGATTTGCAGCTGAGCTCGTAAAGCCATTTCGAGCCGCTCAACACGCTTCAGAATGATTGCACGTTTATTGCGCAATGATTCCTGCTCAGCTAAGAGCTCCTCGCGTTTCTTGGTAGCGTCACTGAGCCTTTTTCCTGCAGCGGCTATCAGAGAATCGATCTGCTCAATTTCCTTCAGCCGGATACCGTTCAGAGCTGCCATGTTACGTTTCTGCTCTGACCAGTCTGCACGCTCCTTGGAACGAATCTTCTGGGCCTCTACCCACTGGCGAACCTTCTCCTGTAAAACGAAAGACGGTGACACCTTTTGGGTGTCACCGTCAGCAATCTTTTCCTGAGCGTGAGCTGCTGTTGCGGTAAATAACAACAATAAAACAGTTAGGACAAGATCATGTGTGTTTGTTTTACTAAGTATATGTTTTTTTACCATTGCAGCTCAAACCCAATATAGAATTCCCTAGGAGCATTTGCTCTAGGCCCATCTGGAAGTCTACTCACAGTGAGAACTTCGTCGAGCACATTGTGAACGCCACCAATTAGGCGAGTCGTATCACTGAGCCTATAATGCGCAGATAAATCAAGAATAAAACCTCCGTCGATCTTGCCTTCACGGCCATTAGACACTTCAAGGTTCTTTGCAGAAGCATACATATCGGATCTGTATGACACAATAGCACTAAGCCCCCAATTCTCAGCAGACAATCCTGCACCAACTGCGAATTTCCACTCTGGAACGTAAGGGATTGTAGCACCTGGCTCATCAGCAGCGAGAATGTCACCTTCACCACCTCCAGAAAGAGGCGCTGTAAGTGTAGCCTCTGTGTAAGTTGCGCTAACAAACATAGGAATAGCTACTGAGCTGTCTGCATTAGCAGTGTAGCTCTGAAGGAATTCAATACCTTTGACTTCAGCCTCACCAGCGTTGCTGCCATCAAGCATGTCATCAAACGCCACTCCACCAAGACCTGCATTAGATCCAGTCAACTCATCATAGTCACTTAAGAATGCGGCGATCTCTGTTGAAGCCCCGTCCTTCTGAGTTCTGACACCGAGTTCATAACCAATGCTCTCCTCAATTCTAGTTCCACTCTTGAGGAAACCACGAGGAGAAGGGGTTGATATTCCTTTATAAACTCCACCAAATGCGTTAGTGGAATCAGAGAGTGCATAAGTCATTCCAATGCCAGGAACAACAGCATCAATCTCACCGGTCTTGCCGTTAGTTTGAGTGTTAGTTGCGTCACTCGCATAGTCTTTCCAGTTTCCATCAATTGTTTCATAACGGACACCTGGGCTCAAAGTCAAAGATCCAAGATTGATATCATCTTGAATCCAAGCGGAAAAAGCATCTGCTTCCTGGAAACGGTTACCACCGGACCCTGGAGCCCCCTCATTAACAACAGGAGCGCCACCAGAAAGGTCAATAGTGTCCTGTTGTTGGAAACGACGAATCGAATCAGTGTGGATTCGGGATCCACCACTAATGCTATGCTCGATACCAGCGATCGTGATATCATAGTCAAAGTTGATCTGGAAACCCTTGGACTCATATGCACGTGAATTGTGCTTGATTCCTAAGCCTCCAGTTCCGAGGAGGCGAAGGTCATCATATGCAGCAGCGTAAGTAATAGGATCAGCAACAACTTTGGAGACACTCTGTCCACCAGCTTTGTTGATCTTGTACCAGTCACGCTCAAATTCATTGTAATAGGCTGCAACTTGAAGGGTCAAATTGTCAGCAGGCTCGGCCAAATACTTCAAGTATGAGCGTTTGTGCTCAGTCGCCATATGATCTAGGAACGTTCCCGCATAGCGTCTGTATGGATTAGCCTTAAGATCTGATTCAGTCAGACCTGCATAGGTCTCATCAGCGTCGAACTCAGTATATCCATACTTGAACTCCCACCGCTGGTAAACGTCACTATTTGGCTCCCAGAAAATCTTAACCATGGGCTCCATCAGATCGAAGCCAGTTTTGTCAGATCCACCGTATCCGTTACCAGCATCAATCGTGCGGTATCCGTCTGTTTGACGATAGTAAATTTCAGCTAAAATGCCAATTCTACCAAAATTTCCCTCAGATGTATCAGACCAGTAGCTGTGAATATCAAAGGCACTATTTGATCCATAAGCTGAACGCAAATAGAAGCTATGATCTGTAGGGAATTGAGTAGAAAGATAGTTCACGACACCACCGGTTGTGTGTGGTCCATGAGCAATCTGAGATGATCCTTTAAGGATCTCAATTCCACCCATACGAGCTGCGTTCGGTGAGTAATACGCGGAAGGAGCAGAATACGCTGCAGGAGCAGTCAGAATTCCATCCTCCATTATTGTCACGTTATCACTACGTGTACCCTCACCACCACGAATGGAGATGTTAGGAAAATTACCGTAACCGTCTTCCTCGCGGCAGTATACACCAGGAATGCGATCAAGGATCCGATTCACGTTATAGTAGTTCTGTGATCGAAGCTCTTCCGTGTCGATGACATAACCAGAACCAGGAAGATCAAAAACATCTCCTCCTCCAATTACAAGACTCGGATCCAATGCGCCGGTTGCTTCTTCATCTTGCGCGACTGCATTGGAAACAATCAGTGCGGATGATGTAAAGATCCTAAGTAAAATTACTGGGAATCGGTTAGATTTCTTTTTTAACATTGTAACTTGCTAGTATTTTTATTTTTTATTTGAACCGTTTCCCGACACTTGAAAATCTGCCTAGGGCAGACAATTTTTAGAGCCGCGCAATCATTTATTTTTTAATTTATAAAATGAGACTGATTCTTATTAGCAATAGCATAGCTGGTCAACCCTTATTGAGAGTAATTATCATTATTATTAAGTATAGTTAAAGAAATTAGCAATTCTCCAATAAAACGACGCAATTAATCGTCAAAATCGTCCTCTTTCTCTCCTATATATGGACCGCATGCCCAGTAGAAGCACCGACCGCTTCATGGACCATTTCACTTAGAGTAGGATGAGCATGAATTGTATTTTCAATTTCTTCGTAAGTCAGCTCAGATTCAATGGCCAAACCAAGTTCAGCAATTAGCTCAGTAGCTTCAGAACCTATAATATGGGCTCCCAGAATTTCTCCGTGCGGCTCTCCTATCAATAGCTTAATGAAACCTTCCGTCTCACCGGCCGCTTGTGCCTTACCACTGGCCTGATAAGGGAATTTTCCAATCTTGAAAGATAGGCTCTTCTCTTCGGCCCCTTGTTCTGTGAGGCCAACACTGGCCACTTGAGGCTGACAATAGGTGCACCCAGGAAAGGTTTCTACTTTCTTAGGTTGGGTCCCATTGAAAAGACCATTAACACACTGAGTCGCTTCAAAGCTAGCTACGTGAGCGAGCCAAGGCGGCCCTATAATGTCCCCGACAGCATAAATTCCAGGAACGTTGGTCTGATACTTATCATCCGTAACAATATATCCTCTATTCAATTCAAGATCAAAGTCAGCCGGAAGGACGGGCTCAACCCCAATCGCTATGAGTGCGACCTCGGCCCCTATTGTACTTGGTGCTAATCCTTCCTTTTCAACATCGATTTCAATACGATCGCCAAGATCTCTAGTGCCAATCACTTTTGTTGAACTGAGAATTTCAATTCCACTCTTCTTGAAACTTTTTTCCAATTCAGCACTCACCTCTCGATCCTCAACAGGTAAAATATTGGGCATCATTTCAACGATAGTGACCTTGGTTCCAAATGCATTGAAAAAATATGCGAATTCAATACCGATCGCACCTGCTCCGATAATAACAATGTCCTCCGGCTGCTTCTCCATGATCATAGCTTCAGAACTTCCAACAACGGAGCGACCATTGAACTGCAGGTCAGGAAATGCTCTTGTCTTGCACCCAGTGGCAACAAGAATGTGTTCAGACTCGAGAACATTTTTCTGGCCAGAAGAATCGGTGACTTGAACTTTTCCGGGCTCAAGTATCTGGCCAGTGCCAAGGACATAATCGACTTTATTTTTCTTAAATAAAAATTCAATTCCGCCGGCAAGTCTGTCCGATACCTTACGGCTCCTAGATATGACCTTGGACCAATCATACGATAAATTGTCGAAACTGAATCCAAACTCGTCAGCATGGTTCTGCATTAAGCTATAAAGCTCGGCATTGCGTAGGAGCGACTTGGTCGGAATGCATCCCCAATTCAGGCAAGTTCCACCTGCTCGCTCCTTTTCAACACAAACGACTCGCTTCCCAAGCTGAGCGGCACGAATGGCTCCGACGTAGCCGGCAGGCCCGCCCCCGATAACAATGAGGTCATACTTAGACATTTCTTGATTCAGTAGCTTTCAGCCAGAGAATTTCAACTCAGGATTACTTAAATTATTCAATGGCTGATACTATATTATCGATGAATGGCTGTGAATTGGCAAAGCCTAACTACTAGAACTGCTGCTTTCTCATTCTGAGCATGAGAGAGAAGATTGACAGGCGGTTCGATATGAACAAACTTTTTGAAGTCAGAAGCTCAGCTCCATTGAATCATTTGAAAGACCAATTCCTTCTAGATCCTGAAGTAGCATACTTCAATCATGGCGCTTACGGAGCCTGCCCAAGGCCAGTCTTTGAAGCCTACCAGCGCTATCAGCACGAGCTAGAGAGGGAGCCTGCTACCCTGCTTTACAGAGAATTCACCAAAAGAATGCAGGAAACAAGGGCAGGACTTTCCCTGTTCCTTAATTGTGAATCTGATCAAATCGCATTTGTGCGTAACGTGACTTACGGACTCAATATGGTAACTCAGTCCCTGATCATAAATGAAGGGGACAAGGTATTGGCAACTGAACACGAATACGGAGCCGTTGACAGAATGTGGGAAACCATATGCGAGGAAAGAGGAGCACATTTCATCAGAATCAAGATGCCGCTTCCTCTCGAATCTGCATCCTCGGCGGTAGATCTATTGAAGGAACAAATCGATTCTTCAGTGAAAATTGTCACATTCCCTCACATTTCCCCAGAAACGGCACAGCTTTTTCCAATCAAAGAACTTACAGAAATCGTCAGAAACGCGGGCGCGGTCTCCGTCATTGATGGAGCACATGCACCTGGCCAGGTAAAGGTAAACCTTAAAGAGATCGGAGCCGATTTCTATGTGGGAAATTGCCATAAATGGATGCTCTCACCTAAGGGAGCAGGTTTCGTTTACGCTTCTCGAGAACATGAAAATAGGATCCGCCCGCCCGCGATCAGCTGGGGAAACATTTCAGAGGGAACCTCGTCACTGCTTCTTGAAAATGATTGGCAAGGAACAACGGACATCTCTTCCATTCTAGCAGTTCAAGATGCCATTAATTTTCTCAACAAGAACAAATGGTTCGAAACCGTTGTTCCACGTTCAAATCATCTCATAGCAGAATTTAATGAACCAATTCTTGGTATCACAGGAATGGATGATCTCTATCTGCACACTGATTTGCAACCACCCCAGATGCGCTCTTATCTTTTACCTGAAGGGGATCACTCTTCCCTTCACACTGAACTCTTTCACCGTTTCAAGGTTGATGTGCCAGTGTTTTTACATCCAAAGGGCAGTATGTTCCGAATCTCAATTCAAGCATATAATGATGCATCTGACCTCCAAAGGTTAGTCAAGGCACTGAGAGAAATTCTCTGATTAAATTCGATCAAATACTCTCTAGATAATCAATCAGTAGCCGAACTCCCACGCCAGTTCCCTGCTCTCCGCCTTGATAGTCTCTCTGCGCAGCACCCCAAGCACTACCGGCAATATCTAGATGAGCCCAGGGCGTTTCTCCGACAAAGTATGATAGGAAAGCTCCGCCCGTTGAAGATCCCGCGCCCGTGGCAGGTCCACTGATATTCCTCAAATCACCTACGATTCCTTTCATTTCCTTTTTGTGAAGATCAATAATTGGCAGAGGCCACACCATTTCCGAAGTTCTTTTACCTGCCTCTACAAGTGATTGCGTCAGGTCATCATCATTCCCCATGACTCCTGTAATTTCGTGTCCCAGAGCAACGACAACAGCACCGGTCAGAGTGGCAAGATCTACCATTGCATCCGGGCGGATCTTTTTAGCGGCATAAGCTAGCGCATCAGCAAGAATCAGTCGCCCTTCAGCGTCAGTATTCAAAACCTCAATCTTAAGCCCATTATAAGCAGTAACCAAATCCCCGGGTTTAGTAGCCTTACCGTCAGGAAGATTCTCCGAAGCTGGGATCAGTCCGTGAACTTCAACATCTGAGCTAATTGAAGAAAGGGCATCAAAAACGCCAAGCACTGCGGCCCCTCCAGACATATCATATTTCATCTCGTGCATCTTTCCTGAAGGCTTGAGACTAATACCACCAGAATCAAAAGTTAGACCCTTACCTACGAAACAAACCTTCTTCCCAGTCTTGGCCTTTGGTCGATGAATCAAATGAATTAAATAAGCTGGCTCGGACGAACCTTCAGAGACTGAAAGTAATGACCCCATACCCATCTTTTTCATGGCGCCTTCATCAAAAACTTTCACAGAAATACTGACTGAATTCTTGGCGATTTTGCGAGCCTCTCTGACCAAATCACGGGGTCTCATTTTATTGGCAGGGGTGTCTTGCAAACGTCTGGCGAGGCAATTCCCATTTCCTATTGCAATGCCACGCTTGGCCCCTCTTTTGATAATCTCCCCGGTATGAAACATAACTTTTTTCAAGCCTCCTGTACTTTTTTTAAAGTCGTCCAGACGATATGAACCCATCACGGCGCCTTCTGCAAGGGCCTGTCCAAAAATGCCGGCATCAAAACCATAATTCTTAGCTACCCAATAAGTTATAGATTCTAGTTTATTTTTCCTAGCCTCTTTCACGGCAATGGCTGCGGCACGACGAATATTTTCGGCGTCTATTTTTTTGGATTCACCTAGCCCAATCATCAGGACTCGCTGAAAGGGCCCCTTGATCGAATCTGTTATTCTTTTTTGACCAAAGCTGCAGACGAATGACTCTAGGGCACTGACCGGAACCTTAACTCCCTGAGGAAGTTTGATTTTTTTACCATGGCAACCAAAAACAATAAGTAGATCAGATTTGGTCAATTTGGCATTAAGAGATTTTTGCAGAAATTTCATAGGATTATTATTTTTATTTCTTAGGTCATGACTACTCCGTAACGTAATTTAACAAAAATTTTAGTTCAGCCTTACAAGAAAGCACACCATTGACCCATATTTAAAAATGGTTAACTCCCAGATATGAAACTACCAGAAAATAAACTCAGAAACCTTTGCCTACCCCAACAGCAACCAGATTACCTGATGCATTTCTCGTGTAAATAATACCATTTGAGAGGACAGGAACGGTCCAGCATCGGCCTCGATTAACTTGCTCACGTGCCAAACTTTCAAATTTCTTTGGTGATGCAGCACCAACAGCAAGTTCTCCGCGCTCACTAAATACTATGAGCTTACCGTCAGCAGCGGTCACTGTGCCACAACCAAAGCCTCCTTCTTTCCATTTCACCTTACCCGTTTCAAATTCCATACAGATCAGTTCCTTCTTCTCCACACCATGCGTATTACCACTGATACCGTACAGATGTCCATCAATGACAATACAATTTGCCATGTGATTGCTGATAGCTTTATTGCTATACACTTCCTTTAATCTTTTCCCATCAAAAGTATAAAGCCCACACCCACGACCATAACCAGTCGAGATAAATACTTTATTATCTATAACTATGGGTGTCGTCGCATTCGTGCTGAACCTTGTCTTCCATTCATTAATCGTCACCGTCTTCCCGTTACGGGCCTCAAGAATGACTAGGCCTTCCGTCTTCAATGTAATGAGTAGATCCTTGCCTCCAAAATTGAATAAAACTGGGCTAGCATATGCTGGTTTGAACCGTTCACTTTTCCAAATCATTTCGCCTTCTCCCAATGAATAGGCAATGGTATGAGCAGCCTCGACCACTATCATTTCGCCAACAATAAGTGGAGATCCGGCAAAGCCCCACTCGGCAGGCTTCTGCATAGCTGAATCTTTGAGTAGATCTCTCTCCCAGAGTTTTTTGCCATTTTTTGCATTATATGATTTAAATTTTCCATCCTTACCCAATGTGTAAACTTTGCCCAAGTGCACTGTGGGAGTAGCTGTCGGGCCGCCCTCATGAAGATTAGGCAATAATTCTGCCTTATATGTATCAGACCATATCTTTTTACCGGTCTTCGCATCAAAACAATAAACTGTTTCAGAACCATCCCTTCGCTTCCCGTCGTGGCCCAGTGTGTAAAGTCTTCCTTCGGAAACAGAGACCCCGGCAAATCCAACACCGACCTGTTCCTTCCAAATCAGATTGCCTATCTTGTCAGGATCCCATTCTGTCTCAGATGAAATGCCATTGTAATTTGGACCTTGCCAATTGGGCCAGTCCGCGGCATTGAGCGAAGAAATGATACCCGTAAGTATAATTGTTAGGGAAATCTTCATCCCCCAAATATAATCATGAGAGTGTGGACGATGCAACTGACTCGTGATTGTATTTTCTTCGACAAACAGGCCGTTCCCATGTGATAATCTGTGACTTGTGCCAATCGAGGAAATTGATCTAACAATCGAGAAGAAAAAACTTCCTGAGAAAATTAAAAACTATCTCAAAGAGGCCAATCACCGAATTGATGAACTCTTTGAAACTGAAAAGAACCATAAAGTTCCCCGTTTCATCCCATGCAATGATGAACTGCTCTACCATTGGCTCTCTGCCATAAAGGACAGCGATTTATGTTTGGACAAAGTGTACTGCGAATGGGGCAGTGGCTACGGTGTGGGCACTTGTCTAGCTTCTCTATTAGGGTACGAATCATATGGTATAGAAATCGAACCGTCACTGATTGAAGCATCTAGAAAACTGGCTGAAGACTCAAATATATCGGTCACTATCATTGAGCGCGATTACATGCCTGAAGGGTTTGAATGTTATGAAGGCTCTGGTGGGACTGAACTTATCAGGCCTGAAAACTACACTTACCAAGAAAGAAGCGAATTAAGGCCAGGTTATGAAGGAATGGATGCTGATCTGGATGAAGTGGATATTTTTTTTATCTATCCGTGGCCTGGTGAACAGGAATTTGTACTCGAATTTTTTCAAGCGGTTGCGGCCGACGGAGCGCTTTGCTTAATTTACCTAGGAGATGATGAGTTTGGCCTGTACCAGAAAACTGCTGACCCGTTCGATTAGAAAACTCTTGCTACAGAGGAGATGCTTTGAAAACAACTTCATAATCCTTTGTGGGATCACAGGACTTGGGATTGGGTATGAGGATAAAGTCATCGGTCAGCACTGGCTTTAATTCGCCGCCTTCAAGAATCTCAAAATTTCCAATTCTTTTGGGGAAATAGTGCACGATCGGACGCCACCCTCTCTGAGAGCCGTTAGTATTAATAGGCTCAAAAGATTTCTTACCTTTGATTGGGGTTATCTTGAAAGTGTATATAGAATCCTTTTTATTTAATGACTGCTCGTAGGCACGTTCTCCCTTGGCCAGTTTTGCATTCCAGCCAGGATCTCCATAAAAAACAACTGAGTCTCTGTCAAAGAGAAGCCCCGCCGCATCTTGAGCTCGAAGGCCTGCCTGCGTGGCCGCCTCGGTCATTTTTACCTTAGATCCAATGGCAGTGGCCTGATTAGGATCTGTCATTTCCTTACTAGCAAGACCGGGAAAGAATGTTTCCAGACGATGAATGAGGGCATGTTGATTGGCAAAGAACGCTTCAGCGAAACTGTATCTTCCGGGCTGTTCAACAAAATAATCCAAACAACCCCAACCTGCATAACCGTACCAGGTCGGGACAGTGTACCCGATCATCTGCCTCACTCCTCCGCTCTTTAACCATGCCAGTGCCATGGCTTGTTGATCGTCAATGTGACCCATCAGACAATTGCCAATCGGCATATAAACTTTTGGATTTGGCGAATTTATTGCAATTGTTTTCCCTTTAGTGTCCTGACCAAAAAGGTTTCCATTCTTGCTCTTAAAGTAACCGTTCCGATAAGAGAAACCGATTTGCCAGCCTCTTTCGGTTGCGTGACCAGAAGTGACGAAGAGTTGGGCTTTGTATTCTGTGAGCGTTTTTGCCAATGCCTCGGTACTATCGACTGGTCCACTCAATTCAAGGGGATCCTGATTTCTATTTTTTCGGACAATTTTTCCCTTTTTTAATTCGCAGTGCCAGACCCCTTCCAAACAATGCTCAAGTGCTATCTCGGTTCCCGAGGCGACACGTTCAATGGTCAGAGGCTTTCGTGTCTTTGCAATACTCAATGCATTTTCGGAATCATACCCTGTGAGGATACCCCAGATAGTATCAGTATACGGATCCTCATCAATCTCTCTGGTAAGTTGATGAATCTTTGCAACCATAACCCTCGTCACTTCAGGATGCTTAGCTACAAAGCATGTGTATCTCGGTTTTATTTTCCTCAGTTTCTCGAGTATGTCTTCAGGTTTTCCATCTGGAAAATGCAGTGTCCTAGAAGATTCATATTTAGATTCCAATTGATCGATTACCTTTTTCCATGCAGGATCAGAAGCGGTACTCTCGGAGCTAAGAATTAGATAATGGGTAGGATCCGCTTGAACAATTTTGATCAAAAACAGGAAAGCAAAAGAAAAGGAAGCAAACTTCATAATGTAGATTCTTGCTCGGATTTTCTAAGTGATCAATAGAAAGTAGCGCATGATATCAGTGCGCTCTGTATTTAACTGAAAACTTTAATTATTATTAGTTTAAAACCGATGATTTAGTTTTTACTAACAACAGCACTCAAGTTACCCTAATTGGCCTTAGCTGCTTTCTTTTTAAGAGAAGTCTTATCAATTTTGGCCGTGAAAGTCTTATCGTTGTCTCGCAGAAAACGAGTCACAATCTGCACGTCATGAGTAGCAGCGCCTCTCCATAATTGAAATCTTCTCGTCGAATTATTCCAGTAAACCCATTTTTGATTTTGGGGAGGAGCGCCCGCAATGATTGCTATGAATCGCCCTTCCCTAGGATAAAATAATCTTGGAAGACCAAAGTCACCATGAGCCATCGCTAGACGGGTAAGGATTAATTTTGTATTGTCGGTTTCACTGAACCAGCCTCCGGCTAACTGATACCGGTAAACTATTACATTTAATTTCTCCACGTCGGACACAAGGGTTTCCGAAACTTCAAGATTCTCGTCAGCGGCTCTGAGTCCAAAGTTGCCAGTGCTAATGAAAAAAAACAATGAAGCAAAGAAACTCGGTCTAAGTAAACTATTCAATGCATGAAATCGTTCCTTCATAAGGGAGTGCAGGAACATGCGCCCTTAACCTAAGACAATCAAATGTTTTACAGAAAATGAATCTCAATTTATGCAGTTTTTCTCATAATTGAGAACTCATAGCCCGACTATTGTTTCAAATGCTAAATTAGTCTCCTATTAGCTCTTCTTTCTCGGAGCTTTTCTTTTCACCTTTGATCCCTGCTAAGCCTTCTTCGACTTCGCTGCTTTCTTTTTCGAGGTACTCCACTTGGGTTTTCGCTTTCGACGCGCTTCCTGCGTTTCACCTGGTCTGGCTTTCTTGGGTTCTCTCGCCACCTTCTCTTTTGTATCAAATTCTCTCTTAGAATTTTTACGAACTCTCTTAATCTTCGGTTCCCCCTCGTCTTTGGTAGCTCTAGAACTCTCTGATCTTTTCCGACTTGAATCTCTAGGACTTCTCTCTGGTCTAGATCTCGTACCTCTTTCCGGCTTAGATCTGGTTCTAGGGGCTCCTCTTCCCGAGCGGCTACGTGGCCTTTGTCTTGTCCGCCCCTTTTGAGATGAGAATCCTTGTTCTATTGATTCTCCTTCAAACCCATCAATTTCGGATCTTTCGATCTTCTTTCCAAGAAGTTCTTCGACAGCTGCAAGTTTGTTCCTCTCTGCTTTGCAAACTAATGAATGCGCGTCTCCCTTCTCTTCGGCACGTCCCGTCCGTCCAATTCGATGCACATAATCTTCAGCCACATCAGGTAATTCATAGTTAACGACTCGGGGCAATTGCCTGATATCTAGGCCGCGGGAAGCAACGTCCGTTGCGACTAGGACTCTTACAGACCCCTTCTTGAACCGGTCCAGCGCTCGGGTCCTTTGTCCCTGAGACTTGTCCCCATGAATGGCCACCGCATCAACATCAGCTTTTGAAAGGTACGTTGAAAGTTTTTCCGCTCCGTGCCTGGTTCTCGCAAAAACAAGCACCTGATTCCAGTTCCCGGAATTGATCAGTTCCACAAGTAATTCGCGCTTACGGCTCTGCTCGACAGGATGCACAATCTGTCGGACTAGTTCTGCTGCCGTGTTCCGTCCCGCAACCTCTATTTTTTCTGGATCATCTAGGAGCTTCTTCGATAGCCTTCTGATCTCATCAGAATAAGTTGCAGAAAAAAGGAGGTTCTGCCGAGACTCAGGAAGTAAAGCTATGATCTTGCGAATGTCAGGCATGAAGCCCATATCAAGCATCCGGTCCGCTTCATCGAGTACAAGTGTCTCAACGCGCGAAAGCTTAATTGTTCCTCCTTGAGCATGGTCCAAAAGGCGGCCAGGAGTAGCAACGACGATGCCCACGCCTCTCCTCAATGAACTCACCTGTGGCCCCATTTTAACGCCTCCATAGATTGCACAGGAATAAACATCTAACCCTTTGCCATAATCGACAACGAACCGTTCGACCTGCGCTGCAAGCTCACGTGTTGGGGTCAGAATCAATGCTCTTGGAGAGCGGTCCTTAGTTCGATTCTCAAATAATTGCTGCAGTATCGGCAAAGCGAAAGCTGCTGTCTTGCCCGTTCCTGTCTGTGCTCCACCAATCACATCACGGCCTGATAAAATTGCAGGAATTGCCTTGGCCTGAATGGGTGTAGGCGCTTTATAACCTTTCTTCTGAACTGCTTCCAAAAGTTGCGGAATGAGGCCTAGCGAATCAAAGGATGCCATCTATTTCACCCCATTACGCCAGTTTTACCAATCATGATAATCAAATCGCCAAGAATCTGCGCCTTTTGATTTCAATGCCCCTTGTAAGAGCCAGCAAATGCCTCATCAAAACTAGGACACAAAATAGTCCCATTATTTTTTTCACTTATTAAGAATCGTGAGCGGTTTTTAATTAGAGTTCATGATTTCCTCGATTTCTTCAACTTCGACAGGAATCGTTGCCATCAAATCAATGTTTTCATCTTTTCCAACAAAATAGTTGTTTTCCAAACGGCACCCAAAGTTTTCTTCGCGGATATAAATGCCAGGCTCAATAGTAAACACCATGCCTTCGCATACAGGCTTCCAGTTATCACCAACATCATGAACATCTAGGCCGATGTGGTGACTGGTTCCATGCATGAAATATTTCTTGTACGCAGGTTTATTCGAGTCCTGATCATCTACATCTTTTTGTGTAATGAGCCCTAATTCTAAGAGCTCAGACTGTACTAACTTTCCTACCTCTTCCTGATAATCCTTGAGAATCATCCCTGGACGAAGCATTGCATTGCATGCCCTCATGGTTCTTAAAACGGCTTCATACACAGAACGTTGCCTGTCCGTGAAACGACCATTGACAGGCACGGTCCTGGTCAGGTCAGAATTATAGTTCGCATAGCGTGAGGCAACATCCATCAAGATCATTTGTCCATCTTCGCATGTGTTGTGATTCTCCAGATAATGAAGAACGCATGCATTTTTCCCTGAACCAATGATTGGATCATAGGCAAAACCATCGGATCCATGACTGAGGTACTCGTGAATTAGTTCGGCCTCAATTTCGTATTCTTTGACTCCTGGCTTGATGAACTTGAGTACTCGCCTAAATCCAGACTCAGTAATATCGCAAGCCTTTTTGATCAGATCCACTTCCAAGTCACTTTTGATAATCCGAAGCTCGGCCATGATCGGAGCCAGGCGCTGATAATCATGCAAAGGGTATTGCCTCATTGTCTCACGAATAAATCGTAAATCACGGGTTTCAACTCGGTCCGTTGCCCTAGCATGTTCATTAGTATTAAGGAACACGTGTTCTGCCTGCGTCATTAACATTCTCAGAGTACCAGAAAAAGCATTCGACCAATGAACGTTCTGGATTCCTGAAGTTTCTCTCGCAGAGTTCTTCGTGTGTTTGTCTCCCTCCCATATCGCAATCAATTCTGATGTTTCCTTTGTAAACAACATTTCTCTCTGCTTTTCATCAGGAGCATCAGGAAAAAGAACAAGGATCGTCTCTTCCTGATGAATGCCACTAAGATAAAAGATGTCAGAATTCTGGCGCAAGAGCATGGACCCGTCCGCATTAGTTGGGAGGATATCATTAGAGTTAAGAATAACTAAAGAGTTCGGGGGGAGCCGCTGCCTGAGACGCTCGCGGTTCTGTTCAAAAAGCTTTGGATCAATTTTTTGATATCGCATGGAACACTCTGAATAAGCTATCCAAGAACACGAGTCGAGCTCATAACTTAAAGCCTCTCAAATTATTTTTGATTTTAGCTATTATTATTACAAATGCCGCAAATTAACGGCTGAATAAGAACATAATTATCGGATCTAAGAGCTCTGCATGAGACCCCTAATATAACCAGCCGCGTAAAGCCGCCCCTGCATTTCGTAGCCGGGAGCCTCGTTCAAGTCTCCCAGCATCGAAGGAACATGATCCGGCCGAATGGTGCCGTCATAACCTATTTCTTTCAATGCATGTACGATCGAAGGTAAATCCAAGTCACCATTATCATGCCATGTCTCTCTGAACGATCCGGCATCCCCGATCGTATTCCTTAAATGTACAAAATGAATATGCTCTTTGAGGGTCCTAATGCTAGCTACCAAATCCTCTCCGGTCGGTCCCAATGAGCCAGTACAAAAACAAATTCCATTGCTGGGGCTAGGAAATAGTTCCGTGACACGTTTCATGGCCTCGACACTAGTTATGATCTGCTCATTTCCCCAGAACTCAGGGAGGGGAGGATCATCCGGATGTATGGCAAGCTTGACTTTAGCCTCCTCTGCTACGGGAAGAACCTGCTCCAGAAACCATTCAAGGTTCGCCCATAGTTCCTTTGCTGAGGTTTTGGTTTCAGGTGCCCCATCAGCATCGGTGACCGTCCGTTGACCTGCCCCATGGTCAAATCCAGTCGTATAGGATCCTCCACGCTCAGGATTTGATTTTGTTGTTCTGCACCAGTCCTCACTGGGCATCCAGTTATAACATAAAACCTCAAGACCCAGCTCTCCCATCTCTCGGATAAGAGACTTTATTTTTTCAACTTGACCATCACGTCCGGACAAATTATGAACGATCTGATCATGTGGGAGTTTCCTTTCAATGTGCGTTAATTTCATACCAAATGAGTCCACCATTCGTTTAGCTTTTATTAGAGAATCTTTCTCAGGTCCCGGATACACCAGAACGATCTCTTCGACACCGATTTGTGCCGCGAGTTGGAGATTTTCCTCAGAGAATGGAGTTAATATCATCGAAAGACGCATGACTTGTGGCTCTAACGTTAATTATTAAAGCATAAAACAATGAATTTGAGACAAAGGCAAACACTGCCTATTAATAATGGAGTGAGTTCGTTAGAATAAGTGATGTGCTTTCAGTTGCCAGTCCTGCTCCTTGCAGCCCTGTTTTTCTTCTCTGCATGTAATAAAAAGCAGGGCACGGATTTTGATAGTCACGAATCAAAGGTGACCACAGTTCAATGTACGACACCAACAATAAAAGAAAGTGAGCAATTAGCAGCGCAAATAGAATCAGAACTGATTCTATTTGCGCAACAAATCATTTCAGGGGCTTTACCTGATTCATTGTCAGATAATAAGGAATGGAGTCAATTCTCCAATCGATTCATTAATTCATCCGAACAGAGCCGAAACGTTAAGGCATCAGTTTTTGAAATAAGGCATGAAGGAAACATCGTTCAAACCGTAGCGAGGATTGAAATGAAAGCGCGTTTGAAAAACCAAAATTATTTCGGTCTAATAACCCAATTAAAATCCTCATGGTCAAAGAATGAGGACGAACAATTAAAGGTTCTGGAAATTGGTGATCCTGAACAAACGGTTCTAAATGAAAGTCCCGTCCTATGGTTCAGTGATGAAACGGATCGATTAACAGCTAAAGAGCCTACGTTCACCGAGCATCTTTCAAGGGGTCTTGATTTCTGGCTCAAAAGGATCGAATCAATTCATGGAATAGATGCCTTCATAAATAATGGCATGGCCCTCGGTGATTTTGATGGTGATGGCAGAGATGACATTTATGTATGTCAGCCTGGTGGGCTTCCTAATCGGCTCTTTCTGCACCAAGCAGATAACACTATCCTAGAGGCACCTAAAAAAACCGGTGCCAATTATCTTGATCATACGAGCTCTGCCCTCTTCATCGACATTGACAATGATGGAGATCAGGACCTGACATTAGCTACACCTGCAGGAATTGTTTTGCTTGAAAATGATGAGCATCAATCTTTTATCGAGCGGGGCATCTTACAAACCGATGAGGTAGATTGTCATTCATTGAGCGCAACTGATTTTGACATGGATGGGAACCTGGACCTGCTCATCACTTTTGCTTTAGGTTCCCGATCCTTGGATGATGATTCTTCATTTCGTTTTGATGACGCTAGGGACGGGGGCTCTAACCAACTCTTCAGGGGGGACGGGGAATGGTCCTTTTCTGAAGTAACGGCACTGTGTGGGCTCTCTGAGGCAAATGATAGGCATAGCCTAGCAGCCTCATGGCACGATTATGATCTGGACGGTGATCCGGACCTATACATTGCCAATGATTATGGCCAAAATCAGCTGTATAGAAACGATGCCCGTGACGGTTCCAGATTCTTTTCTGAAATCGCAAATGAGATTGGAATTGAAGACCGCGGAGCAGGGATGTCTGTGAGTTGGGCCGATTATAATAGGGACGGGTTACCCGATCTTTACGTTGGAAACATGTATTCCAACGCAGGTAAAAGGATCACAGGCCTGAGCGAATTCATGCCAAAAAATAAAGAGCTCACAAAACATTACCGTCGCTTTGCGAAAGGCAATACCTTGTTCAAACAAGAAAAAAATGGGGGATTCATTGATTCAGGTTCTGCCACAACAATGGGAAGGTGGGCATGGAGTAGCGTCTTCGCTGATCTGAACAATGATGGGTGGGAGGACCTAATCGTTGCCAACGGGTATATTTCTGGTCCACGACCCGATGACTTGTGAAGTTTTTTTTGGCGGCAAGTTGTGCCGCTCGGAAATTCCGGAATCGGGCCCGGCCTTGACGGTTCTGATCCGGCCCGACAACTTCAGGAATATGTTCGTAGAGGGGCATCCTTTTCCGGTAGTGAAGCACATGTTGTTTTTAATAACGAAAAAGGATCATTTAAAAATGTTTCAAGTATCACTGGCCTCGATTCTAAAGATGACGGCCGCTCAGTTTGTTTCACTGACTGGGATCTGGACGGGGATCTGGACATCTGGATAAGCAACCGCAATGGACCCCAGATCAGATTTTTTCAGAATTCTAATCCTTCAGATGGACATGGAATCAACATTCATTTGAGCGGTAAATCATGCAACAGAGATGCTATAGGCGCTCGGGTAATTCTTAAGGTTAGGGACAACTTACCTCAGACCCGAACAGTCACAGCCGGGTCCGGGTTCCTTGCACAGTCCTCTAAGACGCTTCATTTCGGACTCGCTAAAGAAGATGTTATCGAGGAAATAAAAATCCTTTGGCCCAACAATAAAGCTCAAATAATCTCCAACATTGTTCCCGGAAACTATCATATTGAGCAAGGATCAGATCCGGTTGAATTCAAGGTCCGTTCAAATGAAATTGAAAAGGGCCCAAATCCTTTCCAGGAAACTTTTAATGACAGGACTTTTCTCTCACAGAGGCTACCTCTGGCTGCATTCTTCGGACGTCCTCCAGAAGCCAAAGATAAACCGCTCCTTATCTGCCTTACTGTTGAGGATTGCAAAATATGTGCCGTCCAGAAAAAAGAATGGGAAGTGTCACCTCCTACAGGTGTCCATTTGCAATTGATTAGTGAGCCAACTCTAGCTCTTAGTGATCCTGAGAAACTGCAGCTCATTCAGTTAATTTATGATCATTTCTTTGATGTTTCTGAACGGGAAATTCCAACTCCAATATCTTTTTTAATCGACAAAAAAAACAGACTCTGCGCGATTTATAGAGGGCACATTGATCAGAATTTATTATTAGAGGATTGCATTAATATTAATATTAATGGCTCTCAACTCAGGTCACGTTCGGTTCCGTTCATCGGGATATGGGCTTCGAAACAAATATCATCAGTAAGGCCCCTGGATTTCGTTGAGGATCTGCTCGATGCCGATCTCCTTGATCTAGCAGCCAACTACATTAATAAAGAGATAAACTCATTAAAAGAAGATGAGCTCTTTCCCATGCTCTTGAAAAGACTTGAGGCGCTCAAATCAGATCGTGCTACTCCTTGATTTTACACAAAAAGAGAGTGATCTAAAAGACCACTCTCTTTTATTTGAGGAGATCCGAGGTGGATCCGTTAAAAATAATTTACTAGCCTATTTCTTTGCCGCTTCGCGTGCCTGAGCGTCTTCAATGACCTTTTCGGCGATGTTCCTTGGACAAGCAGCATAGTGAGAAAATTCCATTGAAAATTGTCCTCTTCCTGATGTCATCGTGCGCAAATCACCAATGTACCCGAACATCTCACTAAGTGGAGCTTCACCCTTGACTCGGATACCTGTCGGTGTGCTGTCCTGAGACGAAATCATACCGCGGCGACGATTAAGATCACCAATCACATCCCCGACATTGTCATCCGGAGTAAATACATCCAGTTTCATTATCGGTTCCAATAATTGAGCGCCTGCTTTCGGCATTGACTGTCGATAGGCCGCTTTTGAAGCTATCTCGAAGGCCACTGCCGATGAGTCAACTGCGTGGAATCCACCATCGATTAGGGTAACTTGAAAATCCAAGCATGGATACCCAGCAAGGACACCCTTTTCAGTTGATCGTCTCCATCCCTTTTCAACAGCCGGAATATATTCCTTCGGTACATTTCCTCCAACGATCTTGGATTCGAATTGAAAGCCTGAACCCGGCTCGAGCGGCTCGATGATATAATCGATCTTAGCGAACTGACCTGCACCACCTGACTGCTTCTTGTGAGTGTAAGAATCTTCAAGATGAGTTGTGACGGTCTCGCGGTAGGCGACCTGAGGAGCCCCAGCCTCAACTTCAACGCCATGGGTCCGCTTGAGGATATCAATCTTAATATCCAAGTGAAGCTCTCCCATTCCCTTGAGAATAGTCTCTCCGGAATCTTGGTCAGTCTCCACATGAAAGGAAGGGTCCTCCTTGACCATTTTACCTATGGCTATGCCAAGCTTCTCAGCACCTGCCTTATCCTTCGGAGCAATAGCAATTGAAATGACCGGGTCTGGAAATACCATCGGTTCTAGAGTCGCTGGATTTTTCGGGTCACAAAGTGTATGCCCGGTTTGAACATTTTTCAGACCGACCAGAGCAACGATGTCCCCTGCCTGCGCCTCGTCAAGATCCTCACGCGAATCAGCATGCATCTCCACAATTCTACCAACCCTTTCTTCCTTGCCTGTGAAAGTATTCAGGATATTAACACCCTTCGCCAATACTCCTGAATAGACACGAGTAAAAGTCAGAGCCCCATACTGATCGTCCATGATCTTAAAGGCCAATGCACGTAATGGCTTATCCCTGTCAACTATAGCAAATTTGCCAGTCTCATTTCCTTCCTTATCCACTTCAGGCTGTGGCTTCACTTCGGTCGGGCTAGGGAGATAATCAATGACAGCATTTAGTATCAACTGGATGCCTTTGTTCTTAAAAGCCGATCCGCAGTAAGTCGGGAAAAAATCCAGATTGATTGTGCCTTTGCGGATACATTTCTTAATTGTATCGATGTCAGGCTCCTCGCCATCGAGATACTTCTCCATTGCCTCATCATCCTGATCAATGACAGTCTCAATCAATTCGGCGCGGTATTGCTTGGCCTTTTCTTTCAGGTCATCCGGCACATCCTGAACTTCAAAATTCTCAGGTTGTTCTGAATCATCCCATACATAAGCCTTCTGACTCAGGATATCGACAACGCCCACAAAGCTGTCCTCAAATCCTATTGGAATCGTCATCACTAATGGCTTCGCAGCAAGGACCGAATTGATCTGGCCAACGACCCGGTAAAAATCAGCGCCGAGACGATCGAGCTTATTTACAAAAATCAAACGCGCAACACCTGAATCGTTTGCATATCGCCAGTTAGTTTCCGACTGAGGTTCAACGCCACCGGACCCGCAGAAAACTCCGACCCCGCCATCGAGCACCTTTAATGAACGGTACACCTCAATGGTGAAATCGACGTGTCCGGGAGTATCAATAATATTAAAACGGTGATCGTCCCAGAAGCAGGTTGTTGCGGCAGATTGAATGGTAATTCCACGTTCCTGTTCCTGTTCCATGAAGTCGGTAGTTGCCGCGCCGTCATGAACTTCTCCAATTTTATGGATCTTGCCTGTGAGCTTTAGAATGCGCTCTGTGGTCGTAGTCTTACCCGCATCAACGTGAGCAAAAATTCCAATGTTTCGGTATTTCGAGAGATCAGCCATGTTTTTTTAAAAAATGAGCGCGCCCGATAACCCATTTTTTGGCACAATTCAACGGGTAATTGCTATTAATATACTATTTAGCTTATTTTATAGTCCCATTTTTTTTATAATTTATTAATTCAATCCGAAGAATGCAATGACTAGGATCGCTAAAATGCTCTCAATTAGAGGCCAGCTCCTTACTCAAATAAGACAACAAGTCTGCGAAATCCTGTAAAGATAAGCCGGCTTCCAGACCCTCCGGCATGATGGACTTTCCGGTCCCCTTCAAACTTAAAATGTCGTTACGATTGAGGACCCTCTTAGTGCCATCGATTAGCTGCATGATAATGCTGTTCGATGTCTCTGCCTGAACTAGCCCATAAATATTTTCATCTTTGAGGTCCGTGCTGTAGGCCAAGTATCTCGGTTCAATGGAAGCGCTCGGTGCCAGTATTGATATTAATAACGCTTCAGGTGAACGGTTCGAAAGCGTTTTAAGGTCCGGACCGAAGTCTCGACCAATTTCACCAATCTTGTGACAATTTGAACAACGGGCAATGAAATGTTTTTTGCCATTTGCATGATCACCTCGGATCGACACAGAGGGCCGGAACCGGGCGATCACTTCATTGCGGTCACCTACCATAGATTTAGCTAAAGTCTTTTTTGCCCTGTCACGAATTTCAGAAGAAGAATGTTCCTGAATTCTTCCGAGGGAGCTAGGACTCAGCTCAACAGAATTTATCTTTCCGGATTCGATTCTGTCTAAAAAAGCATTCGTGCCTTGCTCTTTAGATAGAAGCGCATTCTCTGCAGCTTCCCTACCGGCCGGACCAAGGACAGGCCAGGAATCAAGAATGCTTACAAATGAACCGAGCGCTCCCAAATGCTTCAACGTGGCCAGTTGAATTTCTTTTGAATTTGCGGAACCCAGTAACCCAATCATCTCTTCCATGTTTTCTTTTCCAAGCAAACGAACGGCCAAGGCTCTTTCATCTGAGGAAAGTTTAGCATCATTTGCAGCAATGACTGCTGCCGCGCGTGCCCGTTCCTTGAAACTGGGTGGTGCAGAAGCCAGTAACCTCCACTTCGCGGTACCGGACCGATTCACAAGTATCCTCTCCGATATTTTTTCCCCCATGCCTGGAAAACGGTAAGACATTTTCAAGAGCCCTTGAGTAATTGAGGAACTCAGTTTGCCAGAACCTGCCAGTGCCTTGAAATGGGGAATTGAAGAACTTAGAACGGCCGCCGCGAAGTATGGGTCTTCTCCATCTCTTTGAGCAATTTGTGCGAGTGCCTGACCTGCCCTTTCAGATTCAAATTCTCCAAATGTGTAAGCCGCCTGAAGACGTACCTTCGGATCAGGATCATTGGCAAGCGCAAGGACCTGAGGAATGATTTCCGTTAATCTTTCAGATTTTCTTAAAGCGAGCCTGCGAACTGAGCGTTCCTTGGAAATGAGCCCTTCCATGATTTCTTTCTTGTTCCATAGAATTGATTCTCCTTTGCGAAAGGATTCCCTCAAAGCAATGTCCCGGGCAATGCCGTTCGGAGAATTTTTATTAACAGCCCGCCAGTTATGTGCTGAGCCCTTCCTAGTGATGCGGTAAATGCGCCCCTTTCCCTGACCAGAATAATAATACGGTTTTAATTCTTGCTTGCCTTCGGGAGGTAACCATTGCGGATGCTCAATCATGTAACGGTACATATCCACAACCCACAAAGAGCCATCAGGGGCCGTCCTCGACATGACTGGCCTGCACCACCGGTCCCCAGAAGCAAAGAAATCATGGTCTCCGTCCCCGGCACGCTCAGCTGTGAAAGTTGCCCCATGATCATTGAGTATATGACGCTGCACGAGATTTGAAAAAGGCTCGCATGTGAAAGCACTCATTTGCCCAGAAGAATGATCAAATAATACATTGTCTCGGTAAATTGAAATACCGCATGCGGACGTATAACGCCCAATCATATCAAACCCATGAAACCTTTTTTGGGCCTTGCCGGCAGAATAAATTTTTGGAGATTTCCCCCTGAGCATTTTGCGGGGGTCGGATGCAGCAATGTCCGGGTTGCGTTTAAGGTACTTATCTTCTAAAACATAATGCCAGATAGGATGTGCGTTCTGCACCCCGAACCAATTCCCATCATTATCACGTACACGACCGAACTGTGATGGCCCGGCGACCGGTTCAAATGATCCATCAGGTCGGAACCGGAAATCACGTGCCCCGAGTTTAATTTTTTTGCCATTCTTGGCACAGGTGATGACAGTATTTACTCCAAATCCGGCATGATGACCGCCGCTAGCACAATAGATCCAGCCATCAAGGCCCCATCGGAGGCTATTGACCCTGAGTTGCTGATTGTCCTCAACAAAACCGGTGAACCAGTCCTCTCTTTTTTCAGGAACTCCGTCACCGTCCTTATCTTCAATATAAAATATTTTACCTGCGCAGGTCACAATGACTCCATCGCCCCAGGCCATGACACCAGTAGGAAAATTCACATCATCAATGAGAACTTGTCTCTTGTCAGGACGATGGTCTCCATCAGTGTCAATGAGTCGAGCAATGCGACCCGAAATACCATTCTCACCTGAGGGATAATCTGCCATTTCAGCAACCCAAACCGATCCGTCAGAGGACCAGTCAATCGCGACAGGATCCATGACCAGTGGCTCACTTGCCACTAGTTCTACATTAAAGCTTTCAGGAACATGCACTTTTTTGAGACTCTGAGTGGGTAAGAGCGGCAGTGAATCCGGCACGGGAATGATCCCTGCAGTTTCATATAGTGCTCCCACTTCAATAGCGGATAGGGCCTTATCAAAAAAAGCAACTTCATCAATTCGTCCTTCAAAATTTGCAAATTGATCACTACGTCCGCCTATAAAAAAGTTATTCGATCCTGAATAGGTTGGCTTCAATTCACCAACCATTTCCTGCTTCCCATCAATGTAGGCTCTGACCTGTTTCTGGTTTCGAACAAATACCAAATGGTACCACCGGCCCTTGATTAAATCCTGCTTCCCTGCCATTAAGTCATTGGATTCATTCCCGTTAAAAATAATGAGTTTGCCGGCATGACCGGCGGTCCCTCCAATTCCTACATGGTCTCCAGGAGCATCACTATTATTTGGCTGGCCCCTGGAAAAGAAATACCCCGTTACTAATCGTGCATTCTTACGTAACCCATTTCTGAACCATAAAGAAATCGAATACTGATCGCCGATCTTTGCCTCTGAGACTATTCTGCCTCCTGCAAAATTTGCTGAGCGACTCCTGTGATTGTTCGGGAACCCTTTGCCTTCTACTCCGGGAAGGTGGCAAACTACCCCACCCTCAAATCCTTTTCCTGGCTCAATGTCTCCGAGCCTCCACTGCTTTACAGGATTCAGTACATTGATCGCCTCCGAATACTTACCTGGCGGTTCACGGTACTCTTTTTTGGGCTTACCTGAAATGTTCTCAAGCATGCCGATCAAGTGAGAGGTTATTTTCTTCTCTGCGCCAATTTCTAGTCCAGCAGTGACTGATGGCCAGCTCGTATAACCTCCAAGAAAATGCTGCTCGGCAGGAGGAATGTAGCCCTCTGCTCCGTTAGCTAATTCAATATTCATCGTGGTACCGAGGGGGCTCCATGATTTGAGCTTTAGACCCGTCAGGGCATAGACTTCATTAGGCATAGTTGTAATGCCAAAGTCTCCGACCCTTATTGTTTGGAGAACGACTTCGGTCCTTGGATTCTCATGAAGATAGAGTGCCTGCCTCGCATAGACCTGTGGTTGGTTCCTTGGAGTATCATTAGTTATGCCTTGGGCAATTTTTTTTGCCCATTCGAGTCGCTTTTTATCTGGAACACGGCGACCTATCATTACGCGTTTTTCCTTCATGGAAATTGGCAAATCATCAGCGTATTTGATTGTATCAAGCGACCGAACTGAAAGGTCAGTCAATTCCTTTACATAGCGCTGAATGCTGATGGCACTTTCCTCTCTTCGTTTCCCATAATCAGCTCTCCAAACATCGCCGCTCGTGCCCTGCGAAAGAGCCACAATGCAGCCCTTGCCTCTGCGGGTCGATAATTCCTTACAGTAACGTCCAAAATAATCCGATGAAATTCCGGAATGGCCACTGAAATAGTGCATCGAAAAATTTCCCAGTACAGCGATGGGCTCATCATCTTCAGAGACTAAAGAAAATAAAGTGAACCACGGATCGGTCGGACCAGTCTCACCAGTCGCGTTAGGGTTTTGATAACCTGGGTGCATATTGGCGCGAATGCTCTTTTTGCCGAACGGATCAGTGCCTGTTCCCGGCCAAAAAGCCCATCGCCTGGGTTTGGTATAATTTGAGCCATCAAACACTGCCCATCCGGCCTTGGCCGGGCGCAAACTAGAATGCGCTTTAATGATTGATTCTGAAATTTTATCAGGAAGAAATTTTGTATAGTCTTCGTCCTTGTCCGTGCCAAGGCACAAGTCCATGACACTCGGCGCACTATGAGTATGGGTAGCGCAAATAAGAATCTTGTCTTTGTTAATGCCGGTTTCCTTGGAAACTTTTTCCTTAACTGCATCACATAAATGAGTTGGAATCATGCAGCTGTCCACCACCGCAATGGCAATGGTTTGATCATTATCTGAAAAAACAATGGCCCTGGAATGAAGGCGGTCAGCAATGATGCGTACCTTGTTCGTTAAGAATCCCCCATTAACAGTGACCGGCAACTTGCGCGGAGTAATATCAACCTGCGCCGCCCCAGCACTCAGTCCTGCCAGTAGCTTTTGATTAGACCCTGCCAATATCGCAATAAAAGTAAGGATGCAGGTCAGTTTCATGGACCAGTTTTACCAATCACAAACCCAAAATAAAAGGATTGTTCTGCCTCATCATAATAAAAAGTAAAATCATGTCCTTTCCCCACAGTTTCAGCTTGAACCCTTCCGATGATTGATCAGAAAATAGACCCTATGCAGAAAAGGACACGCTTTTCACCTACGTCGGTTATTCTTCGCCTCGGCATAGCTTGTTTAATTTTTCTAGCGTTCAGTTTCGTGACGGCCAAGGAGCGCCCACCAAATATTATTCTTATCCTTGCAGATGACCTGGGCTATGGCGACTTGAGTTGCTTCGGACAAAAGACTTTGAAGACGCCCCGCCTAGATAAGATGGCCTCGGAGGGCATGAAACTTACCCAGTTCTACGCAGGTTGCACGGTTTGTGCCCCTTCTCGTAGTGTACTGCTAACGGGCAGGCACATGGGACGCACGGTCGTACGTGGCAATTCCACAAAACCAATTGTGATCAAGCCTGATCAGCACACTTTAGCATCGGTCCTTAAAAAATCCGGTTACTCTACTGCCTGTGTGGGCAAGTGGGGAGTTGGAACGCCAGACAATTTCACGAACCCCAATGATGTTGGGTTCGATCATTTCTATGGGTACATCAACATGTGGCATGCTCACAATTTCTATCCCGAGTTTCTTATCCGTAATGGCAAAGTAGAATATTTACAAAATGAGATAGCGCCTAAATGGAAGCGCTGGCAGGACCCAAAGCTTCCACAATCTGGTCGAGGCGTTGCAGTAAAAAAGATCCAGTACGCTCCCGATCTCTTTATAAAAGACGCACTGCTCTTCATCCGTGAAAAGCAAGAAAATCCCTTTTTCCTCTACTTTGCTATGAATGTCCCTCACGCAAACAATGAAGCTGGAAGTCAGGGCATGGAAGTGCCTGACATTGGGGGATTCGCTAAAGAGAACTGGCCTGCTCCAGAGAAAGGATTCGCCGCAATGATCAAAAACATCGACCGTGATGTTGGTCAAATACTCGACTTGATTACCGAGCTCAACTTAGCCAAGGACACTTTAGTACTCTTCACATCAGACAACGGCCCTCATCAGGAGGGCGGTCACAGGGCCGACTTTTTCAACTCAAACGGACAGTACCGTGGAATCAAAAGAGATCTTACTGAAGGTGGTATCAGAGTACCTACCATTGCATGGTGGCCAGGAACAATTGAGGCACGCACCACCAATGATCACCAATGGTACTTTGGTGACTTCATGGCCACATTTGCCGAGTTGGCCAAGACTAAGGCCCCAGAAGACATCGACAGTGACAGTTTTCTATCTACTTTGCAGGGGACCCCGCCTAATAAACAATGGTCGCGGAAAAGCCAGCTTTACTGGGAATTTCTAGAACGTGGCTCTGCCCAAGCTGTGAGGTTCGGTAAATGGAAAGCCATTCGTAAACCAATGTTCACTGGCCCAATAGAGCTCTACGATCTCTCTTCTGATCCAGAAGAGAAAAAAGATTATTCCAAGCTCAGACCCGATTTGGTCAAGCAGGCTACAAATTTGTTGGATAAATCTCATGAGCCCGATTCGAATTGGAAAACTCCACCCATATCAAAAAGAAACTAATTAATGGGGAGATCATCTCCCTTGAGATCCTGGCGAATACCAATACCAAATCCTGAAACGTTATTCATGAAATCATTTCCTCTCCAGGTGAATCCAAGATTATAAGCTTTATCAAGTGGGTAGAAATAACGATGAGGTGGCGGGAAGACTGCGAGGCCTCCATTCTCAGTTTCCAGAGCAATTGTACGGTGTCGTACCTTCACAGGCACTGCAGGCTTCGCGATCTCACTGGACCGGTGCAGCTTGTCATCGAGTCCGAGCCAAGACACAGATTTATCTTTGGGATCGCAGGTCAACCCGGCGTGATAGAGTAGTGCACGGGCATCCTGTTTTGTTTGGACAACTGACTGAAGGTGGATCAGGTCACATCCGGCATAGAGCGTGAAGCGAAGTTTTCCAGAGAAAGTGCTGCCTCCAAGTTTACCAAGTTCGACAATACATCTGTTACCGATGCTCCGCACGACCACAGATTCGAGTTTAAGTGAAAGCGGGCCAGACTTACTGAGCTTGCGACTAGTTGGGTCAAAAAAGATATTCCAACCGCCGCGTTTCTTCAAGTCACGTTGCCCAATGGATAGAACAGTGATCGGATCGGCGTCGCGCAAAACTACAACGGGTTTACTTTTACCTGATGCTACAGAAATGGATCGTACCAAAGCACCTTGTCCCGAAATATTAAGAGACAATTCAGTTGAACCTTCCGGAGTCTTCCACTCCAATACGATTGTATCCTCATCGAACCGCATGTCCACTCCGCTGGACGGATCGTAAGACTTTGTATTAACAAAAACCGCCTCAGCTTCTCAGTTATAGATAAGTTCTAATAAAATATATAAAGCGAATGTCATTGATAATTGGATGGACCAACTATTGCCATTTTGTCTTTTATTTAAGTTCATTTTCTATCAGGCGATAATATTTTGGATGGGATGACCGAAATCCTTTTCGAGGCGCTTGTGACCCGGCACTTCCATTGAGTGGGGGTCTAGACCGAGTTGATGGAGAAGGGTCGCATGCACGTCAGTGACGTAGTGCGGATTTTCGGTAGGATGGAATCCAATGTCGTCGGTAGCACCGTGGATCACTCCGCCTTTGATCCCGCCGCCCGCCATCCAGACACTGAAGGCATAAGGGTGATGGTCGCGGCCATTGGAGCTTTGTGAGCCTGGCGTGCGACCGAACTCGGTGGCGAAGACGACGAGGGTTTCTTCTAGTAGTCCGCGCGATTTTAGATCTTTCAACAGACCGGCAACTGGACGGTCCACTTGCATAGCGAGTTTAGCATGACCGGACTTGAGATTGGAATGCTGGTCCCAGGCACCTGCTGCGCCGCCGCCATGCATGATCTGTATGAAGCGCACGCCGCGTTCCACGAAACGCCGGGCCGCCAGCAGTTGCTGACCGAATGGACGCGTTTCATTCTGGTCGAAGCCATAAAGTTTTTTGGTAGCTTCGGTCTCCTTATCGAAATTCACCACGCCGGGCACGGAGGTCTGCATGCGGTAGGCTAGTTCGTAGGACTTGATTCGGGCATCCAGTTTGGCATCGTCCGGATAACGGCTTTGGCTCAGGAGGTTCAGGCGGTTGACCAGACCGAATCCAAGGCGTTGTTCTTCTACCGTGATATCTCCTTGCGGCTTTGCATAGTCGAGAGGGTTCTTTGGGTCGATTTTTAGTTTGACCTCGTCGTAGGCTGGACCGAGGTAGTGCCCGTCGCTGCGGTCAAAGAAGCGCGGGCCCATTCCGATGAATTGTGGAAGGTTTTCGTTCAAGGTGCCGAGGCCCCAATTTACCCAGGCGCCGATCGTAGGGACGCGGGGGTCGAGCATGTGACGGCCTGAATGGAATTGGACTTGGGCACCGTGGTTGTCGTCTGTCGTCCACATGGAGCGAATGACGGCAATGTCGTCGATGCAGCTACCAATATTGGGGAACCAGTCACTAACTTCGATACCGCTTTGTCCGTATTTTTTGTAGCCGACTTGGAGGGGATAAAGTTTGTTTCTTTGCCGGCCATTGGCATCGTTCACGACCACTACACGGACTTTTTTCAAGTGCTCGGGATCCTGTACGTACTTGAAACGAGTGTCGCCGATGGACTTGCCTGCCAGTTCATTGAGGGCTGGTTTGGGGTCAAAGCTTTCCATGTGGCTCACTCCGCCGCGCATGAATAGCCAAATCACACTTTTTGCTTTGGGCGCGACGCGAATAAGACCGTTCATTCCCAGTTCTGCGCCCTCTAGTATAGTTGACAGTGCGAGGGAACCAAAGCCCAGCCCCGAACGTCCCAGGAACAATTTACGGTTTATGTCCATAATTCACCTTATTGAAACAAAATCATTGTGGTTAAGCAAGGCGTGGACGAGTCCCCGCCGCGCCCGTTGAGTAGCGTTAGGCTTTTTAGCCTCGATCGCTGCGGCTTCCAAGTCCGCCAAGGTCGTTTCGCATTCGCGGCGTTCGGCGACATCCGGCCTGCGCCCAAGGAGCAGTTCGAACACCATTCCCACGAAATCTTCGCTATTAACCAGACCCGCAATCTTCTCCGCCATTTCGATGGGCACTTTGCCGTTAGAAAGTGCCAGTGCCTGTTGGGGGACGATGCTTTCGGATCGACGGTAGCACTGGAGGTGGTCAGCATCATTGAAGGTCTTCAGAAACTTATCCTGCTGATCGCGTGAATGCTTGAAATAAATACTACGTCGGCGAACGGCATTGTCTGGATTCAGGGAGGGGCCGCCTAGCGTGAGGTTCAAAGTGCCCGCAAGGTGGAGTAGGCTGTCGCGTATGACTTGGGAATCCATGCGTTGAACGTTCATGCGCCAGTAGAATTGGTTGTCGGGGTCGGCGGCTTTGGTTTTGGCGTTCGCGCCGGTAGGATTGCTACTTAATCGGTAAGTTTCTGAAGTGACGATGAGTCTGTGCAGGTTCCGAAAGCTCCAGCCATTTTCTATGAAATTGGCAGCCAGGTGATCGAGCAGAATCTGTTGTACGGGTGGTTTTGCACGTAAGCCGAAGTCATCTACTGTTTCCACTAAGGGCTCGCCGAAATGGCGTAGCCAAACATGATTGACGATTACACGCGAAGTGAGCGGGTTTTTCGGTGAAGTTATCCAGCGAGCCAGTGCGAGCCGTCGCCCCGTGCTGGTTGTTGGGTAAGTAGAGGGATATTGCTCCTCCTTGTGAGCAGGGGTTTCCAGTGCTTTTTTAGAAACCCGAGGAGGTGTGTAGGTAGCCTTATCAGTTTCAGTCAGTTTCTTTTCCGCCTTTGCAATTTTCGCTTGGGCCGCCTTGACCTTGCCGGCGTCTGTGGCGAATGCCTTGGATTCGTATTTGCCTGCCGCTTTCAATGCTTTTGCTTCAAGCAGAGCGGCTCGTTTCGAAGCCTGCTTGTAGGCATTTGCGTTGCCGCGAGCCTGTTCGGCGGTGAAGATTGCTTGACTTGAAGCCAACTTGGCCTCGGCAGCAGCAAGCTTGGCTTCGTAGACCTCTACCGAGTCAATTGGTTTCAGGTCTGGCGGTGGTTCTTTGTTTTTGGTATTGGTCAGTTCGACTTCACTCGGGAGCGACCGGACACTAAAGTCGTTAAATGCCACTGTCGCGTCGAAGCCGGAAAGCTCTAGCTTTCCGCTGGACTTGCGGTCGGGAAGGAGATAGGCGATTTGAAACTTATTGTTGAGCCATACGTTAACGAGACGGTCGCGCACTGCTATCCTCATGGTATAGAGCTTGCCGATTTCGATAGGTTGAGCAACAAGACCTTGGCTCGGGTAGGTGCTTTTACCGCCGCGGGAATAGGCTACTTGCAATTTGGGCTGTGGTGCATGAGCACTTGTGTAGACATAGTTCGCGTATTTGCGGTCAGCCGAGACGTCGAAACGGAAGGTAACAGACTTGTAGGTGGCTCCGCCAGTATGCGTGTAGTTACAGGTCATTTCAAAATCGCGGGGAACTTGTGAACGCAGGATGAGCCGGTCAGTATCGCGCGTTGCGTTGGTCTGATGGACTGCGCCGCCCTTGTACTCCCAACCTTTTCCGATCAATTCCCAAAGTTCGGGATTGGGCTTGCCGAAGTCGTCCTTGAAAGTGAATTGTGGCTGATGTTGTTCGGGAGACGTTTCTTTTTCGGACTTTGGTTTTGGTTCCTCTTTTGGAGTCTCTACGGCTTTCTTCCGGGCTTCGGTCAGTTCCTTCTTCACTGTCTCAACCTCGGTCCGGACTGGATCAAGACGGTCCTTTTGCACGTAATTGCGCGAGGCAGGAGCGTAGGCATAAGCCGGCAACTTCACAGATTCGACTAAAGGCGCAAAATCTGCCAATATTCCCGGGACGCCCGGTTCCATGATATGGGATTTGTCCGGGTTCTTTGGGTCGCCTCGAATGTGAAGGTGAGTGGGTGCGTCGAGATGATCATCGAAGACACGAGGTAATCCATCCTTTTCGAAATCGGTTTCGCCGGGAACGGGGTCGAGGCGGACCTGATGAGGTTCGAAGATGGCCCGGAACCGGTAATAGTCTTCATGAGTGATGGGGTCATACTTGTGATCATGGCACTTGGCACAATTAAGAGTCAGGCCGATAAAGGCCTTTGCTGTATGTTCTATTGTAGCGTCCAGCCAGGTAGTGCGGTTAAAGAGGTAGTAGTTGCGGGCGAGAAAACCCGTGGCCCGGATAGCACTAGGGTCGGAGGGGGCCAGTTCGTCAGCGGCCAGCATTTCTTGAATCATGCTGTCGTAGCCCTTGTCGTTGTTGAGGGATTGTACAATCCAGTCACGCCAACGCCAAATGTGCTTTTGGCTGTTTCTAAGCTGTTTATCGAGACCGTACCAATCCGAATAACGCCAGACGTCCATCCAGTGACGGGCCCAGCGCTCACCGTGCTGGGGGCTGGCGAGGAGTTCATCCACAATAGACTCCCATGCCCGAGTGTCATGCAACTGTTTGTGCGTAGGCGGCAAGCCGATGAGGTCGAGATAGAGACGGCGGATGAGAATTGTGCGTTCTGGTTGAGCTTGCATTTTCAGACCGAGCTTTGCTCGGCTTTTTTCAAGCAGGATGTCAATGGGGTTAGCATTGTTTCCCGGCAAGACTGAGCGTTTTGGTGCTTTGAAGGCCCAGTGTTCGCTCGGGCCTAGCGGAACAGGCTCCCCCGCAGGTGCCTTGGCTCCGGAGTCAATCCATCGGCGCAGGAGGGCGATTTCCTCAGGATTCAAGGCAGCCCCGTCTTCGAGAGGTGGCATACGATCTTCGCCCATATCCTCTACACGTTCGATAAGCAGGCTCTTGGTAGCCTGTCCGGGAACGATAACTTCGCCCTTCAACATGAGGTCGCGTGTATCCAATCGTAACTTCGCCTTCTGCTTGAGCGCACCATGACAAGAATAACACTTTGCGGCGAGGAGCGATTTCACCTCATCGTAGTCCTCGTTATGTTCTGCGGAGCCGGGTTTCTTTTCCTCGGCAACAGAAATTACGGAAGATATTAAGACTAAAAAAATTCCTAGCCGAATATCCATACCTTCAATAATAGCTTTTTTATGACTTCTTGGGAAACAAAAAGCAGAGCGTTATTTTTCTTCTTTTAGTGGTTTGATTCTAAAAGGTGTCAAGAGTCTTAAACCTCGCTTAGAGTTTCACTGCTTTCTCCAAAGCTATTAGTTTCTACACCTAACTTGTGAAGCATTGTAAGATAAAGGTTGGAGAGTGGCAGTTCGGTATAATTCATCGCACCCTGCCAGCCAGAATCGCTACTTATACCAGAAGTTGACTGGTTAGTCTCGTTGCCCTGACCGTACTTGAGAAAGTGGCCATGTTTAAAGCCGAGTTTACTACCGCCAATCAGGAGAAGTGGATAGTTACGTGAAAGATGAAAGGCACTGGATGCTGATCCGAACAGGAGCGCGGTATGATCCAGCATATTCCCCTCTCCTCCAGGTTCGGGCGTTTCCTTTAGCCGATTAGCAAAACGGCCAAGCTCCTCATTAATGAAACGGCAATATTTACCAAAATTCTTGTAGCCATCAGGTTTCTTAGTCTCATGAGAAAGTTGGTGGGTCAGTTTAAATCCCACAGCACGGGCAAGGTAATCGCTGATACCCACGCCATTCTCACGCCCGAACTGGTAAGTAGCCACGCGCGTGGAATCAGTTTTAAAAGCGAGATAAATCAACTCGTACATCGTCTGTACAAACGTGCGAGGATCCTCAGGTGTAATGTCGAGTTCCAAATGGTCCACATCCACTCGTGGCATAGGAATATTCAACCATCTCTTGGATCTTTCAATTTTCACCTCTGTGTCGCGCACGGACTGTAGATACTCAGCGAGGGTTTCCTGATCTCGCTTCGATAA